>ENA-UOTZ01002023-UOTZ01002023.1-compost-metagenome-genome-assembly--contig:-NODE-2023-length-11653-cov-14.007256_pt1 | contig 11653 bp, 5 predicted proteins | sample MGYA00238144_ERZ746983 | MGnify/ENA primary metagenome ERZ746983 (study PRJEB28759, sample SAMN06268863) | compost metagenome | isolation source: single cell | place: USA: California, Emeryville, Joint...
AGAAACAACCGTTCCGTTGCTGAAGAAAGAGTCGGTAGAAGACTTGGTGCATTGAGAGTCCTCAACTCTTACTGGGTCGCCCAAGACGCCACTTACAAATTCTACGAAATCATTCTCGTTGACCCACACCACAACGCTATTAGAAACGACCCAAGACTTAACTGGATCGCCAAGCCAGTCCACAAGAGAAGAGAACTCAGAGGTGAGCTGTTTTTCTATGTCTTTTTTCCTCTTTTGCTCATCTATATTTTGTCATTCCGGTTTCATTTGGTTTAGTCATATGATTTTTCTTCTTGGTGATGATATGCTAATAATTGTTTTGAAAAATAGGATTGACCGCTGCTGGAAAGAAGGGTAGAGGATTGAGAGTCAAGGGAGGCAAGGACGCTAAGAGAAGACCTTCCCAACTTGCCAACTGGAAGAGAAGAAACCAAATCTCACTTCCTAGATATAGATAAGTTTCATGAGGTTGGGATTTGGTTGTATAATTATGTGGATTATGATGTATTCTTTTACATAGCCCGTAAGCATTTATACTATAATCCTTAAGAGCACATGTTGCTTTTATTCAATTTCTTTTATCAAGCTCGGCACAGCCCGTGATATTAATTGAACTTTTTAGAAATCAACTAGGAAGAAATACTTGTAAGAGAATTTTGGTGGTTATTTTGTGAATATTGTTAAATGAGGTGATGAATCTGTCAAAATTTTCAAGGACTGAACACATTTTTCCGCATATATGAATAATCCTTAGATCTTTTAAGGCACGGCGAGAATTTCTTTTATTTATTTTGCCAGTCGAAATCATCACCTATTCGATCTCTCTAACAAATTCCGGATCCTTTTTCACCTAATCATAACCATTAACACAAAGATGGAAATTGAGTCCGATTCTAATTTTATATGATAATTTCAGATTAAGCGTAAAATTCGCGAAAACTGCGAGCAATCAACCGAAGGACTTGCCGTGAAGCTCCAGTATTAAACACAAAAATTTTTGTTTGCCTCATCAACAAAAACATATTTTTCTGTTCCTCCAAGCTGGCTTCGACATAGATTATAGATTCTCGTTTCAATTATCTTCAAAAGTCTCTATTGAATGAGACTCTCTAACTACCATTTCCTTATAGACTCATATATATAAAGAGAGGAGTGTATTAATTCTGAAGATACAAAGTATTTTTTCAGCTAACTACAATCCCTGAATTATCGCCTTAATGAAAACCATGAAATTATTTTTGGATAGTTAACAATTGTTTGTGTGTACGAGATTGATATATAATCTTATACTTACTATATGTAATACATCAATGATTATGAAAGGGTACGTCCCAAAATACTCTTTGGAATATACTCTAAATACGTAAATATTATACGCTTAAGGTGCAATCAGGTAAATGGACTAGATCTGGAGCTATCTACTATTATACTTTGTTGATAATTAAAGAAGAAAAAATAAACGGATGATCAAACCCAATGACTCCAGCATATTAGCAATGTTGCCAGGGAGTCACACCCAAAGGACTTGAGTCCAGAAAGTGAACAATTGAGTCAATTGCTCCACATTATGGCTCGGAGATGCGAATATGCCCAGCGCGCTGTACGATTGGATCAACCTCTCGAATCTACCCTTCGAGCACTTCAATCGGTACAAGAAATCTTGGGGCAACGTGAAGGAAGTGCAAGTTTTGCACTTGTTGCAGCATTCAAGCGCGAATTTTCGCGTGGCTTGATTGTAGTGCTGGAAGAGCCAGTACTCGTTTGACATCAATGCCAAATCTTCAATGTTAGGGATTTCGTCGCGGATCCTTTGGTCTGGTAGGAACTTTGTTAGGATGACTGAATTGGTCATGATAACATTGCAGGTTACCAGGAGCTTCTTGTAGCTATTGAAAAAGATTTCCTTGCTGGCGAGGTCAGAGAATCGCATGAAGGAATCAACCTCAGCGTATTGATTGGTAACCTTTTCCAGCTCTTCAGGCAGTTCTTCGAGAGAAAATATCGAAAGCCAGTCGAGGTAGTCAAACTGTCTAGATTCATTGAGCAGACATTCCAAAATGAATTCCAGGCGTTGTTTCCAGAGGGCAATCAAGGCGTTAAGTGGGTAGAGGTTGAAATATTTCTGGTTTGTGATCTCGCAGTTCACTATGCTCGTAATTTTTTTGACCAGTTCAGTGAAGCAGTGTGTCATTCTCTGGTTGAATTCGAAATCCTCGAGCCGAGCAAGAACTTCACGAGCGAGTGCTTCGCAGAACCTCAAGACGCTAGATTCGCTTCTAAGCGTCTTCTTTGGAAGAGTAGCCTTGTAGAAAGGAGCTTCTTGGAAGGGTGTTCCTTGGATTAGATCGGTGCTGGTGGAAGAATGGTCGGTTTCTAAGAACGACCACTCATTCCCATACTGCTTCATGGAGAAATCGTTAACAAAGGCCTCCTCTTGAGTGAATTTTGAAGGAGCCGAGTTAAAGTCGATGAAAGGGGTATCCAAGGCGAAGCTCTGCATTTTGCTTATTATTTTAAATTATGTTACGGATCAAAAACTTCAATCGATAAATCGACGGACCTGATTTCGAATTTAACCAGCGAGGTTGGTTCTCAGAGGATCCGTGGAATAATTAAAATAGTCGCAGTTTGGTCAATTTTCTTTTCTAATTTTGCATTCGATTCAATTATAATTGCAGCAACGCTTTGGAACTATTTCCAAAGATTGGATAATATTAATTTGTTTAATGAGTCTATTCCAAAACTCGAAATTAAGGTACGTAAAATATAGAGTTGCTAACCATGATGTCAAAGGAACACCGATCCTAGCATCTTGACACCCACTTTTTTCCAAGAATGTAGTTAAATACCTAATTCTTCTTGATAAGCTCTAAATTTGCATCATTTATGTCTAAAAGACAGAATAAGTTGATTTTGAAAATTCTAAACATATCCATTTCCATCTTCGCTCCCATTTTGAAAAGTGATAAGTACAACTTATCGCGACACGGGGTATGACCTGAATCTCGAATTAGAGCCAGAAACTGTTTTACTAAGGTTATTAAGACTAAAGAAACTAATATAGTCAATTATTTTGTTTTTCTTGAGGTGATAGTAAAAAAACTATGCCATTTTACTAAACTCGGAAAGAGTTATTCGCGGTAGATCGGTCATAAACGGCCATTACTATTGTTATCGCAAGCATTCTAATGTTTTAAAAGCTATAATCCACCTCATTCTCACAATTCTATCAAGTACCTCTTTATAAAAACAGTAAAAAAGGAAGCTTCTTAAAAGAATCGGTAAGTAGGTGGGCAACCTATAATTGACTTAGCGTTTATCTTTGGAAAAGTAGCAAATTGCCCGTGAATTAAAAGTCATTATTCGAATTCTGGAACACATTGAATTCTGAATTAAATTTCTTTCGAAATTTCATAAATTAAAAACTATAAACCCTGAAATGCAAAATTCATCATTGTTAATTAATTTGACCTTTTTTCATTTATCTTGATACTCGAGACCCCCGTTTGACTGACTAGGTGAAGGTCAAACTAATCTACTTAAGAAAACAGAATGTGTTTATCTAGCTTGGGGTGTAATCATATATGGTAGTCGTAGCGAAATTCATTTCATTGTACTTGGAATTAACAACATTAAATGCCGAGATGAGGAAGTGAAGAGGGAAATAACACTCTGTAACTTTGCCGCTGAACACAAGTAGCTCACAAAAGCATTTTCATTCCTATTTGCGCTCATTTTATCGTATTCTCCGTTACGGGACATCCTATGTTTTATATGCAATGCAATCAGAAAATATCTAATAATTGTTGAAAATCCACTCTCTTTTCTTCTCAGATCGAAGTAATTTTGTAACTCCTACTTCATGTTTGGTTTGTTTTTTAAATTAAATACCCTTTTGTACCGATGAAGTAAGTTGCACCATTCTTAAATATCTCGAAATTGAAGCCGATTTCGGTGTCTTAATGAGCTTGCTAGATGACTTCAAAACTGGACTGCCTACGATGAGACGATGGTGCTTAGAGTTAGAGGCCGGAAGAGTTATGGGAACATGGTTTCCTATATAAACTTACCATTTTGACTTTTATTCAGATAATGGAAAAGAGGTGAGAACCTTATCACATTGGTTCATTACAAATCGCTTCAAAGAATTGCTAACTACCAAGAAAAACTGCTGCAGTTTCTCACTTCTCATTATCTTCACAAGGCTATTCTATTCAGGTTCTATGCTTAGTTTCTCTTAACAAGGATTCAATCGGATCATCATGGGTTTGTTTGTGATGCCTGACTAAAGATTATTAATGAGTGAGTTGATTTTCATCCTACTTGCTGCAAAATTTCGAAGACCTGTCCTTGTATTTCTTTTCCAAAAGGAGCAATAAACTCGACTACTTAAACCAATATTCTGTAGTCCTTATGATGGAGGACTTGCTGGAAATTTTTTTATTAACTAAGAGAAACACATTGTATTGTTTTTTTTTAAGATTTGAAACGTGAACACAAAGAAAATTTAAAGGTATTACATTAACTGATCACAACATGAAGATGTAAATGAGTTAATTTATCCAAAATTGATAAATAAACAGTCAACCTAAATGTGTCTAACTCTTAGTTTAATGTACATGGAACATAGCTGACGCGCTGGTATTTTGTAAAAATAGTTTCGTTACCTCTCTGCTAGGAGCGGCTGATGAAGCCTGTTCAATCTCCATAGCTAACAAAGTAACTAACTCGGGTATTTTGGTAATGGAAATCCAAGAAATTTTGAAAAAATGTTTAAGCCTGGTTCTTCGCTCTGATCATCGTGAGTTGGACTTCTTCATTTGTCGCAGGCACCGTTTTTTTGAACCAATTGCTCTCTCTGATCTGCTGAATACTTGGTCGTTTATTCGGATCAGGGTTGAGCATAGCTTCTAACAGCGCCTTGAGGTCCTTATTAAAAGTCTCAGCTTTTAACCATTTCTTTTTCATCCATCCTTGAGTCAATTTCCAGTAGTTCGCCCACTGACCCTTGAGAATCAAAGAGAAATTTTGATCGGTTTCCTTTGCGGTTTTGAATGGATTGAACCCTGTAACAAATATTAGCAGGAGCTTTCCAAGAGCAAAGATGTCCATTGGCACACCGCGGTACCCATATCCTTTGTGAAATTCTGGTGGACAAATTCCTGGAGTTGTGATTGAATTTTCTTCGATGAAAACTCTCTCTCCGTACTGGTCTCGATATCTCACGCTATGACCAAAATCTGTCAAGACTAAATCAAAGTTTTGGTCGAGCAGAATATTTTCAATCTTGAGATCTCTATGACAATATCCATTTAAATGAAGGTGCTCGATTGCGTCGAGAATCTGAGCGAAATAGTATCGAGCGACTCGCTCTTCAAGTTTTCTCTTGCGAACGAATTCGAGAAAGTCACCATTGACGTGATAGTTCAAAACCAACACATTGTAAAAACCGGCGCCTGGGTTCGGCTTTGCGCCGTCTGCTTTCTTTACTGAGGGAGTTCCGAAGAAGAACCTCGCGTTTTTAATGATCTCTGTGCATCTGAGGAGGTGTTTATGATATTTCAGTTGAAAAATATTTTTTTCATTCTCGAAAGAACCTCGGTGGTCTGTCGCAGGAATCGCTTTCAGCACCACGAGGTTCGCTGCTTCTGGCTGGTCAAAGATCGAATACCCGAGATACACTGGATACAAATGATCTTGTCCAAGCTCTGCGAGCAACATATATTTATCAACGATTCCGATAGGTTGCTGGAAGTTAAATGAGTGCTTATTGGTTGGATTTGAAGGAATTGATTGTTTGGTTGTTGAAGTGGTGACCGGGACTGATGTAGTGATTTTATTAGTTGGAATTGAAACAGGAATGATGTTCGCACTAGGATTATTCATTGGTGTAAACTTGGCTGTTTGGAGCGGAGCCATCTGGACGTTGCTCGTGTAAGGCGAGGCCATGATGGGGGAGGTATCGTTGGTTTTTTGGTATTGGACTTGGGTATTTGGTGTGAATGGAGAATATGAGTATGGATTCTTGACTGGATAAGGCATTTTGTTTGGGTACATATAAGAGTGATTGAGTAAGGTGGAGCTGTCTATCATAAAGCTGGCAAATCAAAGTGACTAAGAAATTTGCTTTGGTTTTCTGAGAATTAAATATGCTTAACTTGCATTTCAACGCAGGAGCTTATAAAGAGGTAATTTTAGAAAGCAGTGCGAATGATTAAATAACTGTTAGAAGATGGAATTTTGGGTTGGAATTAGGGCAAGTGATAATCGAAACCGAATCAAAAATAAATTCAGAGCTTTATTCCTGGCAATATTTTTAAAAAAATAATCCCAGTTGCTCAAATCAAAACGGTTTCCCTCGTGAATGAATTGTCAATAAATTTTAATAAAGAGAAATAGGAGTTAAATCGTAGTCTGGTCGAACTCAAACGGGTATTTTCCCGAAAATCACAATCATTCTTCATTTCTCGACACAATTTATCGAAGAAATCAGCATATTTCAAAACCAAAGTGGATCAGAAGAAAATGCAAAACTGAGATTGCTTCATTTTCTATTCAGATTGCTCTTGTCGACGTGAAGGTCCCTCAGTCATTCTAAACAGCATTAACAAAAATTAAACGGTTATTTTTCAGAATCCGGCGAATGGTCTATAATCTATCGCGGAAAATTTCACTGGACTTATAAATCAATTGTTCCAGTTACGCTGACTAAATCTCGAATCGCTTTTGTTTTCTTTTTTCTATTTAAGGAGTTTATATCGTTATTTTAATTGGAGCAAGGTAAGAAAACAGAGGAATATTTCTTCCTAGCGTAAATCGAGGGTTGCATAAGTAAGGAGCAGCATCCTTGCGCAGAAGAGAAAGGGACTTGTGCTGTATAGAATTCTAGAGAATCGAAATTTGAGCTTTTCAGAATCCAGAAAGTAGAAATTTAAGAATTTCCGACTCTTTTAATTTGGGTTTTAAAGCACGTTGCTTTGTAGGAAAAAACTCGTGATTTGATAATTGAGAAAGACTTGAGAAGCACTCGAAAAATTTAGCAAAATATAGCCTTTCATGGAAAGTTTGCTGAATTTCTAAGCTATTGAGAGAGATAACGAGACAGAGAAATAGTCCAAGTGGAGTCAATTTCAAAAAAATTAAAAAAAAAAAGTATAATGGTACATAGAAAATAGGAACAAAAAATTGAAAATGTATGAAATGACAAGTAGAAACTGAGAGCTTCGAACATAAGTAATATAGCTAAGCAGTCCATTAGAACTAAATATATTTAGGGACTTTCATTGATATTTGCTTTATTTGATGATTTGGATGTTCGAGGCTTGATGTAGTAACTGGAAATTATTTTTGTTAAAGTCAGACGGCATTGAAGGTAAAATGCAGAGATCGAGATAAGTTTCTCCATGGTAACCTGAATAAAAAATGAAAAACAAAAATAGGTCTGTTTATTCATTCAATAATTTCTTAGGTTTACATCAGGAAAAATAGCATACATCGGTATCATAGGAAGCTGCTAAATGCTGTAAAGGCAAAATAGAGAGTCTTCCTTTGTGTTTTTGAAATTTTCGATGGGAACCAAAGTCTGATTCTAGCAAAATTGAGTTCCACAAGATATCGTAATTATCAACAGGAGTTTCATTTCGTGTTTTTCTAAGGGAGAAGAGAAGGCTTTAAACAACAACCCATAATCCAAAGGAAAGAAATCGAATAAAACAAGCCTAAATTCATTCGCAATTGGGGCAGGCCACACACTCTGATGTTCATATTTGTTTTGCAGTGTTCTCAAAAGACCTAGTAAAATTGAACGAATGGAAACACACACTCTTTAGCTGCCGTCTCTAATTTTTCATTTGCTAGGCTTAAAAATATAGAGGAATTTTGCGCCTGGAGAAGAACTTTTTACTCTGCATGAGAATAAAACAGCTCCAAGCTATTTATTCAAGCTCCCTCCCTCTCTCCTGGCACTTCCTCCTAATTTCTTTGTGAATTTGTGCAAGTCTACCTTCCTGGCATTATGGGAGAGGGTCAGACCGTTATCTAATTGAAAAAGAACTTTCTTTCAACAACGGAAAAATGCAAATGGGACAAAAATTGCGTTCTGTCGCAACCATTTCTACAAAGTGCCCTGATTCATGGTGCATTCGTCTTCCAGATATCCTCGTTGCTTACGAGACAAAGGTTGGCAGTTGAGAGATCAGCCGTAATTCAGTAGTTCAGTAGTCTTCAAATTCAATTTTGAGTCTGAAGATCTTATCCCTGGTTTTGATCGTTAGAAATTAAAATCAAATTTTTTCACCAAACCGCCATTTCAAACCTCGTTTTCCGAAAAAATGTCTCAGAGTACAAAGACCTCCACCTCCTCTCCCACTCCAAATCCTCAAATCACTGGAGACCTCATGCCCTCCGTCCTCCAAACTTCAACCGGCTGCATGATTATCGTCCACCAAAGAAACTCTCAAAACTCTCTAATATACACAGCTTCATACGAGCCACTTGTCGCTCTCAAGAGCAACTCGGACGATTCATTCGAGCTCCCTCTAACATACCTGAACGGCAAAGCGAGTTTTCCTTGGAATAAGTTCGAAGAATACGCGAAGATGTCAACCAGCATAGATTCGTTTAAACAATTTCGCTGCGATCTTGATAAATTCTGCCGAGAAGTCGAATACCAAATGAATCATTCAACCGCCCGAAACGGGAAAATGTTTCTTGGTAGCCTGCTCGTGTTATCTCTCGGGCTTGCGCTTGCTATTGGAGTACCCAATCAGCCTGTTTGGTCTGTCATTATCGGCCTTCTCTTTGCAGTTGCAGGATTCGTCATGGCTGCCTATCCACTCTACAAAATATTCGTCTTAAGGACAAATATCCTGATCGAGTTCGCTGATAAAAACTTGAAACAAATTGTTGAGAAACACTCAGCCACCTTCGATGAGCAAGGCCTGGTGCTTCAGAAGCTGAGCGACGGTAACAAGTTTTTGATCAAAAGAAAACCGGTTGAAAAAGTCGAATTAAGTCAAGAGCTAACGATACGCTTGGATGAAAGCAAAATTCACAAGCAGAACTCAACTATCAAAAAAAGCGAAAAGAAGAGAGTTGTTGTAAGCAATGAAAATGAAAACTCGATGGAGATCAATACAGGAGTTGCTGCAGAGCGAAAAACTATCAAACTGAGGAAAATGACAGCGAAAATCGAAAGCCCTGAGAAAGAAAATCAAGTTAGCGTGAGTTTAGAGGATCTTCAGGTTTCAATGAGCGAAAACAAAGAAAACGACCTTCCTGACGTTTCGATACCGCACGACTTGCCTATAAGTCCTCAAAAAGCGCTAAAGACTCAAGAAAGCGAGAGAGTTGAAGAAAAGCTCCCAATGGGAGAGCATACAGGAGGACTACGAGTAAGAGACATGAATATAGAACTTCAAGTCCAGGATGATAAGGAGAATAATGTCAAATCGAGCAGAAGAGAGAGGGAAAAGAGCCCGACTAAAATCCGGGTGGTACGGGAGCAGGATAAAGGTAATGATATTGATGTACCTTCCTTAGTTCTCCAGGATGCTGATCAATGTGATCAGAGTCAGAGTCAGAGTCAGGCGGGTCTTGAAGTCTCAATGCAATGCGATTTCGTGCCTGATAGTAATGTAATTCCTCAACTTGATAACACTGAGATGCAGATCAATTGCTCGCGAAATGGGCTTGACACTGATCGCGGTTTAAAGATTGAAAGTATGAACTGCTCCATTGTTGATATATAGTAATATATAATGCAGAATGACTGCGATAATTACAAGCTTAAAGTACCTGAATTTTTGTGTTGATGTGCATAATGTTTTGATCGTCTAGACCCAAATTTTTCATTATGAAATTAACCTCGAGCAGTTCGCTGAAAATGAATTTCATTCAAATGCGCTGCAGACATTAGAATTATATTGATCTGGTTTGAACTAGATCATTTTTTCTTTCAAAGAGATCCAAACGAGACAAGACATGATCAAACTTTTTCCTTTACTCGCTGGCTTAATTCATCGAGCTCATTACTCATTGGTATAATTATATCTCAAACAAACTGAACTACGAACTAGCTTACGACTGAAAAAAGGCAATGCACTTATGGTGTCTTCAATAGATATGTTTTCATCAGTTTTCCAGCTAGAAGTGCAGAAACTGTAAAGTATTGACCGAAAAGGGGATGCCTCTGGCTAAATTTGCGGGAACTCTAGCATTTCTACCAGCATATGGCTTATTAATAGTTCTTATTTAGTTGAAATCCAAGTATGATCCATTAGTACATATAAATAACTCATATTATGGACGAGTTTCTACATGAGATACGAAGCTTGAAGGTCTTCATAGATTTTTTTGAGCGGTATTAAAACCATTCAATGAGGAAATAAAGGACACCTGAGCCGATTCCTTAATCTAAATTCCAGTTTGACAATAAAAGTTTATAATCATTTGAAAAAAGTCTCACCGAAAGTTAGATGAATAAAGGATTGATCCTCGCATTACTCTGCCTTCAAGCATGCTACGTCGCTTTTGGGCAAGAGATACAAGACTTCAATATGGGAATTGGCAGAGTTATGGGAAAAATGCATCTCGATGAAGAATTTTACGTCTACAAAAGCGGTGTCTCTTCACATAATCCTGCAAGACGCAGTGGCGGAAGCTGGAATCTTATGAGCGAAGAACAACAAGCTGTTATGCTGAGGGACATTATCCGTCCAACAAAGGCACCGCTCAACATAAGAGGTAACTTCCCAAGAAAAAGTGATCTCATGAGCGAAGAAGAACAACAAGCTGTTATGCTGAAGGACATTATCCGTCCAACAAAGGCACCGCTCAACATCAGAGTTGCCAATGTAGACAGACATCCAAAACAAGTTGACGAAATCGAAGATTTTCACCTTGGGAGTTTCATCCGCCGAGTTCCTACCAACAAAACCCACAGAGCTAACAGAACCAACAAAACCGCTCCCTCTAGAAATTCTACTTCCAGAAATGGCACTCGTGGCCCACAACGCCCTCGCTTTTAGAAAACATTTTACATATGAATGACCTAATATTGGCTATTTGGGTGAAACAAAGATTGTTATTGCGTTTTATCTTGAAACATCTGTAGATTTCTATACAAATAGGCATTGATTTGCACTAATGAAACAAACGTCCGTTGTCACTCATGGAAAAAATGAAATAGAAGTTTGTATATACAGGTTAGCCAGCAGCAGTCTTCGTTATCTGTTCGGAGGAATATTTTTTAAAGGGAAGACCGCAATTACAAATTGTAAACTAGCTAGTAGGAGCGGAGCCACCCGAGAAGGCGAGAATTTTTTCTTTGGATTATTAGTCAGAAAATGCTTGCTTATGAGAGAGAGAAATATATTTCCTCATCTTCAAATATAAATATATTAAATGAGTTGTGTACTGCCTTTTTCTGTACATAAAAACCAAAACAAAATATTCTTGAAATCCCAAAGAACAAGCAAAAGCTAGCAATGTTCGACTTGAATCACATCTTTCTAACGATAAATCAGATGAAAATTCTACTTTCAAAGGTATTAGCCGAATAAATAATGCGCATATTCGACATTCATGCTCAATCTATTACTCAATTTTCTTTTGGAATTTGAAAAGGCCGCAAACTCTTCAGATCAATCTCGCT
>ENA-UOTZ01002024-UOTZ01002024.1-compost-metagenome-genome-assembly--contig:-NODE-2024-length-11651-cov-32.970451_pt1 | contig 11651 bp, 8 predicted proteins | sample MGYA00238144_ERZ746983 | MGnify/ENA primary metagenome ERZ746983 (study PRJEB28759, sample SAMN06268863) | compost metagenome | isolation source: single cell | place: USA: California, Emeryville, Joint...
TTTATCTTAAAGAACTCTGCACATGCAATGATGGGTGGGTGGGAGACAGCTGTTCCATCTCTGTAGTAGATTCACAAAACCTTGAGGACATCACTCTGAAAGTCCTAAAGAAGATTGGCACTGCGAGCAGTTGTCTTAGGCTGACAGTGGACGCACAAAGCCAAGACTTCTTTCGAACCATCTTAAATATGCTTACTAAACCTGTGGTCACAAGTAGCATTGTCACTGAAGCTCTGAGTATTATCAAGAGCATTGTCAGTCAAGATTATGCGATCAAAGGGGATTCCGATGTATTCGATCCCGTAAAAATGACGATAGCAGCTCAAATAGTCAATAAATGTATGAGATTTGTGTACAATACAGACTGTTTCTTGCAGCAAGCCTCGTCCCAAGGAATCTATTCTGATTCCACGAAAATTCTCGATGAGTTGGGATCTCTACAATTATGGAAAAAGCCGGTAGATTCTGGGAGTTATTCCCTTGAGACTGATGACTTTGAAGTCTATTCAAATCGAGTGAGTGCATCTGCGCTAGCATCGACCTCCATTTCTATTCAAAATCAACCGAAAATCATGCTGGGAGGAGGTGATGCATCATCATCCAGCAACACAGCGCCTGTAGATCTGCGTGTCGTATTTTGGAAAGCGGATTTATTCTCATGCCCTCAAACTCAGAAACAAAATGCTACTGTAACACCTGTTTCAATCGCAATCAGTGACGTGGATTCAACAACGCCATCGCCAGCAGCGAGTTCAATTTCCGCTCAAATTTCATATCCAATAACAAGCGACTCGTCACCAAACTTGAGCTGTGCTAGTGGCTGTACTGGAAAGGTTGTCCCAGATTCGAGTGGACAGAGTTTTTTCCAGTGTAGCTGTGACTCAGTGAGTACTCTGAGTTCTAATAATCAATTGCTGAGTGTGTTTACAAGCTCAAATGCTTATAAGTTGTTTATGGCGGGCGCACTAGCAGGGTATCAGTACCTGAGTTCATGGACTTTTTGGCTGTTACTGGGGCTAGCGTCTTGGTATATTCTGACAATGTTTTGTATCCTGGCGAGAATTGTTTTCCCGCTTAAGTTTTTGAGTGACAGGAGAAAAGTTAATGCCCTTCAGCTCCCTGCAAACATGTCGCAGATAAAGCTGAAACTGTCTTTCTGCAAGTCAATTTATTATGGTCTTAAGGTAAACTCTCACATTACAACATTTCCCTTATTAAACTATTCACTCATACTCGTGCGTAGTACGGACATGTTTTTTTGTCTATTTACTTCTACGAGGATAGAAAGTTTCCACGAAAAATTCGAGCAACACTGTTTTACTGTCGAGTACTTACTCTCGTTGCGTTCTCCTCAATCTTTAAATCAGGAGTATTAAATTATTTACCCAACATTCAGCTAACCCACCCATCCGCCTCCTCTCCCTAGAATTTCATAGAGAAACTCATTTTGCTTGCTTTACCTATATTCACTGTTACGCCCGTGAATGCGTTGTTAAGATTTCTTCTAATTACCTCAGTGTAAACAAAACGATTTATTTTTCTCCTGTAATAACCCCTTGCTCAAACTTTAGAAAGAGACCTCCATCCCTCAAAAGAACACGAGTTTCAGCCCGTCTCGATATTAAAGACGAGCCAATTGATTTGAAAGTTCTAAAACAATACAAACGGAAGAAAACAATCGCAACAATTAAAAGATCTATTGGCTATGTGTCTGTCCTAGCAGTGATTGTCGCTTCTAATTATATTGGAATTGTGGTAGCAGCCAACAGTTCATTCGAAACGGTCCAGGCCTGGACAACTGGTTTCTTAATAAGTTTAGCACAAGATATGGGAACGGGACAAGTTATTAAGGTGGTTATTACGATTGTAATATTAAGGCTAATCACGAAAGGAGTCGGAAGAAACCGATTGAAATACTTTCGACCCTTTTTAGATCCTATCACAACCAGAGCGATTATGACGGAAAATTCACTTCTTCCTCAAAACAGATCTACATCAATTTTTGCTAACATTTCATAACAATTCATATCAATTCGTTCACGAATATTTTAGAACGTTACGTGTGATTTTCCTCTTATCACCTTTGAGTGGTATTTTAGTCCATGTAATTTAATTTCACCTTTTGATTAGAGCTCCGATTTTATGGTTACGTGTTAGATTTTACCTGAATGGTTAAGTAAACTTGAATGTTCATCCCATTCATCATTTTAGCTAACTAGCACTTGATTTTGCCGAGTTTTCTCAAGGAAAATTAGAATAATCACATATTGGAGGCTTCAATTTCTATCTCTCATACATTACCCTCTCCATATTAATCTCAAACTCAAGCGCCTTTTGTTCGTACCGAAAACTCCGCTACTTGAGACCCCTTATTCAATTTCTAACGAAAAGTTGAAATTTTTTGTAAGCGAACTCGCGAATTCTGCTGAGAAGATGCCCATTTTAGGCCGAAGCATATTCAATTCAATGAAGCTTAAGTTGTGACATATCCGTCTTCCTATCAATGCTTCTAGTCCAGAAGTTTATGCAAAACTTGGAAGATTTGGCAGAAAAATCAACTGTAGTTCATGGAATAGTATCTTATGCACTTATCATGTATAAAAATACAGGTGTTTAAAACACTAATTCAGATACTCATACCTAAATAAGCCATGCTAAAGGTCCTGGCCCTAGCAGCAACTATTCATTCTTTCAAACTAAAACAAAATTTATGCTCACCATTTTATTTGTTGGATTATTCTTTCTTAAGAATTATCAAAAACGAGACAGTGTTTTATTAACAATCTAGCAAGGTTCTTTATTGGAATTACTGAACCGAAGGTTTTCTTACACTATCGAGCATCATTTACCCATCATATCAATATATTAGTATCTCCTAGGCCCTAAAAGTCTAACAAACACCCTCATTTAATACCGCAAGAAATTTTAGAAATTTCTTGATCTGTAAAGAGTGGTCTGGAACACGAGATAGTTCCAAATAGAACTAGTTAATCACTGGAAAAACTCTATAAAACGATTAATCAAATGATTAATTTCCATTATTCTTCCATCAGCGCACCGAATACTTTAAAAATTTATCCTCAGAAGTCTAAAAATTCTTAACAACTTAGATTCTGAATTGCCAGCACACATTAATTTTTTTGAAATAAAACTTTTCGCGAGTCCAATGCCACTTCTCTTCTTTTGGAAACTCCTTTTCACGTTATCTTTTCTGATGTACTCTCCAGCCCGGGCCCAGGAGAACCCAACGGACACAACCAAAGAAGCGGACCCTGTTTACGTTCAATTTCAAGGGAATAATTTAGCTATCATGCACGGCGCAATTCAATTTGTAGTTTGGTTAATCCTCGTGCCAATCGACCTCATAATCGTCAGATATTTGAAAGTTTGGCCCTACTGGTCTCATTTTCATCGCACTCTCATGAGGTTTCTGACCTTCGAAACAAGCATCTTCTCTATTATCAATTTGGCAGTGGATAACCCGAGGTATTCGGAGTCTTCATTCAAGGAAAGCCACAGAGTCTTTGGAATACTTGTGACTATTATGATTCTCATACAATTCGTTATTGGCATGATATTTCTCCGGATAATGAAGTCAATCAGGCCTGTAAGGCTGTTTTCAATTGTGAAATTCATCCATAGATATATTGGATACTCAATTTACCTCTTCGCGTTCAATAATATCGCACTGGGCACGGCAATGGCGGCTCCGTATTTGTTGAAACCTCTTTTCATTTGGTATGGCGTTATTTTGGTGGTGGTATTGATAATGGAGCTTTGGTGGAGAGATCCAGATGCTGTAGTCTTCAGATGGTTAAGAAATTTGTGCTGTGGAAGAGCTAAGCAATCTCATCAAGTTATTTATGGAGTGCGAAAATATACTCCGAAGCAGTTCGATGAAATGATCAAACTTGGTAAGCAAATACCCTTTTTTAATTTAGAGTAACTGGTTTAAAGGGAATAATTGGTGCCTCATGGGCGACAATATTTATGACGTTAAAGAACTGCTTAAATCGCACCCTGGCTCCAAGATGCTGATCAAGAAAGCTATCGGGATGGATATCTCAAAATATTTTTACGGGAGCGAACAGCTCTTGAGCTATTATCCTTCTTATAGTCACAGCGTCCATGCTGAGAAGCTATTGAAGTCTCTTTTCTGTGGAGGTAAAGAAAATAATTATCCGAATCCTCATACAATAAATCCTTGATACAAAGTCATTAAAACTTCTGCTTTGATGAAGATTCCTCGCAACTTGAGATCAGATGGACCTCTTCTGGATACGTCCTCTTACGAGAGAGATCAAAACATGTGGAAAATTGTCGATAAGACCCGTCTTTCGAAGAATTTCTGGAGATTGACTCTCATTAGCAAGCATTATTTGATCAATGGAGCTCCTGATGGATGGGATTGGATCTCAAAGTACATGAAGGTTTCATTTATGATGGACGGAGCTCTCATCCAGAGACACTATTGCTTCGTTCCTTACCTGAAGAAATTGATTGACACCATGAAAGAATTGCAGAAGGAACCACCATTAGGGTAAACTACGCTATTGACGGTTACTTAATTAACAATTTCACAGGAAATCTGAAGAAGAATTTCATAGACTTCTTAACCCTCAGCATGAGACCGAATTAGGCACTCTTAATAATATCGAGAGACCTCGGCCTTCAAGGTTATTAGGCAGGATTTATCACGGTAATGTACTGCACAAACTATTTTGCTCACACTATCGTGATTAGATGAAGAGAACTGCGACATAGAGATCACCCATCGAAAAAATTTCCAAGAGGAGCTTCATCTGTACATCAGAAAACAAAAGTTTGGTTCCTCGGAGATTCTCCTGAATCACGAGCTTGGAGCTACTGTGGAAGTCGCAGGTCCAATGGGCAAGAGTATGAGCTTCTTATCCTGAGCATTTCTGAGTGAACTCCTCTAATAGGCCCTGATTTCTTCGCGCATAATAACATTTGTATGTTCGCTGCTGGTTCCTCAATTTTGGGTTTCTGTGACGCCATCTATGTGTTTTATCAAATGATAGCGAACGAACTCAAAAGTGTCGGGAGCACCGTGGATGCTATCGTCGAAATCGAGCGGACAGGAAACAAGCGAGGTTCTACCTTAGAAGAAAACGACCAGCTAATCATAGTTAATACAGCTAAGGTATTGACGGTTTTCATTTCAATGAAATGCCTGTCAGACTGCGAAGGATTAGGTAAATCGCTTTCATGAGCTATGGTAAATTTCCCATTTAGGCCTCGGATTCCTTGACAAAATCCAAAAGCTTTCTCAAAGAACACAGAAATATCAATTTAATTACTTCATCACTGTGACAGAGTGTGCCGATGGTGCAGAAAATCGATGCGGAATACGTAATATCTACCTTTTTAAGACTAAGTTTGCTAATTTGTCTCATATAGGATATGAAACAGGGAGGTTTACTCGTGAATCAATACAGGAGAAGTTCCCAGAAGGCGTAGAGAAAGTGTTCGTCTCTGGAAGTCAGGATTTCAAAAAACATATATCCACTTCTCTCCAAGAGATCGGGATGCCATTTCCTCTCATTGAACAACTGTAATTCTCTCTCTCTGTCTGGAGAGTTGTTTTTTTAAGATTAAGAACGGTCATTTTATGGCTGTTACATTTTAGGAACTTTGTTTGAGTAAATTACTACTCATGCCGAACATTGCATGATTTTCGGCATTTTAGTACTGGGTTAAATTACTTTTGTTTCGTCTGGTATTTTTATTATCTCTCAATTTGTGTTTTAATATAACATAGTGCAGTTGTTTGATTAATATTATCAAGTAATGCCACTTTTTTATGAGGAAAATATCGCTTATAGGATTATGAGACTAATAAAAAGAAGTTTGTAGTAAATTGTTGTAATAGCTACGCACATAGACGGTCTCACAGATATAGTTGGATGCAAAGCAGTATATAACGTTCCTGCAGCAGTAATAGCAGCCAATCACGAATGCATGCAATGACAATCATTTATATTTCATGTGATTAATGGGATTTAAGAGTCATCATTTAGGCTATTTTACTTCCCTTTGATTTTATTAGATTCTGGTGTTAATTGTGATTCGGTTAATGAACTTTAGTACACTGCTCATTTTTTAATCCTCTTGAATATCTCAATCCAAAACTGAGTCAAATTCGGATACATTTTCATGGCAACTCAAGACACTCCCGACGCAGGGGCAAAACAAAACTATCGTCAAATGTACACGCTCCAACTGCCGGTAGCTTCTCAATTACTTTTATAAATCCTAATTCTACTCATTTATGATCGCAGCAATTCAAAAAGCTTGAAAATCAATACAAAGAAGTGCGGAAATCTCTTTCTTGCCTAAAATCATTCGCATTAGATATTATTTGATATCGAACTACTGAAAGATCAATACAAAGACCCCAGGAGACACATCCTTCAAAGACTTCATGAGGAATTGGCAAAATACAACGCAATGAACGAAAAAATAACACCAAGACTAGAAGTATGCTCTTCAGTTTGATTGAAGTTTAACGGATATGAGAGGATCAGGCGGCTCCGAGAAAGATTGTACACGAAGATCGATTATGGAAAAATGTATTCTGGTATGTGGTTCACAAATCATTTTGGATTGTTCATTTTGGATGTGCTTAGACTTGCTCTTGGGAGATTTAGATAATGCAGACTACAAAAAACTCGTAGAATTTACGAATCGTCAATCAGACGGTTTTTCTATCACCAACGAGGCAAATATTCTCGCTACACTAGACCAACCTGAGAAAATCGAGAAAGATACCCCATCGCCTCGCGCAAAAAGTGATCGGCTTGTTATAGAAAGTATTTTTTTGCTTACACTTCGATAGAACAACAGCTTGCTTCATTTGACGATCCGAGTTCTGAAGACGAGCTCGAGGAAAGCAAGCTCCAGGGTGTTCGTTCTCCGATGGCTATATTCAAAGGGAATAGTTTCCTTGCTTCAGTGAAAGTAAGCTTTGAGTTATTGTGCGGAAAAGAACTGATGTTACTGCTTAAAGATCCGAGATTACGACCCTGCGCTTTATCAGAGATGGCAAAAAGAGGTTATTCAATATTGTATAAGCAAGGAAAGGTTTAGAAACGAGAGCAGAATCAGCGCACTCATCAGCTACACAATCCCTGCAGATTTCCGAGACGTAATCTGGCCACTGGTGAGAGAGACTCTTTTTCTTCACATCTCGCTTACTGGTTTCTGTATCACTAGCTAATCAAGAATGATCTGAAAATACGGAAAAAAGTCTATGAAAAATATATTAGGATGTGCAAAGCTCATCCTTTCGGTCCTAAGGTAGCACAGTTACTAGGTACCATTAAGTATTACTGCTCTTATCACTAAATCCGATTAGAAATTGACGTGAGGAGAGTATTTCCAGACCTCATCGAAGGGACAAACGGCAAGCACTTCCGAGATGAGTTAAAATCGTTCCTTCACCTCTACCATGTAATCTTTCCCACTCATCTCCTTTCTAATCAGTGTAGCTATATCGAACTGACATTGGATTTGTCCAAGGGATGGCATTCCCTGCTAGCATCTTACTCATGAGCATGGATCCTTACAAAGCATTTAAAGCTTTCACCAATCTCATCGCCAGCTCTTACATCCTTAATTCGTTTTATAAAGGCTCAGAAAAAAAGGTAAGAATGATATTTCGAAAGAAAACTTAAATTTCCTTAAGATACAAATCATAAAAAATGCTTTTCTCTCTTTACTTGAGGAAAAAAACCCAAAAGCTTTTAAGCATTTGAACAATCTCAGAATAAACCCATTAAACTTCCTAACGGAATGGTTTGGAACTGTGTATGGCACGACGCTCTCCTTTGATGTCTTATTGTAAGTCCATACTTTTGAATATTTTGTTTGCCTCTAACCTTGAATCCTAAAGGAAACTATGGGATTATTTATTCTATTATGGCGACGTTGTCTTAATCAACGCAGCTCTCGCGATCTTGGAATATGCTCCTTTATACCAGAAAACAGCTGAAGAGACCCTCCTCTACATTCGTGGAGGAACATTCATGTTGAAGAAAGAAGATATTTTAGAATATTTAACTTCTTATGGGTTAACACAGGACCGATTTGAGAAACAACTCGAGATTGAGAAGAAAAAACTCCTGCCTGTTCATAACCCCAAAGCAGTTCTCCATGCGAGAACAGAAGCGGTGCTGAGACCGCTCAGGAATTCTTTATTCGGGAAGGAAGGTTTATTCAAGTTTAATCAGAAACGGCCTTCAGATACATCTACATTAAAAGCCAAACTAGCCGAAGATCCAGATGCTCTTGATACGAAGAAGACAGACTCTGACAAATCTCTGGATATAAAGCCCTCGAACTCCGACCAAGCGCTTAGCGTGAAGGCAGTTGACTCCGACACCCCAGCTGAATCTAAGAAAACTGATGCTGATATGCCACTTCCATAGCCAAATAAATCACGGTGCAGAAGAGAATCAGCCATTATCATAATGTTTATTGACCAGGCTCAGCAGAATAAAGATTTTTATTCCTGATGTAAAAGCCGCTTTAACTCAATAGATGAACTCTTGCCAAGTTCTAATGAATTGACTATTCAATTTTATTTTTTCATCCCGAATAGGAGGTTTATTGTCTCAAAAAATGAATCATTTAGCGAAAAAATTGTGTTAAGGACATTTGTTAGTTGATATATTCAGTATTAATTGCTAGATAGCTCGTACAAAGATAGATATGAATAAGAATTATGTATAAATAACTGCTATTTCAATTAATAAGGAAATTCTTTCAAATAACGATCTGGAATGTCTGTCCCAAATCCTGACGTCCCAAGACTCAAAAAGGAAATCGATGATGATACAACGATGTTTAACACAATGCTGAATTCGTTTAACAACTATGTGAAACACGAGAAGGCATCAAATACAGCATTTGAAAAGCTCACGACCGATCTCACAAAAGCTGCTACTCTTGAGAAGTCTAAAGGCTTACAAAATGTATATCAAGAAGCGGCTAAGCGATACAAAACGATAGGGGTGGCTCAAAATGTTTGTGTAAGCAGTTTCGATTCGCTAATCCTCTGAACTTAAGCATTTCTGTTGGATTTATGTAGATCACAAGGCTCCAAGAGAAAATTATCCCTACCATTGGAAGTTATACTAACAAAGCCAAGGAGCTGAAAACAACCGTGGGTCAGTACGAGACTTCGCTCACCAAGCCACCGAAGGCAGAAGTCGCAGAGAAATTGAAACATTTTCCCGAGGATGTAGCTTCTTTCGAGAAGAATCGGTTGAAAGATTTTAAAGTAACGTTCTTTCTTCAGAATAAAAGGGGCTTATATGTTATTTTATGAATTAGTTGGTGCTTCTGCATACGATAAATGCTCAGATGTTTTATCACTCAAAAGCTTTGGCAGAGCTTTCAGCGTTACATGAAACAGCGGGCAGAATAGACGAAAACAGGGAATCAGACGTAACCGCTCTATCTCATTTGATTGAGACTTAACATTTGATAGGAGTTGATTAAAAACTTATTAGGAAATGCTGGTCCAAGCTTGGCCTCGGAGTCTCAGATCCAAACATCGAAAAAGCCCTAATTAATGCGAATAAGCGATTCACCTGCTCAAATTCTACGTTATTTTTTATTTACTGAAGAGAATAAGAATCATATCTTAAAACTTTGGTATTTTTCTCAATTCAACCAACTCTCTTCTTCTATTTCCAAGCAAATATCGATTCGATTCTTAATCAGAATACTTTAAACTTGAGCTCAGTTGGCATTAAGCTATAATTATATAAAGTGAATTGAGGTTAGTAGAACACATACAAATTTTTTCTGAAAATCTTTCGATTTCAGGCTAGGTTTGTACGGGCTTTTTAATTTGAAAAATGTAATCGGTAGTTTTGTATGAGCGAAATAAAATCAAAAAAAAGCAAAATTTAATTCTTATTTAGCATTTTCGACTTATCAAATGAAGGATTTCGGCAAAAACGAAAGAGAGGGTAAAGCCCCCGTGGACAAAGTTCGTAAGTTCATTCGCAAGGAAAACCGAGAATACCAACCAAATCGGTCCGATGACCCCGATCACTCTCAGAGAAAACCCAGAAATGAACTGAAACTCAATAAATTCCATCAAATCCAAGGCAACAAGAAGAAAAAACGTAGTTTGAAAAAACAAGTCGCTGGAATCGAGCATTTACTTAAGAGAGTAACTTGAATTTAAAACCAATCTGACCCCCCAAAACAGGATGATATCGATGAAGAAACGAAAAAACAGAAAGCTGCTCTGCTTGACGGTTTGAAGCAGCAGGTAGAAACAAAGCAAAAGAAGCGATCGGTTATAATGAAAAATGAAATGAAATATAAGAAAGTCAAGTTCTTTGGTAATTATTTCGTCACTTCTATTGGCTGAGGGGAAATTAGAGCAGCAAAAGGTGCACAGAATGCTAAAGAAAGCTAATAAACAACTCGAGAAGAATCCTGAGGATCTAGACGCGGCCAATGCTATTGAGGATTTGAAGAAAAAACTGCGCTATATCAAAGTAGAAGAATAATCTATCGATCTTGCTGATAAATTGAATAGTATTTCCCAATGGAGCAAAGATACATATCTCTGTTTCCCTCCAATAAGCAAGAAAATGAAGCTACTGAGGCTAAGCGAAACGAAATCATGAACCAAATTGAGGAAAAGGTCTTATATTTTCCTGGATTCAATCATCGTGACTCACATTCATGGCAATATAGTTTAATAAGAAACGAGAATACACGAAAAAGCTTATTGAGAGAATTCCTGCTGAGAGAGAAAAGGAAGAAAGAAAAATGGATACGTTCTTCGAGGAAGAACCCGTGGAAAATGTCGAACCTCCGAAGAAGAAGTAAATAAATAAATTTTTTCAATGAGTCTAATAATGCAATAGGATCGTCGACAAGAGAGGTAGGATCATTAGAGAGGATAATAATGAAGATGCTTGAGTTTGTGGTTCTTTGGCGTTTTTCGTTTGTAAATTTAGGGATTAGGATGTGATGTTTGGTTAGAGATCTGTATAAATGGGTTGCGTGTTATGTTAAGGACTAGAGCCTTTTCTGCTAAATAATCGTTATCTCGCTGAAATATTTCTAAAGAATTTTGAATAATGGGTTAAATCGCTTAAAGTGTTTAATTTCTGGATCCTTATTTAAATATGTAGGACTCTTATATTCTATTATAACACAAACCAGAAAATGTTACAGAAAAATTAAATTATTTGATTACCAGTAATCAAAAGCACGTTCCTTAAAATTTGAAAAGCTTTCTTTGGGGAGAGAGAGAGACCGGGAGAGGGAAAAAAAAAAGCTAAATAGGATATTTTCCATCTCCCAAACGAGTATTTGGTTTAAAATAAATGGTTCTTTAAGGAAGAGGTGTCAAGATCAAAGAAATATAAACTTCGTAAAGTTTTCTTGAAGAAGAAGAGCAAGCAAGCAATCTGAGTTACTAATCCGGTTTCGAGTGGGTCTTTTTTACTGATAGAAAACCAGGATAGCTCAAATGGCTTTACTGCAAAAAACTTGAATCAAATTTATTAGAAATTAATAAACCACCTGTAAGGAGAAATTTCGATGCCCAAGAAAGAAAGCAGTGACAGCCACCATGTCAAGCTGTTCGAGGTAAT
>ENA-UOTZ01002025-UOTZ01002025.1-compost-metagenome-genome-assembly--contig:-NODE-2025-length-11641-cov-63.960135_pt1 | contig 11641 bp, 13 predicted proteins | sample MGYA00238144_ERZ746983 | MGnify/ENA primary metagenome ERZ746983 (study PRJEB28759, sample SAMN06268863) | compost metagenome | isolation source: single cell | place: USA: California, Emeryville, Joint...
AAAACCTTTACTCCGCACATTCAACTAAGTCTTTGAGTTCTATATACCTTTCACCAATCCAAATATTTAGCATAAGATGTTTCTTACGATTCAGTTTGCCACAATGAAGTTATACCGAACGCCTAAAGCCAGTTTTAATAACAAAATTTTTATCAAGGATTTAATTATTATCTTATCATAACCTATAGAAATAAATAGCTCTCTATCGACTTTAAGCTCACCCTAACTACTTAATTACTAAGTATATCTATTCAGTTACTGATTTCTAGTTTTTTTACTCTCTTCTCCTCTCACTCTCTATCACGTCGAGGACCAGACAAATATTCCCAAAACGCATGCATCAATGCTCTACTTAGATACAGTAAACCAATGTTTATGGATGTATTTACTTAGTAAACTAACCCTATTTAGTTTGTAAACTAAAAAACTCGAATACTAATATGCTGCAGCTAATTACTTCAAAAACGGTCGTGAATCCCGAATTTACTGGAATTAAACTCAATGATCCATTTTCGATTTAGAATCATATCTAGATTCCGGAAGTTGACAAAGAATTTGAGGACAGAATGCTTGCGAACCTAGTGAAAAGATGTTTTTCATCGAAAACGGATCTGGGATCAAGTCTGTTTAGGCAAAAAAGAGAGCTTCATAAGTGGGATGCCTTCTCAACTTATATGCAGCCTCCAAAAAATATCGTCGAAATAGATCCTACACAAGTATGCAATATCTACGGGTCTCTTAGTCTCAATTCAACTGAAAAAGTGGAAAGATCTGGATTTTTCAGAGTTCTTTCGAGATGACAAAGAAAAGGTTCGGTTCTATCTGGCAGATGTCCCAAGAACACCTAAAGAGACCAACAGCCCCACGGGCTCATGGATGAAGCTCATGATTCCTTTCTCAAAATCCAAAAAACTCAGGTAATAAAATAGCATCGTATGAGACATCTCTCTTAAGTTGATATTCCATTCTAGTAAAGACTTTCAGAGGTTTGATTCGGCCTCTCTGAGGATTGGCAAGGTGCTGGAAATACTTGACCTTATGGCAGGAATAGTTTCTTATGGGTACTGCTATCAGACACCCCAGAACCGTGTCCAGATTAATGTATCATTGAATATGCTATGCTGCCTTTGATTATCATTGTTTTAGGTCACAGCGTGTATCGACAATTTCAAATTTTTCGATACTTTTAGAACCGGCTTAGACATGAATGTTTATGTAAATGTTGCCAGCTTCCTCTGTTTTTCATTCGAATCAGACTTATGTCACTTATGTCGGCAAGTCTTCGTTGGAAATACGCTTAGATGTCTTTCAAGGTGCAAAAGAGGAGTTGTATGTAACAACAGTCACATACCTCTTTGCAGCTCGAGACTTTGCCAATCCTATGAAGTCCACTAAAGTCCCAGAGCTTGACCTATCACAGGAAGAAGACCCTGAAAAGGCTAAAATTCGGTAGGATTTTTTTGAGTTTAACAAGCTAACTATCTCCTCTAAAGGTACTCTCAAGGCCTTGAACATCAAAAATACAGAAAAGACCTTTCTTTGGTAAATACTTCTAGTTCATAAATCGTGAATAAAATCTTCATGATCACAGAGTTCAAGGTTTAAAATTCCTCCAAACGCCGAAGAAGGTCTTGAGCTTCATACAGTTATTCTCATGGGGAACCAAAAAGATGTAACTTTCATAATCTCTTGTTGCGTCTTCTAATACGGTTATTGAATTAAAGAAATCCGCAATGATGAAAAGCATGTCCAGCACAAAAATCGAGAAGACCTTGATCATGCATGGTCAAGACAGGAATGTCCATGGAAAAATATTTGGAGGTTATTTAACTCGAGAGGCATTCGAGCTCGCTTGGACCTGCGCCTACCTCCATGGGAATATGAAAGCTTTGCCCAATATTTTGAACATTGATGATATAAACTTCTGGACGCCTGTTGACGTTGGTTCAATCATGCGCTTCACTGCCCAAATAACTTATGTTGAGGGACCAATAATTCATGTCTCTGTCGCCTGCGAAGAGCTGTTATATGACATGTAATTTATAATTTTGCACGCATGTTCTAAGCAACTAATTGATTACAACAGGGAAACAAGGAAAACCACAGAAATTCACTTAACGTTTACTTATGACGCTCCGATTCCAAGTGTATACCCAGAGACCTATCTTGATGGAATGCATTATCTTGAAGGAAAGCGTAGAGTTATGCAAGTTCTAAAGGACTAGCAATGAAAATGCCTCTATGAATATAATGGGATTGATAGCTTTGACTTACACATTATATTTTAATGATGTTGAGACTTTAGGATCTACAATGTTAATTCCATAACTTTTGCATTTTGGTCGGAACAGGTTTGTTCGTAGATTAAAAAAAGAACCCAATAAATTTTAATATATCCACCACTTTGGTAGGTATTCCTGTCAAAGTTTGTTTCTTCTCTTAGAAAAAAGTTGAAGGAACCTTATTTTTGTGTTTGTTAGACAAATGGTATGCTAAAGAAGAACCCAGGAAACGTACTATTTTCTGCCCTGAGAATAATTGTTTTAATAGAAGGAATAAAAACCCCAGGAGAATTTATTATTTCTAAAAACGACTTTTGTGACTAAAATCCCAAGAAATTAGAATATTGCTGTCACACACTGTAATTTCCATTCTTTCGCTTTTTCTTCCATATAAATTCCGTTTCCATGACGTTTCCAAGCTGCCCGTGAATTTTATCCTCATCTTCATGTTAAAGTACAAATAATCTACTGAATTTGGTGTGAAAACCATTTCTTTCTTCCTGGTCGCTATCAAAGCCTAGGAATAGGAGAAAATATCAATGGTACCACCTTCAAAGGGAGAATGCTTCATGATAGAATTAACAATCAGATTTTTGACTCGAGTCTAATTTTTGAATTTAGGAGTTGATTGTTACTGTCAGTCAAATTCAACGATCAAAAAGCCAATAATAATAAAAGAATCAAAGTTAGCACCCAATACTGCACTTCCGTGTTATGATGGACACGACTACTAAAAGAGTTCAGAATATTCGCTTGGAGCCTCTCAATCGCACTCAAAGCTTAAAGAGCACATTTTTCCAAACTCATAGCGACGACTCCACCACCTTAATCGACGCCACATCAGAAGTTCGGATCAAACACGCTTTTGACAGCGTTGTATGGGTACGATCAAATTTCCCCCAACAGCAACACGATATGCTTGATTCTAAACTCCCAATCAGAATTCTCACCAGAGATTTTACCATCCGCTCGCACCAAACGCCAGATCTCACAAAGACAGCATCGTCTACTCAAGCAAGGCTAAGAATGTCACGTGAGCTCACAAAAAGCAATACAATTTGCAGTTCCGACTCTACCATACAAGAGCAGGCGCCTTCTTCACTTAATGAAATTAATTCTTTGCTTTCCATTTCCCCTCTGATCAAAGAGGCGAAAAAGCCCTTGCAACCCATGGCGAAAACCTTATACGACTCGAATACGGCATCTGGGTCGGATGCTGCGACCCCTACTACACAGTGCAGCGATAATTCTCGCATCCCTTCTAAAGGAGCGAGCTTTTCGCAATACATTTCTACCACACCGAGTGCAGCAAAGGTTATGATACATTTAAAGGAAGGTGGACGAAAAACTTTCACAAAAAATTTCTTTCAAATGAATTCGAATAAAACGAACGACGAGTTAGACTGTCAGAAGGCTTTTGAAAGAGAACCTACCCCTATATTCGGCCACAAGCTGTCCTCTTCAAACAAGGAAAACATTGTGCCCAACTGTTTACCAAATAATGTTGTTCCATCAAATAAATCATCAATCTGTGAAGATGCTGCTAGTTCAGATATCATTGTGAAGGACAACATCGAGAGGGTCTCATGTGCTACAAGTAATGGTCATAAAGTGTCATCTTTATTTATTATTAATTAGGGAAACCAGTGCCAAAAGTAACAGCCAAAAGTTGGGCTCTCTATGATGGAGAGACGCGCATGTACATCGCGGGAAGAAACTCTGACGAGATACGAGAGATCGCGAGTCTTACTAAAATAATGACTTGTTTAGTTTGCCTCAGAGTCGCGAAAAAATTAAAAATTAGTCTTGATACTTGCATGGTTCGGGTGTCTTCAACAGCTGCTTCAATGATTGGAACATCTGCCAATCTGAAGTGCGGTGATACGCTGACAGCTTGGGACATGTTGCATGGGTTAATGCTCCCGAGTGGAAACGACGCAGCCTTTGCTCTTGCAGAGCATTTTGGCAGGATTCTTTTCTTTCAATCGGATGAATACAAAGACCGTATGAGAGCTCAGGAGAACTTTAAATCTGCTTTTAAAGAAGAAATCACCTGCAAAACGCCTGTAAAGTACTTTATTAGAGAGATGAATCGATATGCGAGAGACATTGGACTAAGCGACACTATTTTTGCGAATCCGCATGGGTTGATGCATAAATACAATCGATCAACTGCAAGAGACATCGGTGTCCTCAGCTGTGAAGCTATGGCTTCAGAAGCCGTCAGGACAATTGTGAGAACGAAGGAGCATAGTTGTACTATAACAATCAGCAGCAAAGGAGAGAATAAAACTCGAACGGCTACATGGGAAAATACCAATAAGCTCCTATGGAAAGGGTTCGATGGATTAAAAACTGGAATAACCTTTACTGCAGGACCTTGCCTCACTTCAGCTTTGAACAAGGAGGGGAAGTTACTTATATGTGTGGTCTTAGGCTGCAAAAGCATGGAGCACAGGTTCACTGATTCTGTGAAGCTTGCTACGTATGGAATGGACCGATTGTTGAACGCGAAAAAATAGAAATAATATTTATTTCAGTCGTTATTCATCATAACTCACTAAAGTGAAGTGTTGTCTATACTTGAAAAGTCTATCAGAAATTTTTTACTTTACCATAATTACCAAATTATTAGCAAAATTCAGAATACTCGTTTTTGATACCGTCAACTCAAAAATTCCTAATGAAGTGAATATGATCCATCTAAATTCTTCAACCATCAAATAAAAGCTATATATTCTCAACATGAGAGCTTATATCTCTGTAGAAAACCCAGAAATGTTTCAAAGTCCGTTTAATTGTAAACGCTTTCTGACTGACTAATAATGATTTTCTCATGACAAGTCAATCATATAAGTAGAATCAAACTTCAATGCTGTCTGGCAAAAGGTCTAAAGCTCTTTACAAGTAGGAATATCTTAGATATATTTACTCGATATTTTCTCTCTAAAGTAACGAACTTGTAATTTTGAATAAATATTTCAATAATCAAATTTACAATGGAGGCTGAAAGCAAGGTCCAAGAGCTTTTTGAAAGCATTGCAACGGAAGGTCAAATCAAAACGGTAGAACAATGGTAAAGCCTCTACTTCAGAACACAATAGCTGACCTTTCTCAGGCGACAGCTATTGAAGTACATGCGAGCATATCAGCTCATCCAAGCCGATGACTTGACTTCAGTTAACGAGGGCTACCTTGTCTTCCCATTAAAATTTGATAACTTCATTAAAATGCTCAGTATAAGCCCTTCTCTCCTCATAACTCGACTGTAAATCCTGATAATAGCGCAAGTATTTACTGATGACACAATCAATCAGATGGAAATCTCTCTTTCAAAATTGGATACTCAGGTGAATGTCTTTCAGAGCCTTATCGCCTTATCAATCACTAGATAAACGATTGCAAAACAATGATCAACTACTGGAACGTTGAAACCTTGACTCCTGTTGAGCTTCGTTGCTTATTGCTCGCATTCAGCAAAATTTTGAACGAACTTAAAGTAAACACTAAACCCTGAGCTCAGTTTCTCAGAAGTGACTCCATTAGAGCGTCCAAACAGAATTTGAAGCATGCAATAAGGATATACAATCTATCCACGAAGACGTTGAGCAAATCAAAGATCATTTTAGACTTGAAGACACGAAAGTTTATGTATAGAATTTTGAATTTACTCGAATGTATCTGATCTTGAATCTCTGCTAGTCCAGCTATGACTACCAAAGAGACGAGAATTTCTCGCTGGAGAAGGAATTTCACTCCATCAGAGTCAGAGATGTTCAATATCGTAACCAAGCTATCAAAATCCTGCAAGAAAGCGACGATGGCATCATCCATCAGATCGGATACTGCGTTGATAAGGATTTTCCTGTTGAGGTCATCAAGATCCCGAAGTAAATCTCATTGAAGCAGTAGAGTGCTGATTCATGATTAATAAAATCAGGTTATTCAAGGACTTTGATAAATTAGAAAGCATGCTCTTCACTTTCGACGCTCATAAAGAGCTTACCTATTCGAAATATTTCCAGAAGTACTACGGATTCAATGTTGTGAGCGACGATGACTATAATCTCTATTTCTTTGAGCATCTGAAGGGAAAGTCTTTGCGGTCGTTGGTTTCAGGAGTAGGCTAAACTCATTAATTTTTCATGTGTGGCTGACTTAATGACTAGTCTGCTTACAAAATGGGTCTTAAGAGCTTGATATTCAAGCACTGGGTGAGAGAGATTTTTATGGGACTGAGAGACTTGCTTAATATGTGCACGTATGTCTTGATTGGGGATATAACACTCAAGAATATCTTTGCTGCTGATAATGGAACCAAGTAACAGTGGATGCCCATGGAATGTGTCTAAAAGCAATTAGGATTTATTTCAAGAACCTCAGGTTTAAATACAAAAGAGCAAGCCAAGCGGACAGCCATGAGAAAACTGAAATCAAACTGCTTAAGTGCTATGCGAATATCATACTCGAGCTCCTTGAAGGTATTATTACGTGTGTGTTTAAATTGTATCCTAATGCTGATGATGATAGTCGAGGATGTCGCTACTGCTAAGAAAGCCTATCCGGACGTACATTTCGAGCTGTTTTTGAATTCATTGGTGCTGGCTGAAGATGATTTTGAGAAATTCAAGGGTGAGTTTTCCTTCCTTTATCATAGTGGTTTTACAGACCATTTTTCATCTCTGCAGATAGAAAATCGCAAACAAGAGTGTGCTTTGAGACTCTCAAGAATCATGTCATATTGAACGACGCAGCGCTGGTACAAGTAACAAATTATGTGTTAGCTACACTCTTACAATGCTTATAGTCTGATGTTGTCGAATTCGTTGAGCAATATGAAAAAATTTTCCCTAACGCAAAATAACAAACTCAAGGTGTTGGAGAACAGTCGATCCAACTGTGGCAGCAAGAACTTTCATAATTACGAAATAAGGTTGATTGTAATTTATTGCTAGATGTTGACTCAAAAAGGGATAACAATTTATATCTAATTATCTTCACATCTTCTTTAAAAAAATTGAAATTTCTACAGTTACTTTAGTGAAGTTGAATTATGAGAGAAATAAGTGATGTGGTTTATTCGATTTGCAGACACATAATAGATTTCCATAATTTATTAGACAGATTGAAGGAATTAATGGACTCTCACTTTTCGAATGTTCAATGATTTACAATTGAGTCGTTCACGATCAATCGATTTTTGAGAGAATGAAGGAATTAAATGTAAAATCATGAGTTATCTACAAAAATACACAGTATTATGAATTATTGAGGTAGCATAATTACAAGCAATAATTAATATCGAAGCGACTAATATCTACTTTGCTTTTTCTTATGCATCATTCTTAGCTTCTTTTCTTCTCTTTGTCTTACCTCCAGGAACAATTTCCACTCTTCCGCAATGACTTTATTTCCTCTTTTCATCCAAACCAAATCTTCTCTGAACCTCCAGTCTGACGGCAAAGGATTTTCAACAGGGATCGTTCTGACTGGGGTCTGCTCATTGATATCCCACCACTTCTTTTCTCCAATATACAGACACTCCAACCACTGCCCATGCACCTCTTCAACTGTCTGCTCCAAATCTTTGAACTTTTCTTCATCGCTGTCTTTTTTCAGAGCTCCCTTCGTGTATCGATAGATCAATCCAGCAAAAACATCTCTCCTTTTCTTATCATAGATAGCCCTTCTCTCGGAGGGATCGAACTTTATCACACTTTTCAGTTTGTTGGCTTCATCAACAAATTTGATAATGCCCTTGTATCGCGTTATTTTGTCTCCTCTGAGCATGCCTCCTACTCGGATAGTTGGGAGATAAAACACGATCTTATGCCCATCAGAAAATTCAACAACGTTTGGTCCTTCTTGGTTGATTGTCAAGCAATTATTCAGCGTAGAGATATCTCCCTTAAACTCATATCTGCCATAGAATTTCCAATCTTTATGGACTAAGTAGAAGTTGGCGATTGGAGGGTGATGGCTTGTGTGTTCAACGCAAACAGAGATCCCATAGCCAGGGAACTCGCCTTGATAAGTCTCTCCTAAGATCGGGTTGAACGGCTTAAACGGACTGACACTGACATATAGCCCAGCCATCGCGAAAGCAATCACGTGTTTGAATCTCTCAATAGGGTCACGTATTTGAGCCGCTGGAGTTAGATAAACCGGAGCGAATGACCACCAGTCCGTGATACGTTCGATGAGAGAGCGCGACTCGAAAATTCTGATCGGAAGCGAAACGCCAACGACGCCGCGTCCCTCAGCAATACTCTTTGCTAGCCTTTTTAGAACGTCTACGACAATGCCTTCTTGATTTCTAAGAGCTTCTCGATCTGTGATCCTGAGCTCTCCCTCTTTAGTTATTTCTTGACCACTAAATATCGCCTTTCGGTCCAGAGGCTTCAGCACACGAATCTCATTGTAAGGGAGGTATTTCGGTGGCGGCATATTAGGCTTATATGGATATCCTGCCAAACTGAAAGTGAAAGGAGGATGCCCTACCTTGAAGGAATAGATGTTTTTATCATTACCATCTAAAGACGTCGTCGCGATGCTTCCTGTTTTCCATTCTGCGCATGGAGCTCTTATGATAGCTTCAGTATTGCCTTCAATTTCGGTTTTTGTGGAATGAGATGGTATCTGGGAGCCATGAGGCGATTCGTGGTTTTTTTTGTGCTCATCCTCATCTAAAAGTATTTTGCTGGCTCTCGTGATTATTTCGACTTCGCTGTCTCTGATCTTTCCATCTCTTAAAGAAAAATCGCAGTAAGGATCAGTAATTTCTTCATGTTTTTCCGAAGATCGAGAACGATTATCTCCGAGTAGCTGAGTCTGAACAACTGACAATGATTCTGGCTTTTCGTCCCTTTTAATTAAATGACCAACTATCGCATCTCTTCGATGAAACTGCTTTTGTTGTTGTGGAGAATTGGCATATTTTCGAATTTGTGCTTGAGAAAAATTTTCGTGTTCAGGTGTATGACCTTGTTCACAGAGCAAGATTGTGTCTAAGCCATTAAGTGATAGATGTTCTAAATTGATGGGTCTTAGACTGTGACCATCATATGTATGATAGACCACGCCATCTCTTATCGAAAGATCTTCAACAGCTTCTCGGATTGCGCCTCGGATGTCATCATATTCGACGTCTGGAGCGAAGTTGAAGGTGGAAGGTACAAAGCCGTCCTTCATTTGAAGTGTTATCTCTCTGGCTGATGTCATTTGTCAATTTGACGTGCTGTGGTTTTCAATGAACGTATTAGATGAATAAAGTGTTTAAGATTTCGAACCACGATAAATATCAGTGAGGTCTGCAGGTAACGCCCAAATCTGTTCCTTGGTTCCGCTTCGAATCATTAAAAAATCGCGCTGATTTAACTCTCTAAATTTTGTGCAAAAGGTCTTTTTAGAATAAAAGTCAAAGGCGAATTTGATTCAGTAATAATACATTCACTCTGGAGTTTTAGGCTCTTCAATGAAGTTGAATATAATTAGCAAGAATAGCCAGCAGGAACAGCATGAGGAAGAAGATTAATTTCAAAAAATTTCGGGTTGAGAAATATGAAATTTGTGTAGCAATGCCTTTTCAAAAATATTTCCATCATTTATGATAGTCTTCGTGGGCATGGTGTTCGATTTATGAATCTTCTCTCGTCTATTAATCGCATTAAGTTCGTTACATAAATTTGAGAGTATGAATTCAAAATATACTTAATTGTGTGAATCATGCAATTTAGTAATATACAAACAATATCGATAATACGCTCTGCAAACGGCACTGCTAAATCAACTTCAAAAGTATCTAAAGAATCTGTATGAAAAGTTTTGCAGTCAGTATTCTGGTTACAATGATATATTTTTGATTCCAATTTCATTATTACTCTATTTGATTTCATTTTTGGATGAAAGCATCATTAAAGAAGGTAGATTTATCATTAATGAAACGCTTCATATGATCTCAAGACATGAATTGAATTTCGAAACTTGCTTTGTACTCTTTATTGAAGCTTTTTCAGAACACAATAAAAATTTAAAGAGCTATATGGCTTTTATCTAATAATCAGAGTCATCTCCAGAGTCATCATCTCTTCCCTTTCCCTTAATCAGAGAAAAGCCTTTTTCTGCCTTTGTTTTAGCTTTGATTACTCCAGCTTTCACCATCCTATCATATTAATAGCGTTATAATCATTTTCTAAAAACAAAACTAATTACTTTCTCGCCAATTCAACAGTTTGGAAATTCTCTGTGCTGTTGCCAAGATCCTCAAATCCTACCTGAGTTTCTACAAGGATACCATCCTTGAAGTAGCAAACCGATGGCAAGACTCTAATGGCAAGCTTTTTAACGAAAAATGGGGCTTTTTCAGCATTGAGTTTGAGGAATTTAGTCTCTTTATGAGTCTGAGTGAGGATTTGAAGGTGTTGATCCATGATTTTGCATTTCTCAAAGTCATTGTGGTAGAAGTGGCACACAGCGTATTTAGCTTTTGTGACATAAGGCAAGAACTCATCCTCGGTGATCTCAGTATACTCTCCGTACCATACATCAGCCTTTTGCTTTGTTTTCTCCTTCTTCTGCTCCATCAATTCTTCTAATCTCTCAGCTTTCATTTTCTCAAGGAGTCTTTTCTCGGTCTCTTCGTCCAAGCGGAAGTCTGGGTCATCTTCCTCATCGTCGCTGCCTCTTTCTAATTTCTGGCGCGTATCGGCAGCTTTAGACTGTGCTCCATATTGTTGGCTCTGTTTGATTTCTCTCTCGGCCATTTTCAATTTGTCCTCAGCGGCTTTTTGAAGAGTCTAAACGATGAGGTTAGTGGATCAAAGGAGTGAGTATTACCATCTCAGTTAAGGCATTGGAGAGTTTAGCGCTGGTTTCAGTGTGTTGGTTCATATTGGCGTCCTACTGAATTTCGAAATATTTGAAAAATTAAATTATAGAAACTACTTTTGAAATTCTATGTTGTTGCAATGTTCTAAAGCAGTGCAATGGCAGTACTATTTCTTCATAAAAGTCACGTTAATAATGAAAGAAAGTTGTAGAGGAAACTGAATCAATGATGATGTAGAGGAGTGGTACTTCGGTTTTTTGAAGCTGGGGGCTAGTGCACCATCACATCATTTGGATATGACACCATGGGCCTGAAAAAAATGCAGAAATCTTAACGGTGATAACATTACATTTTATTCAGATAACTTCATGAGAAAAAAATAAACTTTGCCGGCATCTTAGGCTTATTGGCTGAAATAGCTGTAAATGACCACTTTTAAGTCGCTGTGATGCTATGATGTGAATTGAATTCTGATCAGGTAGTGTAATTGAATTGTAAAAAGAAGTTATATTTTTTCCCCCTTCATTACAAG
>ENA-UOTZ01002026-UOTZ01002026.1-compost-metagenome-genome-assembly--contig:-NODE-2026-length-11631-cov-5.102648_pt1 | contig 11631 bp, 7 predicted proteins | sample MGYA00238144_ERZ746983 | MGnify/ENA primary metagenome ERZ746983 (study PRJEB28759, sample SAMN06268863) | compost metagenome | isolation source: single cell | place: USA: California, Emeryville, Joint...
CTTGCTCCACCAGAAGGCTGTTGGGCAGGTTGTTGGGCAGTTTGTTGAGCTCCACCTCCTGCTTGGTTTGAGAAAAGGCTTCCCAAACCACCACCGCTTCCACCACTGGGTTGCTGCCCTGCTTGTTGTCCAGGTTGTTGAGCGCCACCTCCTGCTTGGTTTGAGAAAAGTCCACTTCCTCCACTTTGTTGAGTTCCTGCTGCTTGTTGTCCCGATGCCTGTCCTCCTTGTTGTGCTCCTGCCTGTTGGCCAGATGCTTGCTGGCCTGATGCTTGTCCACCTCCACCCAGCAGGGAAGACGCACCTCCTGCTGAACCACCACCGCCACCGGAAAGATTAGAAAACAAGCCACCTCCACCGGCTTGCTGTCCCGATGCCTGTCCTCCTTGTTGTGCTCCTGCTTGTTGACCAGATGCTTGTTGGCCTGATGCTTGTCCACTTCCACCCAGCAGGGAAGACGCACCTCCTGCTGAACCACCACCACTGGAAACATTAGAAAATAATCCACCTCCTTGCTGGACTGCTCCTTGTTGGCCAGCAGGTTGCCCTCCAGCTTGACCTCCCGAAAGCAGACCGCCAAGTCCACCACTGCCACCGCTGCCACCGCTTTGCTGACCAGCGCCGGTATTTGAGAATAAACCAAGTCCTCCAGATTGACCAGTACTTTGTTGGCCTCCTGCTTGCTGACCACCTCCCATATTGCTAAATAAACCCGATCCACCAGCACCTCCGCTTTGGCCAGTTGCTCCTATTTGAATTAATAAGATAATTGTCTACAGCCTCTTATGTTACCTCCACCTCCTGCTTGGTTTGAGAAAAGACCTCCTAAACCGCCTAAAAAGATTTAAATCACAAATGATAATTATGGCGGAATTACCTGTTCCTCCTCCAGAAGCGCCTGCACCACTTTGACCACCTAAGCAGATCAGATTTAGATTGCAAGAGCTCAGTACCTGGGTTAAGATTGCCGAATAAGCTCATACTCGAGTTTCTTTTTTCTTTAGATATCTACTCTAAACTTGCCAAATAAAATCCGATTTTAGCTGAGAATTGCTTGAATCCTATTATATTAGTCGAAGGAATACACTTTCCAATGATAATTAATCATTGTTTATGAATTATTTCAAGTTGTGAAGAGGGTCACAGCCTTCAGGTCTCACCATTGAACACCTACAAGTGGGATAGGTAAAAATCACAAATATTTTTTCGAATTTTTTGCTAGCTGTTTTCAAAAAGAAATGCTTTGCTGAACCTCCCAGCGCTGTTTTTTCTGCAAAGTTACGAGACTTTAAATCACGTCAAGTATAAGGAAACTACTTGAACGAATTGAGACCATTACTCCCAGGGCCTCCCTGTTGTGGAAATACAGCCTCGTCATTCTAGAGCACTGTTGTTGTCTCAACAGAGAATCAATTTGAGTTTCATCTCAGCAGCACAAAATCCGTTTCCATAAGAAGCTTTCTCATTTTTCGAAAGAGATTCTGACATAAAGCGATATATCATGCCTCTTCATCAATGTTATATCATAGATAGCGTATATCATTTAACAAAGCACTGCTTTAATAAAATTTAGAAAAAAAATGTATCAACGCTATTTTCTCATAATCTTGCTTATCGCCGGCATTGGAACCACATATGCCTCGTCCAATCCAGATTGCCGCAAGTATATCCACTCAGTCAGCGCGCTGTATGACATCCAAAATCTAATTTCCGAAAACTATTACGAATATTCTTGGGGATCTCTCGAAAGCAACATGATAAAATTCAATTTTTGTCGCGAAGTCACAGGGACTTGCGGATCCGATCACAACGCGACAGCAGCTGCTTTTTATTACGACAGTACAGGATGCCATAAACTAACTCGCAGTGCTATTCCACAAATGAACCCTTTAGATATTCACGATGCTTCTGCAGGACTTATTCTCAACTACACAGCAGCCTCTTCAAGTGACCAAAGCATCTCTTACAAGTATTCCGTGGAAATTAAATGCCATCACCACCAAACATTCACTATAGAAAACGTTGATTTCCACAAGAGGGCTAGTCCAGACTCTCACTCAAATCAGACCGTTTATGAACTCAAATTGGTAGCTGTGGCGAAGGAAGGTTGCCCTGTGAGGATTCATCATCAATTTTTTGAATTCATGCTGAGGTTTAGATTAATATTTTTCATTTTTGGAGGTCTCATTGGCTTTACCCAAGCTTTCTGGGGTCTTAAAATGTTCAGATTGACGCTGCTTCTCAGTGGTTTTCAAATCTTTTTCATAATAATATCATTCGTGCTTTTTTCGTATGCATTGGAAGGCGCCGGGATTACCACACAATTAGCTTATGGATTCGTTGCAGTGGCTTCTGGGGTGCTTGGTGCGTTTGTACTTGTCAGGCATGATCGAGCCAGCATATTCCTAATGAGTATTTGGTTTGGAGTTGTTGTTTCTTTTCTTCTGTACAACGCCATTTTTGTTCATTTGGGATTCGGAATGGTGCATCTCTACGCCATGATGAGCCTCTTCGGGGTCGTTGGAGGGCTTCTCTGCTTCTTTTTGTGGGGACATCTCTTTATCATCTCGACTGCCATCACTGGAGCATATATCGCGATAAGGTCCCTCTCGCTGATTATCCCGAGATACATGTTTCCCAACGAATTCGATTTGGCCTTAGAAGTTACATACAATGGACAGGCTGAGCTGCCTTGGGTGTTCTATCTCTACTTTGTGCTGATAAGCGGAGTTGCTGTGTTGGGAATCAGATATCAATACAACCACAAAAGAGCAGTTGTTTCATCGAAAGAGGAGGATGAGGAGATTCCAGGATCATCCTATTCGAATTTATCTGCGTAATTGTTTATCCTTTGTAATGATATATTCTCTTAAATCGATATGCATTCAAACTGATCAATCGAAAGAAATCAAAATCAAATATTTCATGTTCAAGCGTGAGCAATTATCAACAAGAGTTTCAAAGCAAAAGCTTTATGTATAGAAACCAGCTACATCCCCTATGTGAAGGCAAGTTTCACTTTATTTTGCTACTCTTTTACATCCTCACTCAGTCAACAATAAAGAAAAAAAAAATTACTTGAGATATCATTAGAGCATGAAATGCAAAACAGGTTGTTGATTTTGATTTTGGAATATAAAATTAAAAATAAACAACCACAAATTAATCCAAGCTATGTAATTCTAAAGTTTAGCAAAGGAAACTCGATTGATAAAACCATGTTCCGTTTACAGTTTGTTGAAGGAACTGTTATCAATGAGAAATATACTAAAATTTTACCATTAAGCAAAATTCCAAACTATTTATGTCATTAACAAGCCTGATTAGGCTTTTTCGCTCTTTTGACTTGTTTATGAGCTAGTAGTCATCATTATCCTATTCAATGAAAGTTCTTAGAAACACAATTCAGGATGAAGGATTTACATATTGAGTTTGTCCCAGGAAAGTCTCTCTTGTACTATTATTGGTCATATCGATCGTCGGTTGCGTCGAAATTTGTTTGAGTATTCTTCCTGAATGCTGCCCTCTGCGCACAAATTTCTCCTCTCCGAAGACTAGAGCCTTCCAGGTATTGAAAGCCTCTCTCAAAAATAATTCTTGCGGGTAATGTCTGCTTAAAATCGCGCAGAATGCCTGAAGTTTCGCTTTGTCGGCCTCTGCAAAATGTCTGCTAAATATGGACCGCGAGTCTGCAGGCTTCCCATCAAAGCTTCTCTCGAGAGATAAAATATTTGAGGGCAGTCTATGTATTAAAGGCGAAAAACCTAATCTACTCTTGTCATGAGAGCTCTCATTAAGGAAGGTCTGTCCTGGGGTAATGCTTGAGTCAAATCTTCCATAATTCTGAAGGGTCCAGAAAGCTCTAGCCAAAGCAACGTGATAATGCTTGCTCATATAATTGAATATTCTACGACATTTATCAGCTTTGAGGTTCGAAAGCGAAGCTCCAGCTACATTGATCGAGTCTCTGAGTCTCCAGTACGCTATCTGAAGATTAATTCGACTATTTTTCGCAGCGATCTGGACAGAGCGTTTGAACCATGGGTTATAGTTGCGGGCTTCGTTTCTCCAGAAAGTGAAATACTTATAGATTTTCATCAGTTCAAACATCTTCTTCTTCCTTATAATCCTATTTATTGCAAGGATTTTCTGGCGTTGGATATGCAGATTCATGTTAAATATCAACTCTTGGAAGCACGCTCGTTTGTAAATCTGCTGATACTTGCGCAAGATCGAATATAGCGCTTTTCCTTTCTGAGTAAGATCTGTAATCGTTAAACCCTTCTTGGACTCAGCAAACAGCCTAATTAGTCTCAGAGCTGCTCTGCCAAGATGCAATCTGTAGTTAATCAGCGCTTTTACTACGATCCATCCGTGCAGCTGCTGCTTGTTCTTTTTCTCCCTTCTTAAAATAAGTGTTTTTAAAAGACCCAGACCTTTGGTTTTTTGCGCTCTCTCATGCAGTTTGCTTACAATTCTCAGTTTGTCCTCACAATGCTGTTGTTCTTGAGCATATTCCTTGAAGCCTCCAAATCCAGTATATTTCACTCTATTTTCAATTCTAGCCATCGTTTTCGCAAACGATTCTAATCCTCTTTCCAGCCTGTTGTCGTCACGTTCGACTGGCTCAGTCTCGAATCCGCCGAGCCGAACTTTAAACTCGTTAAAAGATCTCCTCAAATGCTTGTTGAGAATCAGCGCTAGATAGTTGCATCGAACCCTGAGATCTCCTCTTTCTTTCAGTTGATAATTGTAAAGATTGTCATAACTCCACTTAAACAACTCCTTCTGACGCGTATCAAGGATAAACAGCAACTTTGCCAGTGCTCTGGACCGTTTCATAAAAACTTCTTGTTTGATGTAATATCGAGCCTCAAGACTAGCGAATTTCCATTTCCAGATCGCAGTGATGTAAGATTTATGGTACTCAGTGATACCTGTGACTCTTATTCTGTGAAAAGCTGACATCAAGAGCCCTCTAACGTAATTTCCAAGCACATTATCTAATTGTACGATATTATGGGCGCTGCTGAATATCTTATAAGTGCATTGCGTCCTCCAAGTCTCCATGCAATATTGGAATTTGTACTTTATCACCTCGTTCATCCTATTCAAACAGATCGAAAGAACTCTCCTCCTATTTGCGAAAGAAACCAAGTTGCTGAACACTTCCCGCTGCCGTCTGTCCAGAATCCTTTGAATAGTTTGGAAAAGCAGTGATGATGAAGACTGGACAGCAGAAAGGTATGCTGGGTAGATCAAACTGCGCTTTGAATTTATCCTCCATTGATTAATAGCGTCTTTGATGAAATTTTGCGACCTCTTGTAGACTAACAGCGTTTTTCTTTGATTCGTGTTTAATTTTATAATTTTTTTGTACTCGACGAACAGCTTTAACCTTAAGTACGCTGTGCTAATGACGCGATTATAAATGCTCTGCAGCTTCTCGAACCCGCGTTCTGAGGCCAACATCCATTGTGTTTGATTTTGCCTTCCTTCCATTACGATAAGAGTAGTGTTATCACGCCACCGAAACAGAGCTTCTCGGAGTAAATGATCTCGGTTATTCAAGCTTTGGATGATAATTTTCGCGAAAGTGATGCCTTTTTCTAATAGTTTTTGTTTTTCGACGTTTTTTCTCCATCTTTCAAACAGCACTGCCTGTCTTGTCGACCAATTTTTCATAAGCTGTCTAAGAACAAATTTTTTCGCAAAATCAACTTCAGAAATGTCATCATACAACTCTGATAGTGCGATTCGCTCATACGGGTCAAGAGCAAGCATTTGATGTAATTTAGCAATTGTTTCTTGATCCACGCCTTTAATCTTTGCCAAATCCACGATCTCTTTGCGAGCTAATTCGTAATCAAGCTTATCTGGAATAAGGTTCAGTGTTTCAAACGAGCCCCAGTTTATTCCCAACGCTTCTACAGCGATAATTCCAAGCGCAAATACATCTGAAGGTGAACCAGGTATTTTCTGATTGCGGTTGCTCGGTGAGCTGGCTAATTCAGGCGGCTGGTAAATATTGCGTTTCCAGTTTTCTTTCTCGTTTTGAATTGCAAGTCTTTTGTAAGGGAATCCTCGGAAGTCGCTTACGATGAAATCTCCATTAAGCGTGAGGAATACGTTTTCAAGCTTCAGATTGTCATGAGGGGCCCCAAATGATTGATACACATAATTAAGTGCTTTCGCTGAGTCTTGAATCAGTTTATCGATGCTAAATTGATCGAATTTCCTCGGAGTCTTGACCTCGCGTCTCTCGATGTTGAGCTCGCGGAGATTTTTGAGCAATGGCATAACATAAAAAGCTTGTTCGTTTTCAGAATCGAAATCATAATTTAAAATCGGCATGATATTTGAATGAGAAAATTTCGAGAGTTGGAGGGTCTCTTTTATAAACAGGTCCCAGCAGCGGCGAGGGGATTTAATATAAGCGATCGATTTAGTGTTTAAAACTTTGACGGCGTATGCGTGATTATCTTGGATTGATCTGGCTGCATAAACCTTGGTCATCGTGCCTTCGCCAATCAATTCGAAATCAGTGTACTCGTTTCGAAGGCGCTCATGGAAGAGTGATATTTCAGTGTTGTTAGTCCTAAATTGTCGAGAGAGGTCGTAAATCATTTGCTGATCGCTCATATGAGAGCTGAGTTAATCGACAGCAAATCTCGTTACGAAATAAAAAAAGATAATGATTTTATTATAAGATTCGTTAATAGTAAATGAGCAATATATATAATGGGTTGGAAATGAGCACAAATGTAAAAATCGCTTGGTTTAATGCTGAGCATAGCCAAGCTCGGTTCTGGGTAGATATTAAAAAAATTTTAAATAATTGATTTATTCTACGTAGTTGGTGTTGTTGGAAGATGATTAGTGTTGCCATCTCACCACTCTAACTATCTGTTGCAATTAGAAGAATGAAGATATAAAGCGAAAGCAACTGAGTTGCTGCTTAATTAGTTGCGCAAGAATTTCGAAACTCTCTTGTTAATACCAAAAATACATAAAAAACTGAATACGAATGAAATATTTTATTTAATCCATTTTTTTAAACTCAACTTAGTTGAGATTTCATGAAAAAAATGATCTTGGCTATTTTGAAGCACGCACGCTGCTGGAATTGTGCTCCGAGGAGTGTTCCTGGATTTTCGAATGAGTGTACCGCAAAGACTCTGAAAATTCTTCATACACATCGTTTTCTCTGTCCTTCTCACAGACCCTTTTACAATTCGAGACAAGTCGATTGGTTATTCCATACACAATAGCATTAAAAAATCCTTGTAATTTAGCCCAGGCTCGAAGCCAATTAAAAACTTCATTTCCATCCCATAGCGTGAAATCTTGAACAATCATAACCACCGTAGCAGGTCCCCAGCACAAGAGCAGCACGATTGGATACGCGAAGAACGATTTTAATCCACTGACTTTGTAATGTACCTCTCCATAAAGTTGGCGCAACAGTTTTATCGAGCTAACGTAGCAATAAATGCATAATATGAACGTCATGAAGAATGGAAGTGCCACTGCGAGGAGAAAACTATAATCCACGTCGTCGACAGGTAGATAATGCAGGCACGTCCTCGATTTAGGATCATAATCTGTTTTGAAAGCCACTAACGCTCCACAGAAAACCAAAGGAAGCCCTTGACAGACAAAGATAAACCAAGAGAAGTACTTGTCCATTAGCTCCAATTTTCTCGACGAGAGCACTATGCGAAGGACAAAAGCAAAGCTTGCAGACCAGAAAAATGAGCAGACTAGGAAATATTCTTCGACAATATCAATGATATGGCATGCAGCGTGGCCGGCCTTGAACATGTAGGGGAAAGGGATGCAGAATATCAGGTCTGCGAAGCAAAGAAAAAGGATTATTTGAGAGAATTTCGATTTATAAGCTTTGACGATGATAGAAGCGACGAAAATGAAGGCAATTCCGATCAGGGAAAGTGCGGTGCACGTAAAGTAGAACGTGGTGTAGTAAATGTTGTTTTCGTAGTATGAGCTTGTGTCTGGAAGAGCGACCTCATCCATTTTAAGTCAACAATCAAATAATTTTAAGCGATCTTAACCCAATATCGTGGCTTATTCAAATTAATTACTTCTTGAGTTTTAAGGAAAGGAGTTGAAACCACAAACCATTGGAATTAACGGGGTCTTCAGCACTCAACAATGAGGTTGTAGTAGATATCAGTAGAACATTGCTATTGCTTTTCTAATTGCTTTCAATAGTTTTAGCAGAACTAAAAAAGAAAGTGCATTTCGGTTTTCTCCTATGAAAAAATCGAAACAAAAAAAAAAAGAAACCTTGACAAAATATTGTCAATGCTTGGGCAATTCCAACCTTAATCCTTCTTCTCTCATGCTCGAGACATAGAATTGTTGTTGAGCGTGAAAGTTTTTATTAATTGGTGATAAATACCATCCTCTTTTTGTTGCATCTTCATTCAAAAAAACTCGATTTTTAGGAAATTCAAAAAATCATGTACTAATATACTAAGACTAAATTTATTCCAGCATAAATAACGAAAAAGAATGTTTTCGAGATTTTCCAATAATCTGAGAAATTCTTCCACCGAACTAGCTGCTTACCTATGAGATTGATATGGATTGTGTTATTGTACTTCATCTACTCAGCAATCAGCATTTCTCCTCTCATCTACACACAGTTCCACGAAGAAAAAGAACTAGCATGCTCAGAATTCTTTCAATATCTAGTTGCAATTGCCATTCAGCTCATCATCTTGCCACCAATCGCTTTCTTGCTCTTACGACTATTAAAACATCCTGATTGCATTCGATGTCCCGAAATCCTTCTCGTTCTAACCAGTGGAATCTCTCTGTATCAGACCATCTGTCTCTTTATAAGGATACAGGCCGAAACGACCTTCAACAATCCGCTTATGGGCTACTGCATCCCGTCATTATTGACAGCATTTTGTAAATTGGGAGTCATCGCTTGTTCAATCATTTTTGGAGCATTCTGGCTCATATTTACTAGTCTATTTCTACAGTACGGGATCAGGTCTCCAAAAAAAGGCTTGGGAGTTTTGGTGTTGTCGGTATGCGTCGGAGTGATATCACTATACGCTATTTATGTAGTAAGTAGGAAAACATCGGCATCATGCCCCAAGACTCTTTTAATATGGATCGTGAAGACAACGATTCACATTGCAGCATTCTTTATTGTATTTCTTTTATGCACTAGCCATAATATTTTTGACCAGCGAGGGACCAATCACAGAGTTTTTGGATCATTTTTTTTCACGCTCTTTATCCCTTTCAATCTTTTTTCATATTTTCAGGGGATTGAATGGATTGACGAGGCTCGAAACACCAACCCTGGATGCATCGGAAACCCTAACATTGAGTATCTGGAGTTGGCAATATACGAATGGCTAATTTTTGGGGTTTCCTTGGCGATGGTTGTGTGTTGCATTCTGATGAAATTAGAATATTTGACCAGGGAGCAACTTCGTTTGCATCCGTTTTTGCTGATGATTGGGCTGCCAATGGAAGAAATAGAAGAAGAGTGGGAGAACCCTGAGCAAGCTGAGAATAGAGTCGCTCTCTTAGATTCGACGGTTTTTGATCGGACAAGACATTCAAGCTCATTTCAAGAGAAGGCGGTCTGTCCTATCTGCTGGGAAAATTATAGCAGCGAGAAGAGAGTTACATATTTTCCAGGCTGTGAGCATATTTACCATACTGAATGCATTAAAGAATGGGTGCATGGACACAATACTTGTCCAACCTGCAGAAGAACTCTCACACCTGCAATTGAAATGCCGGAGATAACACATCACCGTGTAGAATCATAATGTTGTTTGTGCGATTGAGGAGTGGAAAGAGACGATGTCAAAAGGAATTAACTACTAACTTAATTAGAATTTTCACTGATTGACTGATTATTTTATAGATGACACTATAAATTTATCGGCTGTTAAAGGCTTATACATAGATTTCGTGTTAAGAGGGTCATACTATTATTATTATGTTTAACTTATTCTGTGAATTGCTAAAGGAAAGGAGGAATCTGCAACCTATTTTTGGATTATCTGTTAATCGAAATGCTGCGCATGAGCGATAATAGGATTCATTATATCTCGGCAAAAACACTTATTCTGCCGTGTGTACCGATACGAATGCATATTTTCAAGCCAACTCAGTCTGCTTCTTATTATAAGAATAATGACGATTCGGTACAACTGGATGTTCATATTATCTCAACACGTGACATTTATTTCATTCTAAATCGACTGTCCAATTTCTATAATTTCTATAGGATATCTAGGCATTGATTAATTAATATGCACACAAAGTCGACATAGACATATGAAGCTAGCAAATCTACATTGTATTGGTATTCAGATTTAAAGAACCCACTGGATGTTGACCCCTCTTCCCGAGAAAAATCCGATGGTAACTTCTGGAATCAATATAAAGAAAAGTTGCATCGAAAATCCAGCATAGTAACCTCGTAATCCTTCATACTTTCTCACATTGAGCAAAGTATTAAAAAATCCCTTGTACATTGGAGTCGGATTACCCGCTTGAACCATAAGCTTAGCTTTTAAACACTCAAGAGGATAAGTGAGCAGCTCAGTAGTCAAAACCGCCATCAGTGACGAATATACATAGGAAAGAGGCGATTCCTCTGGGAAAATATACCCTTTGTAGAAGAAGCTAGAACTAAAATAGATCGGTTCTCTCATCAAAATACCGGCGTATCTAAAAGAAAAGCCTTTATATAATCCAGGTACACCTTCAGCTCGATAAATCTTTTGAAGGCAATCCCTATGTCCATGGAATTGCCTTTCGCTTTTGTTTCCATAATCCACACCGACTCTGAGCCGAGAGACTTCAAGAGGATAAAGAAGGCCTGTCATAATAAGAGCAGTGGCAGTTCGGCTCAAAACGACTGAAAAAATATTCGAGAATGATCTAGCTTCGCTGGGATCGAGATAACTCTTCTCTGGGTTATCGATAAAAACGTACCCAATCTGATAGAGGATCGATTGTGCGATTCCAGCTAGATTCCCTCTCCAAAGGGATTTCAACCCTTCCTCGAGCTTTATCCTTTGGAAGCAATGAATGGGTCCTAAGAATTTATATTTAGTTCGAGCATCCGCATTCTGGGTCTGAAGTAGCATTTTAATCCTCTCAAGAGGAGCCATTCGGAGCGCTGCAAACACATCGTTGGATATGGAATCCAGGAAAAGTGGGAATGCGCCAGGGGAGCCATCGTCGATTGGAAGACCGTCCATAGAATTAAAATTTATCTGAATTTTTCGAATTAGCAAAAGATTAAGAATTCTGAGAGTCAGTACAAACCATAGGGAGAATCTTAATAAAAATGACGGGCTGGAATCAAAATGGAGATTTAGAAATTTCACGAAATCGTTGAATCCAAGCAAGCAGGCGATCATGATTGATTTTCGAGTCAGATAATTAGATAAACATGAAGAATCAGCAAATAGATGGAAATTTTTATATGACTAGTCAGCCTATGGAACTACGCTTCTCATAAGGCTTAGTATTTTTCGTTAGGTCATATTTTGAGCATATTGAGGTTAATTATGGAGCTACAAAAAAAGATTCTGCAATAAATATCAATGAAAAAAAAAA
>ENA-UOTZ01002027-UOTZ01002027.1-compost-metagenome-genome-assembly--contig:-NODE-2027-length-11631-cov-4.859010_pt1 | contig 11631 bp, 11 predicted proteins | sample MGYA00238144_ERZ746983 | MGnify/ENA primary metagenome ERZ746983 (study PRJEB28759, sample SAMN06268863) | compost metagenome | isolation source: single cell | place: USA: California, Emeryville, Joint...
CCAAATTCAAAAAGTTCTTCTTTAGCCTCTCGATTTCATCAGTTCTTACAGCGCCTGAGCCGTTTTGAGGCTCAATCGGTGGAAGTCCCTCTGATGGATAACTAGGATTGGAATAGCGCCGGTCCTGAAAACCACTAAGGTTCGTGCTTGCCATTGTAGAAGGAGCTTTTGAACCTTTCTGATAGAAAGATGGTTGAGGACTGCTTATTCTGAACTTGGACCCGTAGTCTTCGCGACTCGAGTCGAACGTCTTTCGATGTAACGTGCTCGATTTCGGTGTAGATGTAAGAGAATTTTTTGCAGATCCCGATTCTGGACGAATTATCGGTTCGAGTTTTTGAAATAATTGTGCTCTTAACTGAGGTTTCGTTGGTGGAAATTTGCTCTTTTCTCCTTGAGGAGAACTTAGGTGCTTCATTGACTTCATCCCAGAAGGGACGGGGCTCTCGGTGGTCGATATCTCCTGTATGCTGATGTCTTTCTTTGACGTCGATGCGCTATTAGTTTTTTTACGTCCTTTCTTGACAAGCGACGAATCACCTTCAAGCTCTTCACTAACTTTTTCCAGCTTCTGACCATTGGAAGGATCTTCGGATTCCCCTCTAAACTTACTTGGGTTCAGTGGCTGAAACCCATTTCCCGCATTGCTTTGTCTTCCAGCGAAAGGCGATTCCTCCGTATCGCTTCCACCCGGGATTTTCCTGTCAGAAAAATAACCTGAATCGACGGAGTTTTGACGCGAAGAGTCCGTTTTTAATCCATTAGACATTTCTAGCATCGGTGCCGAGTGCTTCCGAGGGAAATAGAATATTTCTGTGCTTTGTTGAGGCTTATTGCTGGTACTTCCAGGACTAATTTTCTTTGGTGAAGCCTCTACGGAACCAGAATTGGTTGGGATATGTATTTTTCGATGGGTGGCAAAGGTCATCGTTCTCCCTGAACTTCTCTTGATTTTGTCATCTGAATCAAGTTTCGCCTTTAATTCCGGATTTGATTCCGTATTCTCCACAGGAATAACCAATAACTCGAGAAACTCTCGCTCCCTTTGAATTTCGTCTTTGTGTTTATCCTCGTAATACTTCCTGACTGCTGTAACTCGCTCTGAGGCAGCCTTCAGTGCTTTTCCTTTGATCTGATAATTCGCTTTTCTTAACCCAGTCGCTTCCATTATGCTTTGATGATATTTCTGACCCCAAAGCTCATTGACAAGCATTAGACCTTGATTTTTCTTCCGGTCGAAATGCGAAGAGGTGACGGTTGATATGTTTGTGATATATTCTAAAGGAGCGTGCTTATGTATCTTGTGATGAGATTCTTTCTTTTTGATTTCCTCTGCTGTGTCATTGAAATCGTTGATAGAGAGAAAATGTTTCATTGTTTTCTGTCTGTTCAAGAGGTCTTTCTCTCGGATGATGATAGGAAGCTCGGGAGGAGGATTGCTGTAGTCGTCCATGTCTTGAACGGGTCTTGGGTTAGACGGATGCGTTTTAGGCTCTGGTTGCGGCAAAAACTGGAAAACATGACCTCTTTCAACCAGAGAGTGCTTATCTGGAAAGCGGAGACTGTCTTCTGCGTCTTCAGAGGGTCTTGAGTCGGCCCTGGGACTATGGGTTGGTTCAAATTTAGGTTCCATTTGAATTTGATTACTAACTCACAAGATCGCGATTTTTATTACGCTAATCGATCACAAAAACTCTAAATTCTTAAGACTCTGATTAAATTTGAAAAGATTATATTGATGCGCTGGTTAAATCACTCGCTTTAAATTCTGGGCTATTAGTTTAATCGAGATTAAAACGGAAGAACCGAAAAATAAAAAAAAACACTGGCTGTCCTGAAAAACGAGTGGCACACACTCAATCAACCAATTAATCGTGTTAATAGTATATCAATAACAACCTTGTGGGGGTTTTTTGATTTCATTCCAGAGCGATAAGAGAGGTCAACTTGATTATCTTTTTGATATGTGCTCAGCTGTCTTGTTTCTCATGACTACGATCTCTCGCTTGCTGAATGAAAAACAGCACGGATATTTTTCTTTTTTAATAATCTTCGTTATGGAAATTTCCTGACTAGCATAAAGATTTCGATGGAAAACCGGTGCTTAGAGAACTGGCTAGAGATTAAATCCTCTTGATATCAGATTGAAAGCATTGAAATTATATAAAAATGGACTAGTTGTAGGCTACTTTGTTCAGAGTTGGTTTTTTCAAGCATGAGAGAACAAGGATGCCACTATCAACGAATTTTAACGAATTGAGATCCGAAGTTCCGACTTTAAAATTTAATGGATAAGGTCTTTTGAGTTTTTTCTATAGTTCCTATTTAGGAATTGATTAATCATGGAAAAATGCTTCATTGTTCTCAGAATTCGAAAAGTCACCATGAATTTGGAAAGCTACAACAGAACAGAAAGAGGAATGAGGAATGATTGTGTAGCATTGGAATGGACTAGAATAGAGGAATGAGCAAATTTGATCGGATAAATCCAATTTGATTGTGATATTTAGAGAAATCGTCCTTTTGTGAGACAGCTGATGAGGAATAAACTGGAGTGAAAAGCGAAGCGAAAGTTAAAGATAACGAATAGAAGCTGTAGCTACAGTTTGGTTTTCTCATTTTGTAATTTACGATTTCAGTCGAAACAAGGAACGTATGGATAGCCTTTTCAGCATCAAAATCATAATGATAGTCACAGCAGGCACTATTGAATGAAATCTTCTAGTATTCAGAGCGAAATAAGCCCTAAATATTACTAATGGACTTGTGAAAACTTTCTCAGTGCATTTTCAATGATCAAATCTCGATTGATTCTCATAAAATTGCTGAAACTAAAACGTTTTAGATAGTACACATCTAATGCCGAGCAAATTTTATAGCTGTGCCTCAAATCTGTTTAGGGGAGCATAGAAAACTTTCCACGATTCTTTTATAAGGTGTGAAATTTCCATTCATACTTTGGTACTCGGTCTTTACTGTTCGTTTGTAAATGAGTGTTGAAATTTACTCAAATAAACTAAATCAAGTGTACTTGCTGGTCCCATAGGTCTATTTATCAGTATTCAACTACTCTCATGTACTAATGCCATACAGGACACTAAATCAAACTCTTGTCCTCTTGGTTTGTGAGAAGTGAAGCCAAATGACTTCTCGAAATAAGTTTATCAAGGAGTTGTGGTAATTCCTTTCATTCATGAAATACTTTAGTTTCTCTCATTATTTCTAAGCTGTGTTTAGTTATATCTTAAATTTCATGAATTTAAAAATCAATTTTTGCTCTTTTTTTTTTCCTCTCAGGATTTTCACAAAATAGTTCTGCTGTATTTCTACCTTTATTACCAAAATGTGTTTCTTTTTTGATTAATGCTAATTTACTCGGCTACTTTAGTACAATACTTAGAAAAATCGCTCTTCAACGCAAGGGTTCATTGGTGGAAAACAGTTGTTGCTCTGAGAGTGTCTTCATCTTGCTGACAATCTTATCAAAATTAAAACCAGAGAGACCATTGTTAATGTACTTGATCTTGAGTTCGTCTTTTAGAAAAATTATTATTAATTGTGTAAATTTTTTTTGAGATTTAAATTTCCTGTCATACTGCTTTCTCTGAAATAACGACATCAAACCTTCAGGATAGAGTCCACACCTCTCTGACTAGAATAAGACACAAAACTTTAAATTTTAATATATTTTCAATTTCGAGCTTTGCGAATCGAGGAACAGTTCCGTTGTTTTTCCTAAAACTATGAGCCAAATACAAGAACCAAAAAAACTATTTATCTTTTCTCAATTAAAATTGAAATACCTATACAGCACCCCTTCAGGGCTTTTGGCTGCAAAACTCCAATTGATCACTTAATTAAATGAGATTAACAACAAAGTGTGCAAATTAATAACAATAGCTTGCAGAAAATGCAGCTACTATATTGACACTGAGGTCAAGGTCATCCTTGAAACGCAAATAATGTGTGTTATAACTGCTCTACTATGATTCGAAACACTTCGCTTGTGAGAAAAAAAGAATAATTGTCACTAAAAGCCCTGTCAATTAAAAAATATCACGTTAAATTATTGCATTTTGTAACAGTTCAAAGATGTCAAACTACCAACCACAACAACAACCCCCCGCCACTTGGGCTGACATGCTTCAATTGCATGACAAAGTCGCACGATCAAAGGAAGATCTCGAAAAACACATGGGAAAAGAGAGACAGCAGAGATATAAGTAAAAGTTCTTCATCATAATCATCTCCAACTGATTTCTTAGGGAAGAGCTGGATCAATTCCTGCAATCTCAGACAAACGAAAAAGAAGAGCAAAGGAAAATGGATGAGATGCTCAGGGAAAAATACAAGCGAGAATTCGAAGAATTTCAAGAGAAAGAACGCCTCAACAAATGGAATTTAAGACAAGTTCAAAGTCTCATGGCCGAACAGAGCATAAAAGACAGTCAGCTTAAACATGAAAGAGAGGTTAGTCTCATCTAACTAATTTCAATGATCTGAATCAAATAAATGTGATAGAAACAACAAAAAGAAATCGAAGCGCAGACGATGCTACAAAAATTCCAAGAGGCTGCTGAAATTGAAAAGCAAACGAAATTAAATCAAAAATTCCAAAAACTAGCACTGTCTCAAGACCTTCAACGTACTTATGAGCAAGACCATCAAGTAACAATAAAGTTTTGGCTGCTTAGATTGACCCTCCTCTTTTCTAAAGTATAAAATGTTGGATGGTCAAAAGGTGAAAGATCTTGATAAATATTACCAAGAAAGTTACGCTCAATTGCTCAACAGTCAGGAAGCTAATCGAAGACAGGTAAACATTTGCAACTGACTCTGATATACTCACAGCTTTGGCTAGTTTTTCGAAAAACTGAGACAAAAAGGAGGAAACGAAGACATCTTCCAGCACTACAGCAGAGTGCAGCAAGATGAGCTCAGAAAGAAATATGAAATTGATAGGAATATCATCGAGAAAGGACAAATTGAGAAAATGAGGAAAGAAGAGGAGATTCAAAGACAAAAGTTCCTCACCAAGGAGCAAGTAATAATTTGTTATAATAATGCATGACCCCTAAACTATGACTATTTGTCAATTCAGTTGAAAAACGCTACGGTGGATATTTTGAAGCAGCAAGTAGAATTCAGAAAGGAAAGTGAAAAAGCGAAAAAGGAGCAAGAAATGCTCGAATATAACCAGCAATTACTGAGAAGCGTAAATTTCTCTGTCATTTCGTATCTAAAAATGCATATTAATAGAAACAAGAATTCGAATATGCTCAACAATTGCACCGCCAGCAGCAAGAACTAATGAAACAACAAACCAGAGAAACTCTTTTGAGACAGGTACTTACATGAATGCTGATTATGAAAGTCATATGTCCCATAACATATCTAGATGGATGAGCAGCGAATGAATCGCAAAAAGGAAAATCTGCTCACTCCTATGGAAGAGCGATTGAATCGTCACGATGTTGAAGTAAAACTCCGAAAGTTTTCACAAAATCATTTAATGATGATTGTTTAGGTCATTAAGACTGGCATCGATCCAATAACTCAAGTTTCTGCACCAAGTTTCGTCCCAGGAAGAAACTTGCACTTTGAACGTCAATTGCAGAACCATTATATCGACAAAGCGCTGCATAAATCCATGGACCTACGCGGAGCTGGATTCTCTGGCAGCCAACATCAGTTCTCTGAGCAGTCACAACAACCTCAACCACAGCAACTACAACAGCAACAACCCAGAAAGGAAAATCCATTTGAGATGTTGAGAGCTCAAGGGAATCCTACCCCAGATATTATGCTGAACCAACGGACGAATCCGATTATTGGCGACCCAACCTATCACCCAGGACCGGTCAATGTCAGTCAGACACCTAACCTCTATGCTGGCGGGTTGAATAACCGCTATAACTCTCAATCAGTGACGAATATGCAAGGTCCTGAGTGGAAGAAGGACTATCTTTTTATTAAGAGTAAGAATGGTCCTCACAGCAATCCTATCAATATTATCACAAACGAATATAAAATCAAACACTAAATGCACTTTTCACCGAGAATTGATAGTATATCCGGAAGTGGGTTCATCTAACTGGTCATTCAAAAAGAATATCTTTGATTGTAATACTTTTCCACGTCTTAAAAGTATATATAAATATGCAATGAATCGGGCAAAGTAGCAATCCATTGAATAAACTGAAAAGTTATAAATTCGTATAGAATCTACGACGCTTATCTCTACGCCTTAAGTCTTATTAACATTTTATTTAGTCTTTGCGAATAACGATAGGTTAGCAAAAAAAAATTATGAGAGATCAAGGTAGTTTCAGCGCGATAGGCATGGTATTTCGTGAGTCTCATTAGAAGTTTTTATCGAATAAGGATAGGTTATTGCCAAGTTCGTCGTCAATTTCGATAGTAAAGTTAGTGGTGTCAGCCAAGACGTTGGTTTCTACGAAATGATTAAAGAGCGGCTCCGAAGAGGTGGAGTTACGATCATGCAGCTTCTTTTTGAAAGTTCGATTTTGGTGGTCACGTTTTGTGGGGCGGAGTTTTTTAAATACTGTGGCTTCTTCACGGCTAACGTTCTGAATCGCATAATTAGAGCTCTCCATCTTTTGGCGTTTCTGCACGCTGTCTAGCATATTAATCTCGTTGTTTTCTTTATTTTCTATCTTCCTAAGAGTGAAGCAATGATAATTAGCTCGCGTCATCAATAGCAAAGTACTTCTTTAAAGGAGTGTGAGCTTTCGCGTAAAATAATTGATTCTCAAGCTGGGAGATCATTTCATTCTTTTTCTGAAGCTCTTGAGCTATCAAAGCGGCATTGCTATTAGCTTCGATTATTGCTTTGTTCTTTTCAACGATTTGAGCCTTTAATTTCGCTGTCAATGTATTATTATAGTTAAAGATTCAAGGGAGTTTTACTCTCAAGCTCAAGTAGTTTAATTTCATATTCGCCTTGGATTTTTTTCAAATCTGACTGCTTCAAGGAATTGTTTCCATCACCATGCGTGCTTTGAGAGCTGATATTGGCTGTTATCTGAGCAAGAGCAGGTCTTCTAGATTGCTCTTCAAGCATTCTGTCGAATTTAGTTTGAAGCTGAGCGATCTCTTCTTGGTGTTGGATCATTAACTTTTCCTTCTCAGATTTCATTTCTTCATAAAGCGTCTCGTATCGCTGATTTTCAGCCACGTAGTTGGTGTTTTCTTCTTTTAATATTTGGTTCTAGCAGAAAAGTATTCTTTTGCTGTGAACAAAGGGATTTTTTTTACGTCTTGTTTTACGGTTTCCAAATCAGATTTCAGGTCAGAAATAATTCGATTGAAATACTCTTCTCTTTCCTGGAGTGCGTTTTGGGATTTAATCTTTGATTCTTCCTCTGCTTTCACAAGGCTACGAATGTTTGAGATAAGCCACGTAGCAAAGGACATGTTATTACGCTTGACTTTTTTGCATTAGTTCATTTATCGACTGGTCTTTTTCAGCACATTTCTGTAAGTAGGATTCTAATTCTCCAGTTGCATGAGCTAGGAATTGCTTTGCTCGTTTGTTTTCTTGTTGGAGAGTCACCAGAGCGCGTTGAAGGTCATCGATCTTGACTAAATGCTTTTTTAGGGTATCTTCAAATTCCTCTTTGTTCTTTGATATGCTCGCTTTGAGCTCGAGATATTCTTTCAACTGCTCTTTGCAGGCCTGGCTTGTGCAAACAACTATTTTTTCGTTCACTTGGACCTGATTCTTGATTGATCCAGCACAAATAGCGAATTTGAGAGTGTTCAAAGACTCTTGATAGTTGGAGAGCAGAGGGTTAATTGTGCAAATGACGACCGTCCTTGAGTTCCCTAATGTGAATAAAAGAAAAAGAGATTCGAAAAGAGGACGAAAAGCCACGGTTACCTCCAAGACAAGGTTGAAGTAATCGTGTCAGTTTCGAATCTCTGTAGTTTATGTAAGAAGACTCCTTCGAAGCGAGTTTGCTTATCACATTTGAAAGCGCCAACAAGCTCTTATTGATATTTGCTCCCTCCCTAATTGGAAGATAAAATGTTGTTAACACCAGTTCTCACGAGTTCTAATTACTTCTTGCGGAGTCCTTCTGCTTTTGTCTTTGAGACACCTTCGCTACCAGCAAGATCAACCAAATTCAGAGTTGAGAAAAGAATCTTGTCGCCTTGTGTTTTCCCTTTCGATTCCACAGTAATCCTGAAGATAGTATGGGAGCGACTTGACTGCTCATTTAATAATGTTTCTCCTATTCTCCTTGCAGATTCACCCATTTCACTACAGAAATTCAATGCGAAATAACCAAGAACTCCCTTACAAAAATTGAAAGGCTTCTTTCTGATCTTGAGCGACCAACTCGGTCAAGTTTGGTATATGAATGCCTTTCTCTAAATTCTCTCTAATTTCCAAGTTGGTACTCTTGGGATTGAGCAAATCGTTAACATTTTCATTGTAGATCTAGACAATTTTGATCAGACATTCATATTCAAAGAGCTGTTTTAATAAAATTACTTCAATATAGGAGCAGCGGACTTCATAAGTCCTCTCATGCATTTCCGATATTCTTTTGAAGATCTCTGATAGCGCTTGAGGGATAAATCCAGGAGAGTTTTTATTCCCTTTCATAGTATGAGTTTTGCCCGAAGATGTCTGTCCGTACGCAAACACGCAGACTTAGAGAGAGGTTATTTACGAGTTATTGTGTGAAGACATTACCATTCACTCCCCCAAAGAAACCATCGATGAGTGGCAGGCCAATTTGGTTAAATATCGCATCGGTCGTGGCGTCAGAGTCGAAGACTTGTTCTAGGAGTTGATAAAATTAGTATTAGAGAAGCTCCTTCATAAGAACCAGTTACCGAAGCTGTACATCTCGTTGGTTCGATAATTGATCACAGAGGTCTCGTCATATTTTCCACAGATGATGTCTTCTTCACTGTTGCCGAGAAGAGGCTTTATTCGAATACAGGCTTTGATGTTTTCCATTGTAGAAAAAGAAATTGTAAAATTGGATTCAAATATTTAACTGAAAAATTTTCAAATTGATTCTAAAATTGAGAAAGACTCTTGATTTCTAAAGGATACTTTTACAAGATCATAGTAGTTGACAAACCGTTTGATATAATTATAAAGTTGCCGAATTCTTCAGGAGTCAAATTATAATATTTCCGCGAAAACCTTGCCGCTTCGGAGCGAAATGACTATCGAAAAGCTTGAATAACTTGAGGAGAGTACTCATTCAATTTTTGGTAAGTGTATCCACAATATCAATCGCGGTTAATACAACTATTCGAAATCATATTTACTTCGTGGATTATTGCATATCATGGCTATTGCTTTCCGAGAATCTAGATTAGAGAATTTTCAATTATTCTAGAACAATTCATTGCTATAATAATAAAATCGTTGATTTTGTACTTGCGGAAACTTCTTACAAAAAAATGCCATTAATAGCATGCTAAGTTGAGCTGACAGGCTGAAAGCAGATCTCAACAAATGAACATCAATTATGAGAATATAATGCCTCACCTAGGAAGCCTAAACAAGGTTCCTTTCGTAATGTCAAAGTTTCAGTATGCTTTCATTCAATTAACCAAAGCAAAATCCAATTGTTTTTGGCGATTGCATTAAGATATTTCTGAAAAATAGGAATTATTCACAAATAATTCTGAACAAATAGTTTGAGCAAATGCTTCACTTCAAATCTTAAGCTCTCGAAGAGAGAGCGATTTAATTAATATTATTAATAAAATAAATGTGAAAAAATCTCTCAATTAAATATGATATAGTTCTCAAGCTTCTCTTCATTGCTCGTGGCTTTGGCTATCTTTTCAATCATTTGTTGAGTAATGAATAATCGATCTTCCATTCTTTTGAAATTTCTTCGTAGACTTGCTTTGGAGTCTTACAATAGTATGTTTCATGGTCCCAAGTATCGTTTAAATCAGAAGAAGACATCATTCGGGCTAAAATCATTACCAAGGCTATAGCAAAAAGAAAATTAATGTGGGTTTGATATTCCTACATTACTTTTGGGCACAGTTAAAACTGGACTCCAATATCGATAATAACGACCCCATCCTTCTTTCAGAATGTCTAGACAAATAAAGCCTTCAGAATCCACAATCGGATGATGTATCTTCGTAATTAGCTGGACTTTAGGCGGTCTATAAGGGTATCTTTCTGGAATGTATACTACAAATTCAAATATTTTTTCGAAAGGGGCTCCTTCCTAACATGAGTAAAATTGGTGAAATATAAGAAGAGACAGAATTTACTGGACCGACAAATCGCCCAAAAATTTGGTTGTCTATACAGCTATCGAAAGAGATGCTAGGAATTGGGTCTTGGAAGAATTCTTCGATTTCAGACTTTATTCTCGAGAATGAATTTCCACATCTACGCGTGGCTCCGAATGCCACTGCGGATTCTTTCTTCAAGTTTGATTTCGCGAAAAAGAGAGCTAATTTTTCTTCAATTTCAGGTTCAGATTTTTCTATTTCTATAATTTTCGGATCTTGTTTTGATAACTCTTGAGTTTGGATAATGGGTTCTTTTTCTTCTTGATTTTGAGATTCCTCAGCCAGCTTTTCACCAAGAGAGGCCTTCACCAAATCTTTGTAAGTGCGCGACATAGATATTCCCTTTTCTACAATAATGCAAGCTTTCTCTTGAGAATTATTCACTAAAAGAGCACACGGAAGAGCCGAAATCACTGCACTCTCTTCATTTTGATCAGCGACACAATCTTCCCGATTTAAACCTTCCCTTTCTATTCTATCTTTAGCATCTTCGATCCGAGATGCCTCATGCTCATTTTCTAGAGTATGAGACTTCATTTGGAGCTTAGTTTTCTTTTCAAGCGAAATATCAATCCCATTTGCATCCTGATCGAGTCGAGAGAGATTACTCTCAAGCTGGTTGTCAATTTCCATTGTTAAGTTTGTTATCTCAGTCAATTCCCTAGCTGATCGCGATTCATCCCGATTCAGTGAGGAGTATACAAATGTATTGTCTTTTTTGATGGACCTCTTTTTCAAAGCTCCTCCTTGCAAATGACATCGCTCCTTAGGTTGCCTACTATATCTTTTGTCTTCCTCTCGATTCACGTTCTTCGCAAAGAAGCCCTGCATTTAAGGATTACATATAGACACGGAAATCGCCAGCAATGTATGTACATAATTCTCAAATTTTTGTCGTTTTTGGATCCTTTCACCATGACCAGACTCATCGTTCTCCTTGTCTGTCTCTATTATCACTCTTTATTTAAACATTAAATGAATGATCCACCTCTGCTATAATATTAGTACTGTTGTGACGGGGTTTGAACTTCAAGACTAATAACTCGGTTTTCAAGCTCAGAATTTAGTTCGTTATAATGTTTAAGTTTGCTTTTCAGCAGATCAATCTCTTCTTTGTAGCTGCTGGTGAGACTTTCTTTTCGCGATTTGCAAAAAAAAATCTTTTCAAGTTTGCGTTTTTGCTTATGGCCAAACATGCTCTGGAAAAACTCATACGATGAAAGGAAATAAAAACTCGCCTGGGTTTATTCCCCAAGCACTTTCAGAGATCTTCCAAAGGATTGCAGGAATTAGTGAGAGGATTTATGAAATTCGTTGTTC
>ENA-UOTZ01002028-UOTZ01002028.1-compost-metagenome-genome-assembly--contig:-NODE-2028-length-11629-cov-2.342105_pt1 | contig 11629 bp, 8 predicted proteins | sample MGYA00238144_ERZ746983 | MGnify/ENA primary metagenome ERZ746983 (study PRJEB28759, sample SAMN06268863) | compost metagenome | isolation source: single cell | place: USA: California, Emeryville, Joint...
AAAATAGTTTGTTTGGTTTGAATTTTTTCCGTTATTTTTTTGGATTCAGAATAAAGCCGGTTTCTCTTGTTGAGTTGTTTAATATATAATAAGTTCCTTCCTAGTTTTATTATTTTATTCTTCTCGCTTGAGTATGTTCATATTTCAAATACTCCTAACAATTGATAAATTCAACAACCAAAGTTATGCATAAAATCACTAGAGCTTAGATTCTAGAACCATTCTTTCTTGTAAGAGACGATCCTTTCTTGGTCGCCTATCTTGATTGCATGAACCATTATTCTCTTCTCAGTCGAAAAGGCCTCCCTAATTTCATCTTGGATGTTTTCCATCACTCTCTGGAAGTCTACGACTTTCGGCAACCTAGGAGGCTGCTCACTCTTTTCCCAACCGACTTCCATAAGAAGATAGTACCCATATTTTTCGGATATTTTGACCATTTGATATTTTTTCGTCAAGATTTGATCTACGTCTTTCTGATGCCTTGAGTGATATGTTTTTTCGATCCTCTCACCAGTGAAAATATTCACCATTTTTATCGTGTCTTCAGGAAAGTTCCATTCTTTATGAGTTATTCTAAAAGGAGCTCCTTCATGAACCACTAGGTCTCCAACACTCAAATTATAATGCACTGAGACTAAGTGGGTCTTGAAAGTTATCTCATCAGGTTCTTCCGTGGGTTCTTTCCCGAAATAGCCTACAGTGTCTTTGTTTTGTTTCGGAACTTTATAACTTAAATTTTTTATGGGAGTAAGAGAAACCGATGCGCTGGTATTTGGAATGCTTGACGTAGAATGAGCGCCACCAAGCTTCGGAGATTTAGGTTCTTTTTCACCACTATTGTCCTTTTCAGGATCTTCGAAACTGATATTATTATCACTTGTATTCGAAAGAACAGCGATGTCATTTTGAGACAGTCTTTTTCTGAGTATCTCAGATTCAACCGGCTCTGGTGTTGGACTTCTATCGTGCAATTGTGGATCTTGCATGTAGATTCTAGATGGAGCCTTTGAGATTTTCTCGACTATGTATGTGTGAGGCGCATTTGCATGGGTCCTGCTTGGCAACTCATGAGTAAAGGCCGAAGTAATATTTGCAATAAATGTTTCGAGCTCCTGCTGTATGTTCACGAAAGGTTTAAACGGCGTTTTTTTCATTTCCGACAATCGAGGAGAAATAGGACGGCTCTGACTGTGGTTACTCAGAATAGGTTTCTCAGTATTATGTCGAGTAAGATATTCGATCAGCTTAAATTTCTTCACCAATGGAGTCAGTCCAAATTTGAAATCATCTGACTCTTGCAAGAATTTTGTAAATTGCCCCTGTAAGCCCTCATTTGTTTCCTCCAGAAGATTGCTATTGAGAACCTTATACATATCATTTTCTAGAATTTTTGAGAAAGTGTCATTCGTGAGCAGGGTTTCGAGATAGTTTTTCATCAAGTCATGTGTGGATCTGTATTCAATAAACTCTTGCTGGATTTTCGCTTTTAAATTCTGTTTGTGATTTTCTGTCAGCTTGGCAAAATTTTTTGTGAAAATATCATAAACTTCATCGAAGAATTCATCAACCCTCAATTGGTTTTTCTTGCTGAGTTGCTCTTGAATTCGGAGATCTTCATCTAATTTTGCAATCATGTGATTGATCTTGTTTACAACTTTCATCTCTTTCGAAAATGACTTGCATAAGTTGTGAGCAACTTGGAATGTGGAAGGAAGGCTTAGTCCGTCGAGCGGGGGTAGCTTGTAAGGCTTTGGGTCCTCAAGTGAGAATGATCCTATTCTTCTGAGTTTAGGAGAGGGTGCCCCTTCGTACTTTGTTTCGGAGTTTGTCTTGATGAGCTTCTTCAATGAATCGAAGTTTTCTGGATCCATTGAGAATGAATCTGGGTCTTTTTTCTTGTAATCGGTTGGAGTTTGGTCAAGCATCTCAAAATTTTGAATCCAATTCGAATTCACAGATTAAATTTCAATTATTAAAAAATAATTGAATTCTTAATCTGATCTCGTTACTTCGAGCAATAGCGAGAGAGAAGAACTTTATAAATGTAAATATAATAAAGCAATGGGGTTTTTTTGAGGATATTTTTTGTTCTCAAGAGTTATGATAGCAGATTCAAACTTCTGGGAGATTACAAGACATTGTTAGAAGAAATACACCTATGAGAAAATAAAGTAAGCTGTGCTTGAAAAAAGGAAAAGAGATTTTTTGCATTTTCAGCTTGGTCTGGGAAGTCCTAATTCATACTTGAGGCGAAGAAAAAGCTTGTGAATCCAGAAAACTCTTCTTCTTATCACAGACATTAAAACAATAATTCAGTTAGTAATAACTTTTACGTTTGTTTTTTTTTTGTCATTACTGGCAAGTGACATTTTTATTTTTCCGCGACATTTTGCCAAATCTCCTTCAAATGAATTTTGTTGGTTAGAGTTCATACGCTGATTGAAGATATACTCTCACTTGTACAAGAGAAAATTCCACAGTGAGAAATCCTTAATAAAATAAAAATTAGTTGAAACAAATCATATCAGCACCAATGTTAACGGAGAAAGTCAAGCTGACACATGTCTATGATAGATTCTCTTGTGATCAATTTAAAATGAGGGCTCTAGAAAAAGGAGACTATGATAAAGGTGCCTTGATTATTGCAATTTCCTTGAGTTATATCGAGAATAGGAATATTTGAAGTGTTAAACTCCTTGGTGACTGCTCCAACACTTCCAAGGTTTGTTCTTTTTAGGCTTGACGTTTGCTTCAAATAGTATAGAGAGAAATTTGAAGCTATCGTTTCAGAGAGAGAGAGGAACCCTCTATATTACACAATTGGTAAAACCTCTTTGACAATCAAAATAATGAAAAATGTTCGATTAGTTATTGAAGACGTGAAAAAAGGAACCGTGGTTGCGAGTGGTTCCATTTTTGGAGAATATAAATTGTTTTTGGATGGAGTGTTGGTAATTTTCAATATGCTCAAGGAAGTCGGTTACAAAATTGCTAGTGCACATATGGCGAAGACGTCGTCGTCCTTAAAGACTACCAAGGAAAGAAACTTGGGGGTAGAATTGTTGCCGCTCTTACTCAAATTGCTCAAGAGTTAAAAGCTTACAAATTCTTGCTATATTGCTCTGAAAAAAATGTAAAGTTTTATGAAAAAGTAACAACAACTTATCTAATTTCTCTGATTGACGATGATACAATTTATAATTCAGTTTGGATTACAGCGCGAAGATGTCCACATGGCTCGGTAAAATGAAATTTTCAACTTAGACCTAAACAATCTCGAAAATTCAAGGAGTTTTAAGCCAAAGCTCTAATCAGAGTCAGCAAGACAAAGATAAATTAAGCTATATGTAGTCAGAATACGCCTCTTCTCAAGCATTACTCTTGTGGTTATTTGTCGCTCTCATCTTAATAACTGCATTGAGTTCTATATAAAGTTCTGAATTTATACGCTGTAAATGATAGCTGATATTTGAAGACACAATTCTTTCGTGGAAACAACAAAAAGAGTTAATCCTATCATTAGTTGCTGGGAAAAATAGGTAAATGCTGATATAAAAAAAAATATCGAGAATGAGCTTGAAGCGTTTGATCTTGAATTTTTCGTCACTGAAAAAAGTTAATTCACACGTTTGACTGTCTGCTCTTCTGAATTACTGATCTAATTTCCATTGAGACTATTGAAGAAATGGTGAGTACAAGATACCCTTTGGAATCATCTATCCACAATTGGTTAACAATCTTCAGGCACAATCACTTTATTTTTCTATTGTGTCCTCGAGGAAAAATGGATAATAATACATGCATGAGTTAAAGCAAATATGAATTTATTGTCATGAATTTGTTGTCCTCTCTGCTTCGTTCTAGATTTTATATGAAGAATAAATATTATCCTCATATCATTTCCGATTAGCCTATATTCCTTTGCTAAATGGACCTCGTTCAAAATATATTGATATCTTTTATTTTAGAATTGGATCATGGACAATAAAGTGTGATTGGAGCAAATGATGTATTATCTGTCATGATAATTCTTTGTTCATTTATTTTCTGCTCATTTTATGAAATTAGCAAGCATATATATATACGTAGAGGACTGCCCTATTACTTCTTCAAATATTAATTGTTGATGAGCATTGTTAATTCGTTCAATTTCTGAACAATGAGCTTGTTCTCGGTTGGGTTTGGATTCTCAATATTAATAATTTTTGACTATTGGGGAGAAAAAATGTTAGAATGAACTCTGATTAGTTGATAAAATAAAATTACGTTTAGACTCTTGGGTGTGTTTTTCAGATAGATGTGGATTGCTGAAGTTGTTTGAGTAACCTTGTCGATATCGATGGAAGGGAAATCCCAAACCACTTCTGCTCTTTTTGCGCTGAAATAAAGTACTTTTTCTATGGAGAGCACTAAAACATAATAGTCTTCTCGCTCTTTTTCATTTGGGAAGATGTCGAATGTGTAGAGCAGTGAAATGTTGGCAAATTGACCTTCATTGCATATTTGCAGCAAATATGATACCTCAGCGTCGGTTACTAGATATGTTCTATAAAACTTCTCCTTTCCATAGAAAGATCGAGGATATCTTTGACGGGTTTGGTTGGGCTTGTCGTCGTAGTAAGTCGCAGTATTTTTTATGCCTTCTGATGTTTTTGAAGCAGCATCCAGTACTCCTGTGACCGGCTTAAAAACCAATCCTGAAACTCCTTGCCATGTTCCTTTGAGGAAGCCCTTGACACCTCCTTTTTTTGCTCCCTCAAACGGCTTCAAGACCACACCTAAAATTAGCACAACAATTCAAGAATCAATTCATTGCTAAATTTATCCTACCTGAAATGCCTTCTCCAACACCTGACGCGATGGATTTTAATCCTTGTCCAAGACCATCAACAACGTCTTTAGGTCTATCCATCTTTGATTTCTCTCTCTGCTCGATATATTCGTCATCCTGAGCAAATATAAAAATTAGTATTTCTCTATGTTAGCTCGAGGAATACCATTGTTATTGAGGAGAGACCACCAGCGAGTGACCCAGTGACCTTATTTATAGAGTTAAATGTTCCAGATATCGTATTTTTCACGAGGGATCCAGCTCCAAGAACAATTCCATAACCTCCTTCGAGTGGACCCTGATTGAAACCTTGGCGTGGTTTTTCAAAGAGATCGACAACACCAGTAGAAATGTTGTTGAATAATCCCACAGGATTTCCGATGATATCAATAGAGCCGAGGATTTTATAGATTTGTTTGATACCATCATCAGTATATTTCTTGGTCAGTTTTCCAACAATTGCTTTCTGGTCATCAAATACATTTGTCAGCTGAACTCCCTTCAAATTCAATGGAGCCTCATCAACATTCGCTAAAGCACTACCCAAAACGTTGGTCAGTAGGTTCAAGACGAAAAAGCCTTCCTTCTTGGAGGATCCTCCCTGCGCTTTTAGTCTGAACGATAGATTTAGGAATATAGGTTGTATTTGTAATTCTTCGATAAATAGGTTGCTATGAGACTCGGCAATTTGTGCGTTCTTCCATGGGAGAGATTTTTCGAAATACTCTTTCGACTTCAATTTCTATATGCATCCAATAAAAAAAAAATTTATTATTATTTATTTTTCTAACAAAAAAGAACCTCTTTCTCTTCATCTCTTCCAGGTGACATCAGAATTTCTGCGTAGGCATCAGTGCTCGATTTCTCATGCTTTGATAGTGACTCCGTTATTTGGCGAGTGAAAGTAAGAACCTCTTGGATCAGAGTTCCATCAACTCTGATCGCAAGGCCATTCAGGAAAATTTTAATTGTATTGTAATATGGGATCTACAAGCAGAAAAAATCTGATTGACACTTTGATAGGTTGAATTTAGATTACCTCTAGTGATTCGAGATTTTGTCTGATAAGAATATCGGCAAAATAACTCTTTGAATCTGGAGCCAGAAGCTCTTTAGGTGTGAGAGGTGTCAGGAAAACCGGGAAGAAGGATCCAACATATGTATTATTATCACAGTTGATGTATTTGATACGGAATTGGTAGGCTTGCATCAGGTTGGTTGTAAGAATTGCAGCATCAATTCCTTTAATGCTTGCATACAAGAGTTCGATTCTCTGAGTTTCAGTTGTGGAGATGAGCGAGAAACCAACTCCTGTAAGCTTGACCTGGAACGAGAAGGTCGCTACTTCCTCGACTTTTTTTTTCTTTTCTTCAGATGCAGGATAGAAGCGCATGATCCTTGTTTTGCCGTGGATCTCTGTGACTGAGTGTATCTTCATATCACCTTGTTTAGGTATTGGGAACACACTTTCAATCACTTTGTTGAGCTCATCGAAGCTGTATTTGTTGGCACCTGAATGGTAGTTAATCTTTCCCCCATATTGAAAATCGACGTAAATCTCTCTTGGAAGACATGGGTTATGCCATGAATAAGGTAACGATCCTTTGCCCGAGATTTTGAATCCCTCGCTGGCTTTTGCACAGGTTTGATAGAAAACAATATCAACATTCTCCAAATCATTCTGTACTCTTAATGAAGTTTCATTTGGGTCCTGTTCATCGAATTCAATGAATATCACTGAACCTTCAAGACTAATTTTGATTTTGAGGAATCTGACTTGCTTATCAACTGAGCGAGCTAGCAGATTGATTACTCCTGCAGCTGCAATATCAACGGCTCCCGTCCAGTTCCATTTCTCTTTGTTTGTTTCGTCTAAAATCCTCAAATTGATTTGCTTACTAACAAGGAATCAATTATGATGGTTCGAAAATCAAAAAAGAGTAGGTACTTGTCTCTTTGCTTTGAGTTATAGTTATGCCATTCAAATGGGAGCCTTATCTCTGGATCAAGAATGAAATTACTTGTTTGCTCTTCGGGCCTTTTGATTCCAAGTCTTTCCTTCAATTTGTTAATCAAAATGTAGCGAGGAGTGATTCTGATCACGTTTGTGTAGAGGTAATTGTCTTTATCTATTTTCAAGAGAAAGGCAGTCAGTATTGAGACTCAGTGAATGAAAAGCTTACCTGCCACATGTATCGAAATGTTTACGCCAAATTCAATCGCCTTGCTTTGGGAAGGGTCTTCAAGTATCACTGACTGATTTCCGAGCACGTTGGCGGCAAAAGAATTTGAAATCGCTTTTGGAGATTTTTTCGTAGCGATAGCCACTCTCTTCGTGTCCCCGTAAAGCACCACTTTTGAATTGAAATCATCATCAATCTTGAGAGGGTATTGGCCGGCAATCAACCTTCTCTCTGTTTCCTTTTTGTCTTCACAAGTGTAATACACAAGATCAAGCAGGGTTTCATTGATGATCATGGATTTGCAATAGAAGAAAACTTTGAAACTTCCCTGATTTTCGAGAATTGTTTCTACATCTATTACCATCTGAGCTCCATCCGCACCTTTGAGCAAAATTTTATCGAAAGCTGGCACTCCTGTCTCGGAATAGATGTTAATTTCACCAGATGTTTCCACTCCTTGAACACGTAATTTCATCAAAACTTTATTTGCTCTAGAGAGACTGAATATATGATTGGTTTCTTGCGATTTCAGTTTCATTCCGACAGCTTTAGTTCCGGGAGAATAAATTTCGTAAGCAAGAGGAACGGGAAGACAATTTTTGATCACAAAAGGTGCATTAAATTCGAGATATGTGATTTCATTGTCCTTCGTAGGTTTGATCACATAGTATTTATCTCCAGCTGAGATTTGGTGGTATTTTTTATCTGTTGAAGTGCAACCTAGTATGGAAACTTTGGTGCCCATAATTTTAGGATCATCTGGATTTAATATTGTCATATAGCCCTTGCTAATAAAATCGAAAGGAACTGCGGCCACTTCTCCAGCCCCCAAACTTTTATGGACTTTATCGTCTTCGGTCTCAAACACCAAATTTAAGGCAGTAGAGAGATTATTCTTGATCTGAATAGGGGAAGAGATTGTGAAAACTCTTTTATTGTTTGGAAACTCTGCTCTGCATACGAGATAATAGTTTCCTGGAATCTGTTTTCCCTCTTTAGTGGTGGCTGTAAGCACTTTCGTAGATGTTTGGTTCGTTTCAATGTTGATATTTGAGATTGGAGAAATGCTTAGCGATTTATGTTTCATGAACATTTTCACTTTAATAGAATTGAGGTAGTAGTCTGAATGACCTTGTCCAAAGAGGCGATCAAGGTCGAAGTCTAGCATGTAACTGATGGTCGCACCGTCCTCACAAGGGAAAGTTGTCTTCACGTATTTTGAGCCTACTTTTTGAAGTTTTGGAAGATCTTCTGACTTTTTCTCTTCCATTATTTGTGTCTCATCCGCTGCTATCTCAATCGGATAACCTGTTGCGTTCTTTATCTTATAGGGAGAAACGTATTCTATGTAATCTTGATCACTCTTAATTTCTTTCGTTGCAGTTTGATGCTTAAGATCTTCGGACATTTTTTCTATGTCTCCTTTCCAAGTCATTGTAGTGGAGTACAGGAGTTTAATCTGTTAATAAAAAGTGATTAATACAAGGTGTATAATAGAAATGAGTTCTGCTACCATATCATTTGAAATGTTGAGGTTTAGATCGGTAAATTCTTCATTAGTTTTTAAGAGAATGCTAGTTTTTGGAATCAACTTCGGTCCCGTTTGGATTTCATAATCTAGCCCAAATCTTTCCACAATCGGTTCCCAATGAGTTGAGCGAGGATTGTAGTAGGAAACTCCAAAAATTAATTTTCCTGTCAGTTGTATCTTGGGTGCTGTGAGTAATGCACCTACACCCATTTGAATGATGGCTGCTTCTATAATTGGAATTAACACGTTCTGGCTGTCATCTATCAGTGACTAAAATTAAACAAATAGTAAAATCAATTTGATTGTATATATTTTTTACGAGTTGAAGCCCTTTGTTGGCAACAATGTACTCTTCGAAATCAGAGGTCACATTTGTGTCATCACTTTTCTTGGATTCTTCAAGTTTTGTTGGAATTTCCTTCTTTACAGGCTCTAATGCGGGCTGATCCACTTCTTTTTTGTCAGCCTGCACTTGCGTTGCTGTCAACTCTTTCGCTTGAGAAAGTTGCTCAAGTTGATAATTCACAGAGCTGAAAATGAGTTTGATATCGTTGTACGAGATTCTCAAAATAAACTTCTCCAACTCCACCTTCGATCGGGTGTATGTTATCAATTTGGTCATACTAGAATCAAGAATGCTAAAGCTTTCTCTTAGGAAGAACAAGCTGAATGGAAGGATAATGTTTCTCTTGCGGACTTGATTAAAATCTTCGGTATTGACGACATCTTCGAGTGCGCTGATAAATATTTCAAATTTGTTCAAAGTAACCAGAATCTTCATAGTTTTATTGCTCTGAAGGGCTTGGTCAGTAATATTTGAGAATTTTTTCACCGACCACAATTTTTGAGTCTCTTTCAAATCAGGCGCTGGCAGAGTTTCCAGAGCTAATCCCAAGTCTCCCCTTAAAGTTAGAACTTGTGGAGCAAAGTCAGTTTTCTGTGTGCTCGAAGGCATTGTAACAACAATATTTTTTAGCACTACCTTCACAGCTAATGCGCTGAAAGGAGCAATAGTAGAACCCTTCTCCTTCTCGGGCTCCTTTTTGGCTGGAAGTGTGGATATTTGTTGACCCTTTTCAAGCGGTCTGCTTAGTCCTGTTTTAAATGTTGGTGGCTTTACTGAGTCATCTAAGTTAGCAAACTTTGCTAGAGAGAGATAAGTTGAAGTTATAAGGTAACACCTGAATTCCATCAAGCTCAAATCAATATTTTTATCTCCGTTAGGCGCCATCTTTAACTTCAAGGCGAGTTGGAACTCAGAGCTATCTAGATTTCTCTTTAACAGCTGAGATGTGAGAGCTTCCACATGTTCAACTATTTGAAGAACTGTTTTCCCAGGCTCAGGGAAAATTTCATGCTTGGTTTCTCTTGCGAGAGAACCCAATAGGTTTCGTTGAGACAGAGTTTTTTCGTCGTTCTTTTGGAACATACTTCCATTGATATCGTGTGTTAAGAGCTGAACTTCGGTGTTGCTGTCTTCATCCTTTTCGAACTTAACCTGAACAAGATGAATGTTGATCATGGTGAGGGGCAAATCTGTCTTCTCTTCAAGGATGATGAGTCCAACGTTTTGCAACTTCACGTTCATTGTAATAGGTGCTAGTTAAAGGGGGAAAATAGAGATTTGGTTATTAAAAGTCTACAATAATTTTTTTTTTTACTTGCTTTAGGCTCTTCAGAACTTGTGATCTGCTTTTTCAGCACCTTCATTTGAGAGCTGGAGAGTTTTTGAGGTTCTTTTTCTTTCTGGATGTGCTTCCAAGAGAAGAGGTCGTTTAGACCGTCATTGTAAGTGATGTTATGTGAAACTATCTTCATTATCAGTCTATAATCATCTTTCGAAACAATTGCTATGATTGGGGACATCTGAGCATCGAGAACCATTCCGGTGTTCAATTCAAACCTGTCATTATCTTCGCCATAAATCAATTGATATTCATCCGCATACAACAAACGTTCGAATTGTAGCCCAAAATTGAACCTTCGAGCGAGTTCAAATCGCTTAGCATCATGCACTCTCCAGATACCCATCTCATTGACGTTTATTTTCATTGCCTCGCAATAAACATATTCCAAAAGCTTGTCAGAGTTTTTAAACCTTGCCGTATTTTTGATCTGTTGATTCTGCACTGATATATCTCCAAGATGAATTTCAATCCATTCTGTGGACTCGGGCAAGGGCTTTACGGTGATGACAGGAGAGTTTACTTTTAGTTTGATACTGGTAAACACAGGATTTCGGAGAGTCTCCTCGGCTTGCCATTTAATTTTTGGAGCCTCCGAAGCTGCAGATTCACTTGTTAGATCTTCAATCTGAAGCTGACTTTTATTTCCTTCCTTTACAGCCCCCAGCACTTGATCCACGAAAAAGTCAACGATTCTGAGTAGTGGAACCATCAACACATCCACCCGAACACTTCGGATATTCAAATCCACGAATGAAAAAATTCTGTTCTCATGGTCTCCTTGGCCACTCTTTGGGTCGAAACTCTTGAAGTCAAGTTCTATTAGAGATCCACCCTTCTCGCCTACTCCTAAGATTTCATATGGTTTTATCTTCTGGTAATCGATATTTGAATCCGTGGTGTAGGGATAATTTGTCGTATCAAGCAGCTGAATATTTCCCAACTTTCCAGTGACAAAAGTAGCTTGAGGTTTGAGGATTACTTCAACACAGGAGTCTTTAAGAGAGAACTCTGCGAGACAGATCCTGAGGGATCTATGAATCATTCTGAAGCCAACTTGCTTCATTTGGACATTGATTTTCATCAGAGTTTTATCTGTCTGAGAATAAATTGTTTCCCCAGCTTTCAAGCTTTGCTGTGGCAAATTAAGTTGCTCCTCAGCGCTTGATTTGCTCCTCTTTTGAAGAGTAGAAATTGAAGGGACATCAGATTGTGGCTTGGGTTTTTTCGGGAGATTTACTGTTAAGAAACTAATGACAGCTTCTATGACATCAGGCTTGAGATTCAAGAACAAATATCCAAACTTTAAATTCACGTCTAAATCAGTTTTGTTCCTTTCAGCATATTTAGGGTGATCTTGAGAAGTCATTTTTAATGCAACTTCAATCAGATCGAT
>ENA-UOTZ01002029-UOTZ01002029.1-compost-metagenome-genome-assembly--contig:-NODE-2029-length-11628-cov-18.769024_pt1 | contig 11628 bp, 4 predicted proteins | sample MGYA00238144_ERZ746983 | MGnify/ENA primary metagenome ERZ746983 (study PRJEB28759, sample SAMN06268863) | compost metagenome | isolation source: single cell | place: USA: California, Emeryville, Joint...
TTTATTTGATGCTCGCTCCTTTGGTTGTGGTCCTTCCAATCATGTTTATCATCCAAAAGGCTTTGTCGAAACCTAAATCCAAAAAAGCCAGCCGAACAGGTGAAAAGAATAATCCAACATCGCAAAGGTAAACAAATCAATTCTTACACTTTTTATAAATAAATATATACAGTGGGAAGAACACTTTAGTTGCCACCGCTGCTCAGGAACCTAAGAGGAGAGGCAAATTCGTTACCATTATTGGAGTTACTTTGGCCATACTCCTTGCGGTTGGAGGGATCATCGCAGCTCTCACGATCTCGATTCAGATCAACTCAAACCAGCAATTATCTTGGGCTGCCAAATTCACGAAATCTATTGCTCAAGATATGCTAGTTTCACCTCTGTTGACTCTTGCGCTGAATGGCATTGCTCTACGATTTACAAGATGCGGAAGATGTGTCAAAAATCTGGCTAAAGTCTTAACAGATGAAACAGTGCTCGAACTATCAGCCGGTCTCGGAGATAGAACTTTTAGAATGAAAACTAATGTGATTCCGGTATATTTCAATGTTTTTCTTCTAAGAGCTAACTTTTAAGAATCTATTAGAAATTGAGACCGACAAATCTTATCCAACCATTCGAAGGACAATGGGAGCCAAACTTATCTCCAGCTCTTACGAAACATGTGAAGAAAGAGAGCCATCGCTCTCCAAAGAAAGTGAAATTGCCAGACTTGGATCATTCTAATACTATCGATCGATCGAGGAATCCAAATTTTATATGTGATTTTGAAGAAAGTCGTCATCAACTAAATATCAGTTCTTTCCATGAAACTTCAAATCGAAGGCAAATCAACACTCAGAGAGATTTGCTTTCAAAACGTATCGATTTAGAAGCATCCCCATCTCGACAAAGAGAGGAAAGAAAATTACGCAAACCAAAAAGATTGGTGCGAAATCGTCACAATAATAGAGATAATTCACACCAATATTAAGATTGCGCCCGTGTTAAAGCCACATAGAACTGAAAAACCCAAGAAAACAATTGCTTAAAATTCAACTAACGTCATTAAGATAATCCATAAGCAAGCGCTGAATTGCTTATTTTTTTAATAACATTCATTAAAGATCGAAGTTTAATTATCAATAAAGCCAGTATCCATCGTATCATTGAATGAAATACATGAGAAATCCATTTTTGACTTTTCATTTATAAAACCTTTTGCTAGCTGTAACTTTGTTTAAGGTGTTGTTCAAAAATGATCAAAGAAGATAGCAAAAGATTGGAAAAAATGTGAATTGGTTCTTCCTAATTCTGACGCGTTAATTTCATTGTTAAAGTCATTCTAGCTCACTATAATTCCTCGTTGAGATGCTGCTGGTATTGGTTAGCAAATATAAACATCTTTCAACTTTACCATCAGAAAGAAAACAATTATATATGAAAAAATACCTTCGGAAAGGAAATGAGAATTTACAATTAAAATTGCTCTTCAAATGAAAGAATCATCCCTTGGCATTACTTTATTGGAAAAAGCACAACAAATAATTAAACCTGATCGAAAATTATCAATGTAGCCTTCAAGAACTACTCCTCCATGAAAAGAATTCTTAATGTATAATTTTTCCAGAGTTTTGTCTGTTTTCCTAGTTCTTGTCCACAATTTAATTAGTTCAAATCTTAACTGCTTCATGACTTAATCCAAAATCGATAATTTTGTTCATAATTCATCTCCTGGGAAGCCACTTGTTTTTTTTTTTGATCGACTGGATTATGCCACCGCACGAGTTCGATCGTTCATTATTTAAAGCAGTTTTCTTTCTTAATACGATACTAGAGTACGAGGTCCCTTATGAATTCATTTAATAATATTTTTTGTCAACTATCAAAAATCATATCTTCATTTTCTTCAAGAAGAGTTAATTATGGGGAAGGAAGCACGTTCAAACAGCACTTTTCAGAGATAGAGCAAGACAAGGTAAAATGATCCCATAAAGTAACTAATATTATGCATAAAATTTTTAGTATTTCATTAGAACTCCACTCAATTTTGGTCATCAGAAATACTCAGAGCTCTTAACAAAACACAAAAATAACTGAAAGAACATAGTATGATGTAGTTTCAGTCGAAAAAATATCAATAATTTCTTCCTCAAATTCAAGTTTTCTTTGTATTTGAGAAAATAAAGATATGTAAATTCTTGTCTGAAATAATAAGTAACTTTGGCTCATGACTGAAAGATTGAGCTTCAAGAAATACTTTTCAACCCAATCAACTTTATAATATAGCTTTTACTGGCTAAACCATTCACATCAATCATCCTCGAGAAGAGAATAAACACCAAATTACCTGATTTCTCTCATAAGAACATGCAACCTCTCCCATTTTTTTAAAGTCTTGCCGACGAGCATGCATGAAAAGCATAACAATTCTAATTCACAAATTGTGCTCCATGAATTTCTTGCTTTTTTACTTATTTAGCAAATTTCAGCATTACGCGATACTGATTAGAGTCAAAAAAAAATTATCTGAAGATTGGCAGTATAGATATTTCCAGAATAGATCAAAAATTAGAAATGCTTTTGGAATTAAAATCGTATTCAGTAAAATTTATATCAACAGAATTTCTGCAAGCATAAATGGGAAACGCTTGCATTCGTGCAACTAAGAAGAGAAATACTCAACCAAACATTGAAGCTGAAGAAAATAAAGTAGAAAAGTATCGAGTTTCGCCAACATTCAGCTCTGAAGAAACAAAACATACCAACTGTATCATGAAGAGAGCTCTTTACTTAATATTATTCTTCTCGTCATTTTAATTGACTCTTTTAGACAGAAAATGCCTAATAATTTTCAATTAGCTGATTTAACGTTGATAGAGGATACAAAAGCGGCATGTCCAGCGGCTTTGGCTTGGTCTTCATCCCATAATGGTATCGACATAGTTGAGCTCAAGACACAGGAAAAATATACTAAAATTGAAGGTGAAATAACAAAAGAAAGTATCTAGGTTCTTTAAAATCAAGAAAATATTATTCATTTTCAAGGCTGGTGGACACATGTTAAAGAAATTCCGAGCAAGAATTTACTTGTCTCTCTCAATCACCTCCAAAGCAGGGTCAAATTGGAAATATTTGATGTCTCTCAAAATGCAGTGAAAAAAATTTACTCTATGGGAGAAATTTTCGGAGGTAAACTTAATTTTTCACTCAATTGTCATAAATAGATCTCTCTCGATATGATTTTGTTTATTATTGAATGAAAATTATTTTGGTACTAAGTTGCTGGCTTTGGAGATGTGACTTACAACTCAAAAAGAGAGATACTCGGTGCAATCAGTACAAGTGAGGAAATAGCTTATCACTTGTGGAAAATTGAGTATTCGCGACAGAATTCGAACGATAGTGTCAAACTCTTAAAAAAAGGAAAATGGCATTCTCAATATGACATTGGAGATAGTGAAAAAAGACAAATTTTTAGATCTTAATCCATTTACCATATTTACATCTAGATAATGTTGTTACTGGTCTTGATTTCAATCCTACTGGGGAAATTGCAGCGACCATTGATAAGTATGGAGTATGCTTACTATCGGATGTGAACACTGACAGTTGTACCTGCCATGTGAGCGCTGGTAGTCAATCAGGTAATTGGCATTTCAAAAAGTGTTTCTCTATGAATCACCTGATTCAATGTCTTTTATATACTATGTTGAGGATTCTATAATTCTTATTCTTTTCTAAGATCCTTATGGTCGTTGCAGATGGAGTACGAATTCAGGTGAGCCTTTTTTATATGTCAAGTATGATTGGAAACGACTCAATATCCTTGATGCTGAGAGAAAGACCCTCGCTTTATCGACACCTGTGAACCTCGAAGGCGCTGCTGGTAATTTCATCGAGGCACATTTTTCGTGTTCTTTTTAAATTTTCTTTTGATAAATCACTACTGTCGATAGAATACATTGCTAGGAGTCAATATTTTTCTCTTCTTGAGAAGAGACTGACTGGCTTATTATTTTCTAATCCTTTCCTATTATTTGAAATTGCCTATTTATATGAAATTTGAAAAGGTTGGACATACTGGATTGACATTTGCCCAAGCAATGGTAATCTGTTGGCGGCAGGTAATGAAGCTCACAAAGCACTAATATTTGACAAGCGTGAATCTAAGATTATAAAAACATTCGATAGCATTCATTTAAGTAAGAAATTTATTTTCATCAACTGATAATTTGTCTCAAATTGTTTTTAGAAAGTACCTGCTGTGTGCGATGGAGTCCAAGCGGGGAATTTCTCGCGAGTGCATCTGAAGATAAGACAGTAAAAGTATTGGACTTCAAGACTGGGAAGGTGCTTTATACCGGAGAAACTTCTGATGGATGTAAATCAAAACTTGCTATTGTTTCATTCTATTATGAAATTAAAAGATGGTGCTAAATCTGTCTGCTTCATTTGAGCGAAGTTAATACAAAGGGAAAGCATGACCTCTTAAAAAATTGGAGATTTCATAACTGGAATAAATCATCCGTGAATAGATTAATTAATTTATTTTATTTTATTTTTTTGCTGTTGAAGTTGTTTTTTGACATTTTTGAGAGACTGACAATGCTTTATCATTTGTACAATCCAGATTTAACGAGACGAACAAACATAAACCACGATTTTTTGGTAATGATAATGCAATAATACTTTATCCAGTTATATTCGGAAAGTGCCCTGTACTGGGCAATCTACGCATAAAAATAACTTTGTGCAAAACGATGAGTATGGCTAAAGAACCATTAAATCAGTTTTCTCTCTCTCTTGGAGATTAGCTTACAATCACTTAAAATAAAAACAGGCTAATCCAATAGCCAGAGGAGTTACCTTCAATATAATATTAGGATTTTTCGTTTATTATCTCATGCTAGTTGGGCTTATTCTCAGAAAGAGAATTAATTATGCTTTTGAATACTGACACTGTTCTTTGTGAATCAAATCAAAGCTCAAACTCATATGCTAAGTATTAATAGAGTAGAATTCATTAAAGATCTAATTAAATCAGAGTTTAAAAATCAAAAATGGGAGGCAACTCTTCCAAGGAAAAAAAGTTTAGCAAATCCATTGATGCTACAGGCCTAATGACCTAAGTATCAAATACTAAAGTAGCAAAACAAACCCGCTGCCCCAAAGGTAGCCGTAGTTTCATGAATATTTATGGTCTTCTTCTTTGTCACCTCTTATTCAAACATCTGATCCCTGAAACATTCTGATTTTAGATAGAATTGATAACTCCTACACTATTAGCATGGACTTCACTCATAAATAATAGCATCAATATCATCGAGCTCAATACAAAGCAAAGCTATGCACTTCACATCTTCTGAAACGCTCTTCGGCCGATTTTCTGACATTATTGAAATTACTGTTCTTTGTTGCGAATTTATTACAAATAGAATTTTGATTATTAAAATAACATCAATATGCCACATAAGAAAAATAGAAGCTCTTCTCGAGTGGTTGTTACTTATGGCCGAAATATTTGACTTGTTTAAGTCTAAGTGTTAGAAAATCTGCCCAGCCACAAAACTTCCTATAGATGTGAATCTATATTTCCAAATGGTAGTCATAGTTCCATATCGTTTCAACATTATTTTGGAACCAAATCGTAAAATTCATCCTGAAACAGATGCTGAAGTTACTTGAAAAGTTCGCGTTCAGCAAGATTCTAATTATCAAACAATTACCTTAGGTTTATTCCATCTTCTTGATAATTGTGAAAAATCTATTGAGATTCTCGAACCTTCCAATAGAGAGAGACATTATATTAATATTTTCTAATAAAACAATTAGATCTGTGAAGGGAGCAGAAATGAGCGCATTTCAGTGTATACTTTGGAACTATGAATCTTGCAGTTCTAAATGGCAAAGACATTCTGTTGAAGGGAAAGATTGTTAGAAATTTTGCAGGGTAAAATTCACTATCAATACTCTCGAAAGATGGCTATCCAAGTGATATTGTGACTCAATGAGCTACCTCCTTCCTCACCAATCTAGTTGTATCCCAAATTTAGTGTTTTTAGGTTAGTCCAATGACGCTGGCATGGAATGCATTATATCTTTTCTCGGATAATGGCAATTCTATAGCACTCTCTGATTCATTATACTTAAGGCATTGCAGTTATGCCCGCTCAAATCTTGCTCCTAGCAGATCAATTTCTTCCAGACTCTTAGAAGTGATGTCTTTATGGCTTTGAGAACATCAGTTTCTTCCAGGACTGCTTGATTGCCTCTCAAGAATAGATACTTGAGAGCTTTCCAAGTCCCATTAATACATAAGGAGATTATAGTCTGCTTTTCATTGATCTTATTCCAACTCAATCAAGCTTTACTAGTTTTTCCCAAGTATCATTTTCACCTCTCGTTCTTGCTCCTATGTCCCCGATCTCATTTTTACTCAAATCGAGAATTTCTAAATTCACCCAGATTTTGCTCTTTCCAATTTCTATGGCTCCTATGTCGCCAATTTTATTCGAACCAAGCTCAAGTTTTTTGAGATTTTTCCAAATGTGATTATTTGCTACTTTTACTGCCAGTTTATTTCCGATTTGAGTCCATGAAAGAGTCAATTCTTCTAGTTGAGGCCATGTTTTGTTGCCTCTGATGGCTTCGCCACCTTCTTCAAGAGCATTCTAGAGAGATCAAGCTTCCGTAAATTATTCCAATGCGGATTGCTTCCTATTATTCGAGCGTGAATGGGAGCCAGCTTTTCATCAATGGCAATGACTTCTCTGACATCAGGAGAAGGTTCCTTACGTCAGAGGAGAATCTCCGAAAGTAAATTAAAATTTTTTCTGTACCAGTATTTCGTTATTTACTACTTCTCAGTGGATGCGGGATTAGACATCGGTCCAAAGATTTAATAATCAGCTCAACCTAGAGTCACGTCCAGGGAATTTCCTGCTCTTAAAAGTGTGATTTGGACAAAGAACGGTACAAAAAAGAGATTTCAAAGAATCCATTTCGAAGGCCTGATAATGTCGACTAACTGTCAAGAATGCTACTAAAAATACGTTTTCGGAAGGAAATTACACATCCTCGGCGGTATAGAGAGCTATTTCTGATTTTTGTGAAACCTTTATTGGATCTTCAGAAATTCAATGATGGCGCGAGACCCTCTCGAAAATGTAAGAACGAATCAAAAAGAAAATTTTTGTCCCAGAATAACAATAACGATTCACGAAGGTCCCCTTTTTGCAAATCTCAGCCAAGGAATTTATCAATTTCCAAATATCTTAACATGAATTGAATCCATAAATTTTTAATTGGCCACAATATTGGAAGTCGAACTACACTTTAACTCACGACGTCTGAGTCAGAATTGAGGATTTTTTTTATCAAGACTAGTATTTTCAGACTCAACAAAAGTCCTCAAAGGGATTGGAAAAGCTAAAAAGAAGTAAGAACAAAGCAATGGGAAAATGGAACTTTCTTAGGGTGATAGCAGCTGTGCTATTAAATAAGTTCACTGTAATTGCTGATTAACTAGTATTTTCCCAAAGATTTGTCGAAAATTCTTTAATATAGTTCAAATGAAAATATACAGTAAGTGTTGCATGGTGCTATTTTTATTTTTGCATGAGTTGAAACTCAAATTATCAGGATATCCCGAAGCGATATTATTACCACCTCTCAGAGTACATAATTTGGTGTAATCTTTAGAATTACCAGTTAGTTAATTAATTAATAGCTCCTCTTAGAATTTTAAACACATTGTCGACTTTCAATGTTATTCTATAACGAGTGATTTTATTTGTTAATTTTTCGTATCCTAAGTAAAGCAGCGCAATGATTAATGTAAAGCGGTTAACTCAAACGAAAATTCCTTTGTGCGTAACTCTTTCACAAATTGCGAGCTCTAAACTCGAGTAATCATTTATTTCGAATCTGAAGAGAAAGTCGAGTTGCCTTAATTTTCTAAAGGGATTGTGGAGAACCAGTGTTAATTGACAAGATTATTTACCAATTTCCCAAGGGATTCTCTTTTGGTAATAATCTCTGCGGGGTAATACAATTTAGCAAAAAATGGGTTTTTACTTGGGTGTTGAATAACTCAGAAAAGAAGGCAGTAATAACGCAACAATTATTATATAAATGTTGCAGTTGGCAAATAGTCAATTAGGATTATTAACTCTAAGAAGACTTAAAGTTCGAGGGAAAAAAAGCCCTTGTGTACATAAATAGAATTTTCATTTGGCAAAGATGAAATTGAACTTTGGTTCGTATTAGAGACTAAATACCTCAACTACTTCAAGGCCCAAGCCTTCAATTCATTTAATGACAATTCTAAGACCCCTTCCAACGAATAGGCAATGATTTCTTTGATTTCTTTTGATATCTTGAAAAATGTTTACAGTTTGAATTCCATTAAGTTTTACTAGCTTCTTGAACTCACAACTCACATTTGTCTCCAAGCAATTTACTCCTGAGAATACAGCACAAAGCAAACAATTTAAAAAAGCATGCATCAACTCAAATTCTGATATGGATTTTATTCCGACTTAAATTACATACGAATTGAGCCAATCAATACACCTAAAAATTTTTCTTTAATTAACGCAACAAAAATAATCTCTCTTGAGCTTAATTTATCCTAATCATGGATACATTGCAGAACAAACCAAAAGAGCAATTAATAGTTGAAGAAGTTCTTCAAGACACTTTGGTTGGCTTCGAGTTCGTTGAGAAATCCGCTGTCATAATCGAGACTTGTTGCTTTAAACCTTCAACATCGAACAAGCTCGAAACATTCTGCAAAGAGTCGTTGGATAACGTCGCTTCTCAAAAGGATGAAGAAGGGAAAATGGAAATACCGGTAGAAACGAACAACGATACAAAACAAGGTCATGCGAATACCATTTCATTCCCACAGAGTGTTCATGGTCTCATTCTCGCCAGAAAATCAGAAGAAGAAGCACCACGATGGGGATCAGGGATTCTAGTTGGAGCCAACATCGTCTTAACTGCTGCTCAGAACGTTTACGATGATGAAAAGCCAATTCGAAAGAGATATCCTCTTATCAAGTTCATTCCAGGTGCCCATGGAGATGAAACTCCCTTTGGAGAGGTTGAAGTCGACGAAGTCTTTGCTCCTCAAGATTACATCAACCACATTGTTAAGAATGAAGAGAATGGAAAGAATGAAGAGGATGATTATGCACTTCTGGTTCTGAAAAAGCCTGTAGGCGATGAGGCTGGTTATTTTGGACTGTTTTCCTCGGGTTTTGGGACTTTTATTGAAGAAAAAGAAATTTCGATTGTGGGGTACTCTGGTCCAAAATTACAATATGGTGATAAAGGAGGAGTCACGCAATGGAGAGTGAACGGGAAAATCACTGAATTTGACATGAATAGAGGGCTATTTCACTACAATATTGATGCGAATTCTGGTATTCAAGTTGGGAGTGGGATCTTCTACCAGAGAGAGTCTGGGGTGGGAGAATTCCTTGTAATAGGAGTACACCTCGGAAAAAACTCGGCTTCCTGGATCACAAGGAATAAATTATTTGAGTTAATTAAACAGATGAGGACTGACCGAAGCAACAAATTTGGGGAAATAATTCAAGGTCAAGATGAAGAAGGTTGCATAAAGAGCTTGAATTTCATGGAGAAAAGGATTGGAAACAGTGGCCTAAGTTTTCTGCTGAAATGTGGACTTAATGGCTTGGAGGATCTCAATTTAGAAGGCTGTGAAATCGGTTCAAAAGAACTCGAAGATCTGAACATGAATTCCAAATGGCCACACCTTCGTATCCTTAATTTAGCTCGAAATAACTTCCGCAACGAAGGCTGCAAGCTTTTACGAAACAATATCACTTGGAAAAGCTTGAAAGTTTTAAATCTGGCTTGTAACGGACTCACTGACATGGGCATAAAAGAAATCGCTCAGAATACAAGCTGGCCAGAACTTGAAGAACTTTACTTGTCCACGAATAATCTCAAAGATGAGGGTGTCATTTTGCTTGCTGCAAGCAACAATTGGAAAAACTTGAAAGTGCTTGATTTAACAAGAAATAAAATTGGTGATAAGGGCGCGGCAGCGATTGCAAAGAACGAAGCTTGGAAGAACCTCGAGAGAGTGATCTTACGTCAGAATTCTATCGGAGATAAAGGCGCTTGTAGCATCGCCATGAACACCTTCTGGAGTCATCTTGAGCAACTCGATTTGCATTCTAACGACATCAAAGACGAAGGCACGATTGCTATTGCGAAGAACGTCTCCTGGAAAAACCTAAAAGATCTCAACTTAGAAAAGAACAAAATTAATGATAAAGGAGCTGTAGCTGTAGCAGGTAATGTGACCTGGAACAATCTCAGAAAGCTCTCTTTTAGTGGAACGAAGATAGGTAATGGAGGCGCAATTGCCATCTCGAAAAACACCACATGGAAACAACTGCAAGTCCTTTCCTTGAGTGATAATCAAATCAGCTGGAAAGGTATAGTCGCATTGTGTGTGAATTCAACTTGGAAGAGCATTGAGAGAATAGAATTGCTTTATAATATAAAGTTGACCAAGGAAAGACTCAACGCTCTGGAGGCCGTCCCAATGATGTATCGAAGTGCAATAACACTGCGAGAGAGGCGATACGATTGGTGAATGTGCTGTAATGGGAAATTTAAAAGCAATTCTTTCAAATGAGAAAATTCATGATCAATTATCTATATTCATAATGAAGACTGAATAGCAAAAATTTAGATTAGTACTCCTGGTGATAGAAAATAGAATAGAATAAAATGCTCAAAAACAGATATTTTTCCAACTTATTCGATTATTCGAGGAGTACGAAATGGCTCAATCTCAGAGTAATTAGCTTTCTGAGTTTGGAAAAACTCAAGATTCAACTCAATGTTTTAGCTAAACTCCATAATTCAGACAATTTTGTGAGAGCCAAAGGCTTTACAATAGAAGATTTGTAGAATTATTATTGAGAACTCAAAGATACTATTATCGAGACGACGGCAAATAAGAACCACACCTCAAGATTGCAGCCAAATTCTCAATATTTGTTGGGGTGCATTGCTTCCGGTTAATATATTTTGAGTACTCAGGCAAATTAATGCCAGCCTTGGGAATAACAAAATACATGTGAGTAGTTTTTTGAACTGAGAGGCATGTAATACATGCAGCAATCTAAATTCTGATTTGAATTTTTCTATCGGATTTTACATACGAATTGAGCCAATCAATACACCTGGGAATTTTGTTAATTTATACGACAATTAAAATCTCTTGAGCTTAATTTGTGACAATCATGGAGATATTGCAAGACAAAACAGAAGAGCAATTAAATGTTGAGAGAGGTATCCAAGACGCTTTGGTTGGTTTCGAATTTATTAACAAATCTTTGGCTATAATTGAGACTCGTTGCTTTAGACCTTCAACATCGAACAATCTTGGAATACTTCATAAAAAGGCACTGCCAACAGGAGAATCGAATAATGTCGCTTCTCAAAAGAATGAGGAACAGAAAACGGAAATACTAATAGAAGCGAACAATGATACAAAACAAAGTCGTGTGAATACCAATTCATTCCCACAGAGTGTTCATGGTCTCATTCTCGCCAGAAAATCAGAAGAAGAAGCACCACGATGGGGATCAGGGA
>ENA-UOTZ01002031-UOTZ01002031.1-compost-metagenome-genome-assembly--contig:-NODE-2031-length-11611-cov-15.611670_pt1 | contig 11611 bp, 4 predicted proteins | sample MGYA00238144_ERZ746983 | MGnify/ENA primary metagenome ERZ746983 (study PRJEB28759, sample SAMN06268863) | compost metagenome | isolation source: single cell | place: USA: California, Emeryville, Joint...
GTTGGGTACTTGAAAGCTCTTACAAATACTCGAAAATATACAAACGAAACCAATGTTCCAATAATTACAGTTGTTGTGAGGACATTATACTGCATTATAATGAAATTGTAATTACAATCTACTGGCCATGTAATGACAATGTAATAAACTCTATTCCATCTTTATTACTTATTGTATTATATTGAAGAGTAATTATTTGCTCGAAAAACGCTGATCAGAGAAAGTTCGAAGGCACGATGCTACAAAAGCTCATTAACAAAAACTTTTTACTAATAATTTAATTGTGACGAGAATTCTTTACAACCGATTATTTCATAAAGGAATTCAAAGGTACTAAGCTTTAGTCTCTGAATTATTGGTAAGAGATGATGAAAATTGTAAGAAAGAGTTATGTTCTCATATGCGAAAGCTGTTTTCAAAGAGAAAGCCTCTTCATATTTTCATGCTGTTCTCAAACAGATTTTCAGAAGAATACTCTAGATGCTCACTTCAAAGCTAGTCAGTCAATGAGCGAAAACATTATTTTTCTGTTTTAATAGAATTTTTGTTTTGGCACAAATTTCCTCACAATGACATCGACAAAAGAGATTTTTACATAATAAGCATCACAAACAATCAATTGAAAAAGTTTCTCTTTTTTAATATATTTCTGACATAATCAAAACGATTAGCGCTGTCCATCCAGTAAACCCAGTCGACCGCTGCCCTGTTCCTACTATCGAGCTATAATTCTCCCAGAAAGTATGCGTCCTCTCCCAATTCTCTCCCACCACCTGAATCAAAGCATCTCTTAGCTTCACGTAGAGATCAGCAGCATCAGGCTCTTTCCAATAGTAAAGCTTCAACGACCGCAGGATCAAATAATTGATATTTATCCAAACCGGCTCAGTCCAATACCTCTCTCCCCCAAAAAAATGCGGATCGGTTACCGAAAGCGACCTAATTCCATACCGAGACCAAAGCGCTGTGTTGCTTCTCAATAGACTGATCAATTTCTTAATCGCTGGACTGCCATTAGGAATCGATCCGAAGAACATAGGAAACAAGTTGATATAGCCCAAATGAGGACTAAATATCTTCACTCGCTCTCCATAACTCGTCCCCATCTCATTTTGCAGCAAGTCCTTATACAAATTATCCGAAAGATCATAAAACTCTTGCAGAGAAACCTCCAACTTCTTCTCTAACTCTACAAACTCGGCTTTGGGAGCCTCCTCCTTGAACTTCGAAATCGCATTTATCGTTTTTACCATTAATATCATCCAGACCTGCAAATCCAGGTTCGCTAGCGGCTCATCAAGTCCGTTGGTGCGAGGATAGTCGTCTAGTCCCGATCCCATTACGTTTCCTCCATGGCACGGTTCTATGCACGTCCATCGGAACAAAGGACCTCGAAACTTGGGGTCTGAGTCAACGGCGAAATTTCTTTGGGTCGTGCTGAAGTATTTAAACCAGCGAATGACTTTTTCTTCAATACCCGAGTTTAAGAACTCCACGAGCTCCTGATAGTCTGTAGAAGAGCGGTTTACCCCTTGCATCAGCAGGTCTAAAGCAAAAAGCAGTGTAGGCGGGTTGGCTTCTTGCTCGTTTTGGAAAAGGAACTGCTTGTCAGCAAATACTCTTTCTTGCTCGTCTCCTCGGGCCTGCTCTCGTGGAATCCACCCTTCAGCGTTCATTGTATTAAACCAGCTCTTTACGATCTCCAAGCAGAGGACTTTGTCCCATCTGCAGATGATTAGCAGATGAAACCCTTCATCCCAAAGAAAGCCTCGAGGAAATTTCCCACGGCTTGGTGTCGAAGAGAATAACTCATGCGGCGGCTGAGTCGGCCAGGAACTCGTGATATCAGCCGTTGTTTTTATCCTTCCGTACGTGTATGATAATCCCCCGAGCAGGTTACTAACGGCTGCTTTCCTCATGTTTTTCATTAAATCCATATTGTAAGCTGCCTTTTGATTGGGAAATACCTCCTCTAATTTGCTCTCCAGCTGCCGTTCATAATACTCCTCACTTAATTTAATCGATTCCAAAGAGGGAATATTGACCGGCTTAGTCACGGACTGGTGAGTGACTTGAATCTTGAAGTTTGCATGTCCTCGTACTTGCAGAATGGCCAAATTGAATTTCCCATGCTCAGTCATGCACTCACTCTCATTGAACCTCATATACCCAGCTGCAGCGTCCTCAATGAGGTACTGGTGGAGGAAACCTGCCTGTCTCCAAGCCTTTGCTGGCGGTACTCCCATGAAGCAAAACGAAACCCCTGGTTTATCGCTGTTAGTGTCGTCTGGTACTTCGACGCCTGGGTTTTGAAGCTTCCAAAGCCGTCGGTAATGCAAGATTTGCTCTTCCGTGAGGTTAGTGTCGTCAGGGATGAGAGAGTCGTAGATCGGTTTGTCATAAATCACTTTAATTTCGAAATAGCCTTTCAAAGTGCTTGAAACAGTGTCATATGCGATCAACAAGTAACGATCAGGCGCTTTCTCGACCACCTCAAACGTGTTTAAGGCGAGACCGTCGAGAGTCTCGCCGCTTAGGTACACAAATGTGTTGAATGTGGATCTCCAGCCGTTATTTTCCATGTGTGGTTCAACGAGATACACCCATGACTGCTGAGAGATTTCCCCAGGGTTGATTTTCAAAAACGTTACGTTGTAGGAAAGTCTCAGCCAGTTATCGAAGATGAGTTGTTTGCTGAAATTTGCCCCATCGTTTGCGAGATACCTCGCGGTTACGTGCGCTTTCTCGATATCCAGGTGATCTTGGATCATTTCATCGACTTCGAGGTAGGACATGCCTGGTCGCAGGTCACGTGCGTACATCAATCCCACAGATAAAGGCGATGATGATCTCTGAGTAACGACAGAAAGACGATGAGGCTTGTAATGACCCCAAAACAGGTGACGGTCTTTGCGGCCCTCTAGCCTCTCGGATTCGGCTTGCTTGAGGACGGTCTCAGTCGAAAACGCGAGGAGAGAAAGAGTAAAAAGGAGGAACAATGGTAAGATTTTGTTTCTCATGAGAAAATAAAAATATCTTTAGAAATTCGTTAAGGAAAATTCTGAATTATAGCATCAGAGACATTTTGTCTCTATAGCAAATTAATTCGAATTTCGCTGAGAGTAAAGAAACAAAATTTCTTAAAGGCCTTTGAAATTGTTTTGAGAGTATGTTCGTGCAGAAAAATGATAAGCAATTCGTTAAAAATAACGTCTGGTCAGTATGAAACCTATATCAACACGATCATGAAGCCAGATATTAATATTAGAAGGTATATAAGATGATAGTAGTAGTATAATTCCTGCCTATACAAATTGTTAGAAAACTTACATACATGTCCTGTTTTCTGTATACTAAACAGCGCTGCTATCTAAAGTAATTTTTTTCTGCGGCTGCATCTCGATACTCCGAGACGCAGGTCTTCCCTCTGGCACCGGTGAGAAGATTTCCGATTGTGTTTGCAGCTCGCCGTCATTTTCGATAGAGAGGTTGGTCTCTTTTCTCGAAAGAGTAGACAACATTCGAGGTAACTTCTCTTTGATTAAGGTTTTTGTTGCCACCTTCGCCGTGGAATACGTGCGTTTAACTATAAAAGACAGAATGTAGCCTAAACCAATTGCGTTCACTGCGAGGATTATACACACAGAGAGCATTCTCATGACAAAGGTGTTTCCTTCATAAAAGAGCGAGAAAAAAACCGTCGCGAGATAGGCATAAAGCGAAAACCTCACTGCGGTTACGACGGTCGCATCTGCATAGGGATTCAGCAGTCCTTCGAGCCATTTGTACCCATAGAGCAGCATTATCATCGACAAAGCGCGGAATTTGCTATCAGAATCAGTAATGTTATTCGCTAGGATAAGTCCAAGCTTCAGCAGCATTACCCCGAAAGCCCAATAGTATCTGTTTTCTTTATAAGGGTTCATCAATTGTCCAAAAACTTGCCGAACTGAGTTCTTATGCCTTGAAAACAAGCAAATCGAGATCAAAAATATCATGGGAATAACCACAATCCAGACAACCAGAACAGGAATCACAAAACTGTTTCGGAAAGAGATGTAAGTCGGAGTACTACACGACGTATTCGGGTCGCTGGAGATGTAGTAGTCTCCGTCGGGGTCGCCTAATTGACTGCAAAGGAGGAATTTGACTAGCGTATCCCAGACCGATGGATAAGACAGCATGAAGAACGTTACACCCATTAGCAGTATTCGTTTGATCCTCTTCCTCGTGAACTTAAACCGATAGACGTACACCACGTAAAAGACGGCGAGGAGGATCCACTCGAGCACCGGAGTCATCACAGCTTTGAAGACTAACGCACAGCGCGGACACTCATTCTCGATTCCAAAAGCGAAAAGTAAGCACGTGTCTGGGAAAAATAACCCGGAAAGGCTTGACCCTCCTCCACCTCCCGTTATCATGAAGAGATCGGACAGGCCATTGTGGAATGAAAGCACAATCGTCATTACTTGACTGTATGTTGTCAGCAAATCGAAGTATAACGCTTGTTTAAGCTCAAGCCGCGTTGAAGGCAAGCCGCTGTCATTCATCATGGCTTCGTTTTGTAGCTTTTGACAATAGAAAACGTAGATCGAGTACGAGTAAAATACCATCCAAGTGAGAAATTTTATAAGAAAAACCAAAAACGAGCTTGACGGGCAGGGGTGGCATCCGTCCTTGACTTGGGATCCTGCGTAACGCATCGAATGATTACATTGCAAACAAAGCGGCCCTTGATAACCAGTCTTACAAGTCGAATAAAAGCCTCCGAGACACTCTGTTTTTCTATACTCGCATTTCAAAATCTGGTCCGTCGACGTATTGGCTCTCCAATATCCGATTCGAGGCTCAATGTTCGAGCCTCCTCGGCAATCAGCATTTGAGGGGCAATCTTCGCATCTCACTCGCGGGTCTAGAGAATATTTTCCGGGAGGACAGTCCTCGCAGATTTTAGTGAATGAGTCAAAATGTTCTCCTGGAATGCAATCTCGGAGGTACAGACGACTGAAGTTTGAGAGGAAAGCGTTGTCGGAGTGGTAATAAAACTCGATGTTCATCTCTTTGGGATCGCTGACTCTCAGTACCGTATCTAATAGCGCTATCTTGCATGTACCGAATGAGCAAGGAAAGGTAAAATTAGTATTATTGAGATCCACGACTAGATACGCGTTCAATGAAGGGTCGGGGAAAGGGGCGAGGTCCTCGTCATGAACGTTGAGAGTAATAATGAAGTTTTTTAGCGAATGGGACGAGATATTATGGATACAGAGCATGTTGCTGCCGTCGATTGCGCAATTTGAGACTTTGATAGTCTGAAGGGTTGAAATCCTCAAATGAGTAGAGCAGGTATTTCGGAACGCCAGCTACTAAATTTTTCGGAACTTCGGAGACGAAGTCATGCACCGGCGTCAAAGTGGCCATTCGCTTTTTGCTTGCTGTTTCGTAAATAACATTATGATATCGGGAACTCATGACGGTCTCAGAAAACGTCGAGTTTTCGATGATTGTGCTCGAGAGATTGTTGAAAATCGCGCCGCCAAGCTCAGTCGCGTTGGTGGAAGAAAACTCGCAGTTGGCAATTCCGACGCTTGCAGGCAGAGGGAGTGGATGTGAATAAAGAAGACTGAGAGCTGGTCCGTATTTAGCGGATAAATTCTGAAAAGAGGATGATGCTATCCATAGTTTAACTGGAATGGAAGGATCTTGGCTGATTAAAGAGATCGCTCCCGTAGTGTTGAAGATAAGGTTCGAGAAGGAGCACCCTTCAACGTCTAAGACGATCGAGTGGTTTTCTTTGGAAGAGTCATGGAGCACAGTAACGCTGAGCACGCCGCTAAGATGCTTCCCGTCTGAGTCAAAATAGTCTTTGTAGATTGCTCTCGGGTTCGCTATTGTAGGAAAGACGGAAAAATTATTAAATGTTGAGTTCTGCATTATGATTGAAGTGTTGGCTGTGGAGATCGATATCGGAGAATATGTAGCTTGACCGCTAAAATCAATTGTAGAGTTAACGAACCTAACCGAGGCTTTTCCTTCCAGCGCGATCACTCGCATGATTCTTGTGGGTTTCTGAGTTACCTGGTTGTGAGCATGCTCTAAGCGTCTCTTCTGATGAACCATTACTTCACTTGTGTTGGTTTTTCTACTACCGCTATCCATCGCTGGACCCTCGAGGGCCGAGTCTTTTATTATCGAATGCGCTATATTCGAATCCACGAATGAAATCTTACCAGCCTCAAGGCCAGTCACCTTCAAAAAAGTCCCTAACTCCGAACACCCTAGCTCTACCAACGAGTTTCGAAGCTCGAAAGCGCCCTCTGAACCCGCTACTGCAAACACCACAACTGGATGCGAGCTCATCACCGTTGAAACGTCGAAAATCCCGTCTGCTAATCGCACATCGGACTTCAGGCTCGAGACTTCAAAGAGTTTTTCTTGGAACTGTATACTTGAAAAATTCGAGTTTTTCATTGTAACTCTAGCGAAGTAAACCTCATCAATTCTCAAAAGCGCGGCCTTGTTGAGCTGTATCCCCTGAAACTCTGAGCTCGCAATCGTGAACGCAACCGAGTTATTCTCGCTATTTGACGCAATGGCGAGTATGCTCGCCTTGTTCGCCTCTGTATATTTAAAGTTTATCCCTGAAATCGAGCAATTATAGAATCCTACCCGTCTGGCACGTATCTCGAAGAAATTCCCAAAATCTGTGAGAGTAGCTGAATATTTCGATAATGTCGCAGAATAATTCGCTAGCTCCAAGCCAGTTACTTTCACATAGGGGATATTGAGCAGCATTAGCGTGAGTCCTTCTGCAGGTTCAGCATCTGGGCTGGAAATCACGCAGTTTTCGATATCTACTTCATTTCTCTGATGATTAATGTATTCGATTCGGATAAGATAGCTTCTAGTCGGAACCTTATCTGTCGCCGTCATCATCACAGCTGTATTAAGAAAACGGTTTCTGTTGAAGTTCAGAACCGATGATTGCTTATAAATGTCAGTGCTTTGGTAGAGCGAGACCAGCGCCATTGGAACAGTAACGGAAAGCGTGCAATTAGAGAACATGTTCTCTTGAAACACTACATTCATGGTAATTCCAAGCGAAATTAGCGCTTTGCCGTATACTATCGCTTCGGTGATGTTATTCCGCGAGAACACCAAATTCTCGTTCGCGAGTCCTCCGTCTATCGTGACAACTCCGTAACCGCCGACGCGACTAAACAGGTTATTCGAAAGCGTTGCATCAGTAGGCTCTTCTATATTGATTAAGGTACAATTCCAAATGTTTATAAAGGAATTTTCTTCGATATAAAGCGTGCTAGATTTCGTAAGCAAAATCAACGAAGTTTCCGCCATTGAAGAAATCACGTACATATTCGTAAAGGAATTCCCAAGATAGATTAAGCAATCCGTATAGAACGGGCTTTGGATTTGGAGAAGCGCAGAGATTCGTGAGAAGTAAATCTTTGTGAAGGAGTTCCCCACAACGAGATGCACCGGACTGAAATTTTCGCCTTTACTGAAGATAACATCAGTAAATTTACTCAATTCATCGTCGATAAGCTTCCCAACGAAAGTATCGTTCTTCTCAATGAGGGTATGGAGACTCTCGAAACTGTATATCTGGTTTAACTGGTAGTCCACGAATAAAAAAGTCGTGATTTCGATAGTTATGTTCTCGAAAGTGTTATTGGCGAGCACAAAAAACGGGTGACCGGTTATGATCACTCCAGAATATTTCGCATTGATGTTCTGAAACCTTGAGTTTTGTATTGAAAAGAGCCGATAAAAGTTCAAATCATCTACGAATCCAGCTTCGTTAGCTGTCTCTCCTCGGGCTAAGGCCAGTTGGCTTTGGTTGTGGTCGTCGTAGTTTGTTTGCTCTCTGATGAGGAAACTTCGTCCAGGCATGTAGATAGCATCCGCAAGAATATCCTCTATGATCAGGCTGGCTGCTCCTTCTGAACTTATCAATGTTTGTTGGCTCAGAGCGATATTAGAGAAGTTAGAGCTCCTTATGATGCCTTTTACTCCTCGAAATGCGATTAAACTTGAATCCTGCCCGCTTACTGTCGAAAAATCCGAAAAAGTAACCCCATTCAGGCTGGCAAGAACCGCCTCGCCGTAAATTACGTAAGGGAAGAGATGGTTGCTTATGGTGTGCTGGAAGTTCAAGATAGAGCTGGCTGCCACTTCGAAATCTTTAACTAATAGCCTGCTAAAGACTGAGGAGCTAACCCTCCCTTGTTTGAACCAATAGAGCATGGAATTAGTATCTGAGTGATGAGTGTCTATGTTGAATATTGTGCTGTTGTTAATCTGTGCGTGAGTTACAGTTAAATCCGTGCAAGTGAGTTCTTGGAATTCACCTTGAATATTGAAAAAAATCGTGTTGTTGCTCTTAATGTCAGTGAGTGAGATATTCTGGAGCGCCATGCTGTTGTGAAGGGTGTTTGGAGTTAAAATTTTGAAGATATTTCCAGTCTCGGCCTCTGCTTGGGTATAGGTGTTGGAAATCACGAGTTGGTTCATTGCCAGAGTTTGTACATCAGAGAAATAAAGCACAGCGGGAGCTTTTTCCAGTATAAGCATGTTTTCTGTAATTTCCACGTTTTCAATGAGCAGTACAGAGACGCTATTAGCGCTGAGAAACGGTGCGTAGCACCTCGCTACTATTTCCTTGAGAAAAACATTTGAGATACTCGCTTTCTCGGCATTTGAGATCGATAGCGCGTGGCTGAAAATACGAATCTCATATGTAGTGAGAGGGTTACTCGGACCTTGAATCGATGAGATAGAGTAATTAGTAATAGCGATATGACTTATCGAGTCGATGGATAAGAAATAAGAATCTAATGCCTGATCGTATTCCTCAGTTACGACGGTTGGAATATTGTACTCAAAATTCACGTTGGAAATCGTACAGGCAGTCGAATTCTCTCCTCTTTGTCCAATAATCTGGATGAATTTCGGCGAATATAATGATTTTACAGATACCCTTTCGATCGTGAGTTTGATGGTATTTAATAAATTTATCAAAGGCTGTGACGTGCTATTCATTTGCAGTTCACTGAAGACTACATCAATGAAAGAGCTTTCAAAAGAAGTAATAATCTCCAAGCTGCTTTGCTCTGAAAGCGTTGAGTTGAATATAAAGCTAATGCCTTGAAAGGAAACCAGAGAAAAATTATGGAAGACCAAGCGTGATGCGCTATCGAAAATGAAGAGCGTCTCGTTAGCTGAAGGTGAGCGATGATTTGTCGCAATGAATGCCAACGAATGTGTTTGGTGGTACCCGTCCAATATAAAATCCTCATTAACGGTATAATTCCCTGGTCCAATCATAACAGCGATAGCAGCGCAGGATGTATTGGAGGAGTTCATGGACGATTTGAAACTGGCCAATAAAGAACTGAGCGAATTTTCATCAGATGTGCTGTTTGAAGCATCCAAGCACAGCTCTCTGCAGTAGTTTTGAGCGGATATGCAGGAGAAAAGGAGTACGAGCGCGAATATTACAATTTTAGAGACCATTTTCTAAAGCATATGATTACAATAAATTTAGATTAATGCTTATTCAGCGAAAAATTTGAAAAATCGAACTGGCTAAGAGTTAATATCAGCTCTCAAATAAACAAAATCCAGTAAATTCGATGCTTTCGAAAAACAACTGATCAAAATTAACATTATAAATCATATTCTCTAAGAAATCCTAAGCAAAAGGGGCTATATATTACATTTTAACGATATTCCAGAGGTAAGCGGCTACCCATTGAGAAAGAAAATTGTAGCCAGTCAATATCATTAGAACACTTTCCTCTTTTATTAACAACCTATATAAAAATATGATACAGTAAAAATCACAAAAATTTCTTCAGCAACTTAGAAATATCGCTAGAAGCCTATAGAGTCAATGAATTCAAATCCATTAAATGTATTCTTTTAATTTAATAGCCTTCTTGTCCAATCTTTATCACTTATTCACTCTGGGTAAATCTTGAGAAAGCGACTGTTTTTTATTCTGGCTGACTTGCTCGGAAGACATAAAATAATCTAGCACCAAAAAGTCTTCATTCTCTAAATGCAACTCTCAGTAATTACCTGTTCTTATTCGATGGAACGCATTCATGTTCATGCTACTCGACAATTCTTTCCCTTCCTCTAAAATCCCTTCATTCACTCTTTTCCCCACGCTCAACAAATTGTTTTCTTTTATCAAGGCTTCCAGAAACCGCTGCTCTTGCGTTGACGGCTCTTGTTCTACTCTTTCCTGGAAATTTTGCGACAGATTTGCGATGTCTTGAATCGCTTGGCTGGAGTCGATACGCATTTGAAAGTTCGTGAAATCTACCACAGAAAAATTCGATTTGGCCAGCTCGAGAACACTGTTTGTGCATTTTGTAAAATTTTCTGCCTGCTGAGCCCCTTCACAAGTAGAATGATTAAATTCAGGTTCCATCGACTCCGCATTATTTATTTTTTCACTGTTGAAAACAATCCTCAGATTAACTCAAAGGTGAACGATACCCGTCTGCTCTCTCGCTTCTCAACTCTTCCAAAAGTCGTAAAATCTGATTTTTTCGGTATTCGAGCTCATGAATCTGATTCTCTATTTCAGATAGCTCGTTCTTTTTTTTTTTAGATGAGGAATGAGCTCCTCTCTCCTCATATTCTATCAATTAGCTTACACACATAGCAATTTAGGTGAAAAACCTTTGGAATTTGCACTTCATTTGTAAATGAATGAAAAAATCGAAGCATTTGCCGGTTTGGTTGTGCGACTTTCTTCCTAGGGATTTGGTAAGAACAGCAAGGAAGGGAGAGAGAGATAACTTTTTATCTTGAGAAGAACTTACGACCTTATCAATGCTCAGATCTTTTAGATTTAATGTTGTTTGCTTCATTAGTTTTTGTGACAGATCCTCCTTTTTTATTAAATTTGTAGCTGGTAAAAAGCTCAGTTTTCTAATAGTATTATTGCCATTCAGAAGAATGCATTATTTCATCTAAATTCATAACAATTGACCACCCAAGGCGGCTTAGCCTAAGGGACGTCTCTACGAGGCATAAAAAACTGTACTTCAGAGGCTATATTGTTTTCGGCCTTCAAAGTGCCAAAATTCAAGTTCTAGACGACATTTATCCTGCTTTATGCAATATTAGTTTTTTTGTTCACCATGCAACTAACTTCAAATTGGTTCTTCTCTCTCCTAATTCCTTAAGCTATCACCTCTTTACATTCCAGGGAATCCGTGTTGCATTGGGATAATTTGGTTAAGTGCTCTCTTTAGACCGGCCATAATCTTGGCAACTTCAGGATCTCTCATGGTTGCTATTGAAAAAGATATCATGTCAATCGCAGTTCACTGAAGAGAAAGCTCTTACCAGGGGATGATTTCATGAAACTAATAAAATCTTCCTCTTCAATTTCAAACTTCTCATACAAATGGTCATTTATCTTATTCTGAACGATAGCGTGTCCCATTTCATGATTGCCCTGTTCAATTTTAGCTCCTTTTCTTTGTAAATTTATCAATTACTCTGGCGAGCTGGGCAAGGCTGTCCTTGTTGTCAACAAGGAACTTAACTTGCTCTTCCATTGCCTTTT
>ENA-UOTZ01002032-UOTZ01002032.1-compost-metagenome-genome-assembly--contig:-NODE-2032-length-11611-cov-10.137246_pt1 | contig 11611 bp, 10 predicted proteins | sample MGYA00238144_ERZ746983 | MGnify/ENA primary metagenome ERZ746983 (study PRJEB28759, sample SAMN06268863) | compost metagenome | isolation source: single cell | place: USA: California, Emeryville, Joint...
AAAAGCAGCAGTATTAAAGTCGTCAAAGCTACTCTCTCAGACCAAAGGAGAACAAAACACCGCTCCTAGAAAAGGAGCCCAGCTTATAATGAATATTTCCGGTAATATTCCATTTGCGAATTGCTTGAGTTGATTTCCTTGTAAAGATACAAAGTATGCCGTCGTAAGACATGTCGGAAAGAATATAATGAAATGGAAGCTATCATCCGATCCTGAGGCAAATAATTGGGACTTGTTTTGGACAGATAACGCTGTGCAGCCAGACACGCTAGGAAGAATGAAACAATACCAAAAAATAAACCATTTCCCAGGCATGTATTCACTAGCTCAAAAAAATCAACTCGGAAGAAATCTAATGAAGATGCGCAAAGCTTTCCCAACTTATTTCGAGTTTTTCCCCCAAACGTGGGTGCTTCCTGCCGAGTTTGGGGAGTTCAAAGCGCAATTCAACAAGAAAGGAAACAAAACCTTCATTATCAAGCCTGCAGCTAATTGCCAGGGCCGCGGGATCTTTCTTACAAGGACATGGGAAAACATCGACCCGAACGAATTCTTAGTTGCCCAGCGCTATTTGTTCAAGCCGTTCCTAATTGACGGTTTAAAATTTGATCTCAGAATATATGTGTTGCTTGCTGGATGTGACCCGTTGAGGATATATGTGCATGAGGAAGGGTTAGCAAGGTTCGCGACTGAACCTTACGTCAGTCCTAAAGGAGATAACCTTGATAATTTGTGCATGCATCTGACGAACTATGCCATCAATAAGGAGAATCCGAATTTCGTTTTCAATGAGAACGAAAATGATGGTGGAGTTGGACATAAGAGGACCTTAACTTCGCTTTGGAAAGTATTGACTTGGGCTGCTTATTTTTATTTGAATAAAATATTTTTGCTAGACGCTTGAAGATATGGGACATGATACCACTGCTTTGAAAGAAGAAATTAAAAAGGCCATTGTTAAGACGTTTTGCAGTGTGCAACCTATATTAGCGCATCATTATCGTTCGTGTCAGCCTGACGATCCTAGCAATAACATGTGTTTCGAGATACTTGGGTATAGAGCTTCCTTCTTTTGGATGATGTGAGACATATTTGTTAGATTCGATGTGATGTTGGACCATAAATTGAAGCCTTGGTTGATAGAAGTGAATCATACACCGAGCTTCGCGACGGACACTCCCTTGGATCATGCGGTCAAGGAAGCTGTTATCGCTGATGCTTTTAGATTAATGAATTTGAACATCCAAAATCGATATAACTATCAGAAGAAATTGCAAGCTGAAATGCAGAAACTTGCTACCAAAGCTAAGCGAAAGCCTAGACTGACCCCTGAAGAGCGGCAGAAACTCGTCCAAGCGGCCCAAGCAGAAAGAGATAAATGGGAATCGAAAAATTGCGGAAAATATATCAAGCTCTATCCTCTCTCTGTAGCTAATTTCTTTAGAGGACTTTCATTAAATGCATCATTCGGGACTAGGAGGGAGAAGCGACTGAGCCTTATGCGGAGATGATCCAAGAGGCAGAGCGCCTCTATCAGTCATGGACTGGAACTAGTAAGAAAAGGTTTAAAGGCGTAAATCTAACATTTTGAGCAGTTAAGAGGAACCCTAAGAAAGAGTCGGCTACGATGCCACCGACTAAGTTTGATCCGAAAGCAGCCACTACTGCTACTACCACAACCACGTCAGGTTTTTCGTTCGGGCAGAGTGCGAGATTCGCAGAGAGCAGTTCTCTGCAGAGGAAAAAAACAATAGATGCCTCGTCAAAACCAAGAAGCATTAATCAAGACACGCAGTCTTTGAGAAGTCAGTCGACAGTATATTCGGAGAAGAAGATAGGTGCTGAAGACTATAAGCTATCGGATGGTTTTCAGACAGGTCAGAGGAAGAATGACCCTCAATTGGATGAGTCTCCTTCTAAAGAAGACACAATTGGCATTGACACTTCACCAGTAATTCCAATAAATAAGGAGAAGGAAGCACGCTCTGAGACTGCCAATAGTCAGTTTGTTTCTGAGGTAGGTTCACCGCGTGGAATAGCAAGCAATCTGCATGCAGTTGCTATGTCAACAGAATTACCTGAAACAGCCCTTTTCTTGTCGAAAAGTATGCCTCCGTCAACGATAGCAGAAGTTCTCACTTCAGAAAGCAATCAGATTAAGACTACGAGTGAACAGAAACCTCGGGACTATATTGGTAAAAAAAATGTCATCTTTTTCTTTTCTTAAGCCGACTCTAGTTGAGGACATTCGTGTGAAGCCAATTTCAAAGGAAAATCGATCAAGTCTGTCAGCTATTGAAGACATGCGTGTCGCTTCGACTGCCTCCCTTCACGAGGAAGAGAAATCAAAGCAGCAACTCTCTACTGAGAATCACAAGGTTCCAAAGACAAACTCTGCCAATCGACTGGTAGAGAATGAAAATTCTATCGGGGAGGTAGCTGCGAAAACTTTCCAAAGAGAAAATATGCAGAAATTTGCTACAATTAGTCATCTGGAAACAACAGAGACTTCATTCAAAGGAAAATTCCAAGAAAGAGCAAGGATAACAAACACAAAATACCTCAATAAGCAGCAGGTCCAAAGTTTGGAGTCTGAGCAGATGAGACAAATGTAAAATAATGAAACTGCATCCATACACTAATTAACAATTTCGCTCTATAGAAAAGAGGAATATGCCTTTAGACAAAAAGCAATATCAACTCAAAGCAACATAAATTCAATGTTGGTAAAAGGAACCTTTATTCAACCAAAGGTGATGAATTTGAACATGGATGGATGGCTGAGGCCAGAAGCTGCGTCATTTAGGATCAAAAAGGTTCCTAATGTTAGCAATCAAAATAGAGGCGATGTCCAATACAGACAACCGATAGTGAAAGCTAAGAGTTATAATGAAAAAGAAGCTACTGCCTCAAGAACCGAAAATATTCAGGAGTTTATCAAGACTCTTCAGAAGATACGCAGACAAACACTTCAGAAACCATAAACGAAAGGGAATAACTACAAATTAATAGATTCTTAATTTTTTTAAACATAAATAATTTAATTATCACTACGTAGTTTGCGTTAGTGCGTTGGTCTGTCTATTCATTGAAAAATTGTGCTTTTTTGGATCGCAATCGCTCACTAGTGATCGATAGCTAGTAGCGAGTGTTGCGTTTTGTCATGACACAGCATCATCAGCCTCGTTTAACAATTTTAATTATGATCCATAAGCAAAGAGTTTAGATCATCAAAATATCTGAGATGGTCAATCCCTTTTGAGTATAATTGGTCCACCTCTGACATTAACAATTGGATTTCTAGAAATTTTCATTTTTTATGGAGCATCATTGGGAGGCTAATCCCAATCTATCAAATGAGGTGATGAGGATGTTGTTTGCAAGATGTGCATCAATGGCTAGTTTCCTTTTGAATCTTTCATGAATTAAGGAATCTTCTCAAAGCTACGCTCTATGATGCTCAAATTCGAGAGATTCAATGCTTTGCTGAAAAATTCGGATAAAAGCCAATATTAGCTTTTTAAAATTGAATTTCAATGTCTGGCAGTCCAAATGGACTTCAAGGTGGAGAAACCAGGGAATTTTTGCATCCTCTATGGAAAACACCTCTTCTCTTAACCCACAGTGAAAAGATAATTGAAGCAAGCATCATCTGAAAAAGGAACTCATTTTAACTTTTTCAAGTTATATTTTCAGGCATTTTTAAAAGACCTCATCAATTAAAAACTATCAGTAGTTGATAATAAGACGTATTAGACGTATTAGTCGTATTTGTATCGATCATCAGGACGTTAGGTTTGATTCACACTGCAGTTAATTTATTAGCCAATTATAATCTTTTATTTCCATTAAACGCTGCTTTTTTCAGCAATCTCAACGCAAATTAAAAGTGGGCTCAATTTAAACGCTATATATGGGGGTTTTGTACATATATATTTCACCTGGAAAGTTTTTAATAAATAACCTACTCAACAAAATTAAAGATAATCAACTTCATCAATGGGACTCGTTTGCGCCTCTGATAGAAAGTCCGAGAATGACAAAGCCTATTCTCAAGAAATTGAAGCTGCAGTCAAGGAAACGGTCCTTTCAAAGTACAGCATCAAGAAACAAATCCTTGGGAAAGGCCACTATGGCACTGTTCGGAAGGCTGTCTGCCGGACTACTGGAAAGCAGTTTGCGATTAAAAAAACCTCCAAACATAAGTTGAAATTGAGTTTGGCAGATATCCTGAGAGAAAACAAGGTTCTTCCTACAATTCACCACCCAAACATTATCAAGTACTACGAAACTCTTGAAGACGAGAAATATTTCTATGAAGTAATGGAACTCGCAACTGGTAGCAGTTTGATTGGTCACCAAGGTGAGCATGATGAGGTTAAAGTCTCGAGAATCATGAGAAGTGCCTTATCGGCTGTGAGCTACCTTCACTCCAAAGGCATCATCCATAGAGATCTAAAACCGAATAACTTTATGTTTGCAAGCGAAGATCCAAACGCTGAGGTGAAGCTCATTGACTTTGGATTCGCTAGGTTGGTGGAACAGGACGAAATGTTGGAAACAAGGCTGGGAACTCCTTATTATCTTGCGCCAGAGCTCATTGAAAAGAACTATGATTTCAGAAGCGACTACTGGAGTCTTGGAGTTATGATGCATGTGCTTCTGGTCGGGAAACATCCTTTTGAGGGTGGCAATATCTCTGAATTGTTGAAAGCAATCAGAAATGAAGAACTAGACATCGCTGGGCCTGAATGGGACTCAATTTCATCGGAAGCGAAAGATCTTTTGAAAAAACTCTTGACAAAAAATCCTTACAAGCGCATAACTGCAAATGAAGCTCTTGAACATCCATGGATTAAGATGAGTGAAAATTCAACATGTGCTGACGAGAAGAATCATAAAATTAGAAGAGAAATCCCTGAGGCGTTGAGTACAGAAACGCTCTCCGATTTGGATAAAGGTGATGCTAAAATTCAATTGAATTTAGGCAATGGTTCTGTTCGCGGGACATGGATGTCTGAGAGCGAGCCTTCAACAGGAACCGCGGTTGAAACCCGCGGAAAAGGGTTGGATAATACCTTACTCGATTTCTGTATTTCAAATCAAAATTCAGATCATTAGATTTGGTGCTCTTGGAGTCTCAAGTAGCTTTTAAATTTATTTGTATATGAAATCGCAAAACCCAGATAGAATATTTGACATCATAAGTAGCAATTTCTGTAATAAAGGTCTATGAATATATATCGACTTTATAAATTACATTCTCATAAATGTTTGAGCTCAAACATTGAAGAAATCTCCTCCGTATCATATAGAAATCTGAGTAAACGGGCAAGCTTACTTTATTAATATTGCAAATAAGGCCTCTTCAGTTGCGAAGAACCCATGACTCTCATTATAGATATCGACAATTATTGGATCCCTCATTTTTTTTCACAAATGAGAGAATATTGCTTTTCTGTTGTGAAAGTTAATTAAGAAAGAGCTATACTCTGCATGATTGCAGAACATTGCTCCTTGTATGGATTTGGTTGAGTTAAAGACCTTGTCAATCTGGTTGTATTATAAAATTTGCAATCTATTTGGATTTGGAAATTCCGTGCAATTTCTAGCTTTATCAATGAAAGTATTTTTGGCAGAGTATGCAAAGATTGATGATTTCTAGTTGGCAGGTCTCCATGGCTCGTAGTCAAACATTCGATCAATATTTAATCCCGGCAAAGTATCTACGGAACCCGGTAGAGCAAAGGCAATATAGTGAAATTATTTTCGAGTAATAAATGAATCACGAATTGTTGAGTCCTGAAATCAATAATTCTACATTGCCTCACCTTCTTCTTCTCTTCCGGTTGATTGAAGCGCTATATATTGAATAGCAATGCTTTGATCTTAAAATCTATGGAGCAATTCCACGCAACAACTAAAATAACACATGAGGTTCAAGAAAAAGGCCAGCAACAGCTCCTGAGCGCTTATTTTAGAGCCTGATTCGATGTATTGCTTAGCAGTCACTAATTGTTGAGAGTGGGAGTAATGTTAGAATATGAAATTGCTATACGTTTTAGATAACTCGCATCAGTAATTAAATAAAAACCTTAAAGTTTTTCAGGAAAATGGGAAACTGCGGCAGCGTTTCATGTTCATCCGGATCACGTTCAGCTGAGTGAGTACAGCTTTTTTGTATTCCATTATTTACTTTTTACCAAACAGAGTCACATTCAATTGCAGTATATTGGAGAAAGATGGAGATCTCTACGACTATTTTGAAAAAAAACTCGTACAAAACCAAAAAGTCGTCGCTTCCAAGCCAGGTTCTAAATCTCATCAATTGTTTTCAAATCTCATTCAACCAACTCAGGCTTTCTCGTGAAAGAAGGGAAAAAAGTGTCCTTCTACCCCAAATCAATGCTTCAGGTGCTTAATTTACATAGTTCACATATCTAAAAGCTTCCTTTAACAGAAAATACCTTCAGAAGCGACAAATCTCTTGGAAATGTCAATCACAGAGGATAAAATTAGCTTCCATCATCCATCCCATCTCGAGAAAGCGGACCTATTAGATCCTAAAGTCACAATTAAGAAAGCTCCGTGGCTCTGTGCAATTGCAAAACCCAACGAAAAAGGGTTCATTGTAATAAATTGCCCATAGTATGTGTTCTAATGGACTTTTCTCAAAGGGACGTAAACTTAACGAAGAAGATGTTATTCGATTCGGGAAAGTGCAATTCCTCATAAAAAAATTAAGCGCAGTGGGAAATGCAGATAAAGAAGATGATTACTCAGTGCGAGCAAGGTCACGAAGGTCCATGCAGAAGCGGAGAGAAGGAGTAACTTGGGAATCTATCAACAGCGACGTCAATACTCCAATCGGTTCCCCAAAAAATGGCACTATTGGCTCATTGGCGAATGTTGGAGAGGAATCAGTCAGAAACACAGGGAGAGTGAGAGTGTTTGAGAAATTTAGTACTGCTGTAGGACAAGGAGGAAAAGATATAAAGCCGACATCGTTGGGAGAAATTGGTCCAGATGTGCAGGAGCGAGTTTGCAGGATCTGTTTGTGTGAAGAAGACGACGGCAATGATCCCATTGTGACGCCTTGTAAATGCACAGGGACATTAAGAGAGGTTCATGTGAAATGCTTTAAAAAATGGCTTTCGAAACATGTGGTTTGCAAAGAATCAGTAAATATGTACTCGATCGTTTGGGATCAACTGAAATGCGAGCTTTGTGGTCATGAAGTAGAAAGTAATGACTATTAGCCCTGAATGAAAGCTTAATGAATTGCTTTTAATTTAGATTTCATTGAACTCGATGGAAAGAGGTTTGAGCTCATCGAATTTCCGAAAATATCTACACCTCACGTTGCCTTAGAGTATTATATCGGAGGCAAATCGAAAGGTACCAGCTCCAGTGTCGCATGGTTTTCTAAAAGGGTTTGTTAGGATACCATATTCTTAAATATAATCAAGGGAAAACCGCTATTACATTCGTAATTTACTATGAATATTTTTGTTATTTGAAATTTATTAACTTAGGGTAGAGCCACTGAAAGCGATCTTCGAGTCAATGATGGGTCAGTTTCTCGCACTCATGCTGCCATTAATCTGATAAACGGGAATTTCTATTTGCAAGACCTTCAATCAAAATATGGGACCTCAATTCTGGTCGACGAGCCCGAAACTTTAGTTGAGGATCATCTAGGGCATTTTATTCTTGAAGTGGGGCGCATTTTGATTGAATGCCAAGTCCAAGGACTAATAAAAAGAACGAATGTGAATGCGAGGTAAATCTAATTATAAGTATAGAAGAGTGTTGATAATTTCAATGAAAGTAAAAAGAATAAGTCGAAAGCAAACGTGAAGAAAGGGGGCAATGAGAAAATGGTCGTAGAAATCAGAAAAATAGAGCGTGAGTCTCCTAAGAACCTGAATAAGCCAGTTTCGACTGGCAATATACAGTTGAACCCAGCGAATTTCTTCTCGAGCGACAATCAAGAAGAGAAAAAAGGAGAGCGTGAAATAGCGACGAACCATCAACCACTGCAAATTTCTCTCAGCTCTCAAAAAAATGAGCAACTGGAGGAAGAGGAAAAGAAAGAAGAGCATTCTCATTAAAATAATTTTCAAGTCGAATCGAATCAAGCTCCAAAAAAACCAAATTTCTCAGCATAAATCCAATCAAGACACCATAGATAAGGAAAATTTTCAATTCGTTATGAAGAAAGATCAAATTGAAGGAATCAGTTCCTAACCGTCATTTTTTCTAAATGGAGCATAATTTGGCCACTATTATTATATTTACATGAAGAGCAGTTAATAATCTATCAACATTCGTCATACTCTTTTAAAAGTAAGTCAATCAGAGAATCTTTACAATTGAAAATTGATATTATTATCATCCATGATTTTCAACTAAAGCTTTTTTTAATGGTTCGTTGCTACAGGTGAAATCATCATGCTTCTCCATCATTGCACGCTCATTCTCACACACATGAAAACCTTAAGATTTCTATCCAGCTTCAAACTCTCCCGGCCAAAGCAAATTAATCACTCGTCTCTTCTACTCTGCCAAAACCACAAATTATTGAGGAAAAAATGGTATTTAATTTAAATACTCCAAAGCAACGAATCAAAGACTAGATATATATATATCTGAACATAGACAGAATAGCAAAATTTTGCGAACTTTTTTTCCGACTAATTGAACATTGGAAAATCTCAATGTTTTATTTACCTCTTATCATAAAAGTTTATCAAGTTTTATCGAGATCCGTATTAATTATATTTATGGCTTAACCTTCTTTTGAGCTCGAGGACTTCTAAATATTGAAGACGTTTCCGATATATTCAATTTTCCTCGAGTGCTGTCCAAATCCTTCCTCACAGGCAGGCCCTGGTACATCGAATCATTCCACACTCCCCACCCAAGGTTCATAGAAGAGTTTTCTCCAGATTTTCTACTGTCAACAGAAGCTCTTTCGGGTCTATCCCCCCTTCCGGAATTTATATTAAACCCCATATCAAAATTTGGGTTCCGAAGAGGCGATCTATCTCCTCTTCCTAATACTGCCATTGAAGTAAGTGGCAACGGAGAGCAGAGACGCATTCCGCTGCCCGTTCCGTTGTTTCGATCATGTGAGTCTTTTGAATGAGACCGACCACCTTCGTCATTATACCCTGCTTTATTTGACTGCTTCGTGGCATACCGATCCACAGATTCCGATTTAGCCTCGCTTCGTGAGGTAATCTGGCTCTTGGAAAAGAATTGCGAGGCGTTGTTTGGCTCAACGCTCATTTTGCTATCATCGCGCCTTGGGAGCAACTCCTCGAGGTTGAGACTATATTGAACTCCTCCTTTTTGCAAAGGATTTGCAAAGAATTGATGGTTCACGAAGTTTTGGCCTGTAGGCTTTCGAGAATACATTGCATCTTCGGGTTTTTTTGTTTCTACCGCTTCTACCTTATTCAAGAGAGTTCCATAATTTGAAGTAACACGCGAGTGGGTATGTGATCTTCCGCGGAGGAAATCGTTCAGCTGATCCTCATGACCTAAGAAATCGAGCAGCGACGAAAGCGAGCTTCTGCGACTACCAGGAACGAGGGGATCCACGACGGAATGAACTGAGGAATTCAGTAAGCTTGGAGGTCTTGATCGAATTTGAGAGCGTGGAGTTCCTTCATCCTGAGAGAACGACATTCGCTGCGATTCCATGGGCTGTTGGAAACCTTGAGCGAAGTTTATTTTCAAGTTTGTCGGAGTCCTCTCGAGTAAATTAGCATTGGTCGGCGTGACATTTACGGTATTCGATGTCGTCGGGATGATAATACCGTTATTTTTCGTTGGAGTTGAGAGAGGGTTGAAGTTTGGAGGCGTAGCGATAGGTTGATTCATGGTCTGGTTGGTAGGCGTGGAGCTGACCATCGCACTGTTTGTTCCAGACTGCTTGTCTCCATAGTCTCGAGATTCGCCGAAGGTAATCGGCTGGATTTGGAGGTTATTTGCATGCTGAGCTTGCATCATCAGCAGCGCTTGCAAATTCTTTGCGAACTCTGAGTTATTCTGATTCTTGTCGGTAGCACTGGAGGGAAAATCAGGACGACTGTTGTTTTCTTTTGGAATCGAAATTTTGAGAGTGTCTCTCAGCTTGGCTTTATAGGTTTTGGTCTCTTTCTTCTCTTGAGTGATTTTCAAATTTCGCTTGAAATCACGGTTTAAATCTTCCAAATCTCCATCAGAATCATCGCTGTCTCCCTCTTCTTCGATTGAGAGCTCTTCTTCAGCCATGTATCTATCTCCTTGCTGCTGGTTCATGCCATGGAGGCTGCCTTTATCAGAGGTATCAGCAGTCTTTGCGTCTTTCGCAAAAAACTGGGGATAATCTTCAAAAGTGAAGAGGTATGATGAGCGAGCCGATTCGAAGTATTTATTGGGCTCGTAGTTGCCATGAGTAGAGTACTTGATTACGTTTCCAGAAAGATCCTCAAACATGAGGAGCATTTTTATTTGACACAAGCGTGAGAGTTCGGCTGCTTTCTTTATTAAGCCTGTTCTACGCTTGGTGAAAGTTGTGTATCGCAGCCTTGGGTCCTTGATCTCTTGAATCTGGATTTTTCTTCGTCCCATTTTTAGAGATTGGGAAGGAAGGGGTATTTATTTATGAGTTGGCTTATATAGGGGTAATTATGAGTTATGAGTAAAATAAAATAAACCCATGAGCTAAGTTTGCTGATCAAGCGCTTTTTCTGGTCAAGACTGATCGGATTCCCAAAAATAACCTCCCAACAAATTCTGATTACCGAAAAAAAATGAATGAAAACTATATCAAACGCTGATGTTGTAAGAGGCTACGTACTATAATTTAGTGATATGAAGAGTGGAGGGAAATTTTGATTTGAAAACTTGAAGGCTCAGAGTGAGAGAGAGATAGGGTTAGTGAAGAAATATTACGAAATGGAGGGGCTTATAATTTGAAGGAGTCCTTACAGAAATTTCTGAGGGCGTGCTGATGACTTTTTCTTATCGTCATGCTGCGAGTGGGCAATGAGGAAGTAAGGTTTTGAATTGAAAAAGCAGAGGTTTGCTGGCATGCTAGTAATTACCGAGAGGAAATTTGAAAAGTAGCGATCCTTCCAATTGGAACGAAAATGAGTGTTGATTGGTTGATTGGTTCATTTGAGACTGTTTTACCTTCGGAACCATATTTCAATGCAGATTAGTCATGTAAAGCCTGGACCTATAGAGTAATTGGTGTCAAAAGCCAAAGCTGTTAATTATTTCTCTGAAAGGAACGGAATTTCTCTGAACTGAAGAAATAGGAAAATTTTTTCACACTCTCTTAGGAGAATTTATGTTCCAACTGTCACCTGTCACAAGTTATCCATAATTGCTGTCACAAATAGGAAAATGACACGAAATTTGCACTCAACATCATCAGAATTGAAAACTCGTTCTAAGTACTTGTGACTCACAAATAACAGCGAATTAATTCAAAAGCAAAAGAGAAAGGAAGTTATTAAACACATTCCTTTTGCTGCAAAATATGTTAGATTGCTATTTCCAGTTTATTGAAACAACTCAAGATCCCTATTTATTCGAAATACCGATAGTTTTT
>ENA-UOTZ01002036-UOTZ01002036.1-compost-metagenome-genome-assembly--contig:-NODE-2036-length-11604-cov-4.209161_pt1 | contig 11604 bp, 13 predicted proteins | sample MGYA00238144_ERZ746983 | MGnify/ENA primary metagenome ERZ746983 (study PRJEB28759, sample SAMN06268863) | compost metagenome | isolation source: single cell | place: USA: California, Emeryville, Joint...
TTAAAATAATAAAAATTATCTCTCTTTTTTTTGGAAATTATATATTTTTATAGAAAATGACATTTTGAATAAGAAACCATTTTTTAATTGCCTGTTCAGCAACTCAAAGTTGTTGTAGACCTTTGAAAATTTTTAATATTTGCTTCATAATGGCAAAAGTAAAACGTTAAATATTGGATTTCAAATAGATTTATAAAAAATCAATTAACAAATCGAATTTGCCTTTCCTTTCTCGAAATGGTAATTAATGGCTGTAATAAAAGATATGATTTGAGAAAGCTGAGTATTAGCTGATATTCTCAATCTGTTCATCTGAAATTGAGCTGTAAGAAATAGCCAATAATTAATGCAACACTGAGAATTATATATACTATTATTGTAGCTGCTCTCATGAGAGACAAGTGTGATGTTTCTTTCCCGCTTTGTAAAGCTTTTATTTGAAAGAAACGTTCAAATGTACATTTTATAACCTTGTAAAAATATCTAATGCTTGGTAAACGCTGGGATTTCAAGGAAAGAAAGTCGCTCTTTGTTGTGGATTTGCTCCATAGGATTATTGTGTTAAAAAGAATTTTACTGTTTCATATCTTAATTTTGTGCTCTTTGTGAAAGCGCGTCAGGATTGCTAGTTTTTATTATTTTTATTAAAATGCTAATCACTAGCAAAGATCCTCCAAAATACATTACACCGAGATTGAAGCTAACTCATGCTGACTTCACACCGCTTTATGAGTCTACTTACTATCGAGTCTATGAGGCAAACTCTCTGACTACGAAAGCTCAGCATATCATTCGAGTGCTCGACACTGAATCAGACTTTTATCTCAAAAGTCCTGATACAGCCACAACTTTATTCATTCAAGAACTGCTATATCTCTGCACAAAGTTTGGAGAGCAAAGCGGACTAGCTATCGGAGATTTTGAGGTGTTTGAAGGTAAAATTGCGGTTGTAATGGAAAAAGATGCATGTTTGATGCTATCTGACGAGCAATCAACGCAAATCAAACAGAAGCAGAGCTTACCAAGAATGATACAGGATGTAATGAGTGATTTGACTTTTCTGCATTCAAATTTGAAGCTGAATGAATTGAAACTACAATTAAAGCAGATTTCGTTCAATGCTATTCGCAACACATTTTATTTAAATGATTGGCCTGGCCTTCTGGATATTAGTGAGGAAAGGGTAGGACCTCTTAAGAGTACTACCCAAGTCCAGCCCAACCTTGATGAGAATTTAAAAAAAGATCTTTATCAATTAGGGTTTATCGCACTAGAACTCTGTGGAATTGGTAGGGAAGAATGGGAAGATTTGCCAAACATAAAGGGCGAACGAGCTTATAACGGCGCTTTAGATGGTATCATGAAGCTCCTGGATGAATTGAAGCATCCTAAAGAGACCCAAACTCTGATTGCTAGCATGCTGCATAAAGATCCAGCAAAAAGAGTCCTCCCAAAACACTTGAAACAAGTGGTTCAAGATGAAGCCAGAGAGGAGATCAAGTCTGACGAAAGCGTGAAAGTCTTTTCGAGAGGAACACCTATCCAAGGCTCAGGTTCTTTTGATGATTTTTCCTTTAATAATTTCAGATAACAGAGACCATTCCGATCCAAATCAAAGCGGCCTGGTGCACTGCCGGGGGTAATGAAATCACAATACTTGAAACCGCCACAAAAAACATTGAAAATGAATTCGATGGTCCATCGTTACCTGGAAGTAACAGCTCTCAACAATTTCAATAGCAATTTACGTGGCTTCACAGATTCTTATACGTACATCGAGCATGTGCCTGACACAAATTATTTGGTATCAGTTCATAACAATGATCCTAAAGAGGTTGTATTTGAAGTGTTTGATGTTAAAAGCAAGCCAACCAGTGTATACACCTCAAAATTAATCAAAGGACGTATAAATAAAATAGCAACTTAACTGCAGATTAACTCAAACTCATTAGTTATTGGTCGCCAGGGTATCGCTGCGAATAAAAAAAGAAGATTAGCTGCTTTGGCTTCCGTTCAGAATAATTTTGCTTATCATTTGTTCGACTGCAATACTCTGAAAGTTAAGCAGATTCCCTGGAATCCTGTGCATAAAAGTAACCTTGAAATTCTCCCCTTGCAAAAATCACGTGTCTTTAGAAAAAATCGAGTGTTTGGACTTCGATCCTGATGGAGCTAATGTTGTATCGGTTGACATGGGTGGATGTTGCTCAGTCTGCCAAATTGAGACAAATGTGAATGTTTTCAGTCAGCAGCTCGGGTCAAGAGGTGCTGAAAATTCTGGCTTTTGCTTGATACTTTTTCCCTAGACACATGGAATAAATGCAAATGGCAACCAATTTATTCAAGCCCAATAATTGCTGTCTCCTACGATTGTAGCAAATTACAGTTCATTGACATTGAAAAACGCACTATTCTGAGTGAGAGCCCAGCTTCTATCTCTTCAGGTAAGATACTCACTCATTCGCAGAGGGAAAATGTGATATAAAGAGATTTACTGGATTGATTGGCATAGAGAGGGCGATTTACTTGCCTACGCTGCTGGTACGGAGGTTCAAGTATTCGATGTACGAAATGGAGTGACGGCTAAATCTTTCGATCAATTAGATAGAAGTAATAATTAGAAAGCTGGTGGCTCTAATAATTAACCTTAATAATTAGAAACAAAGTGGGGAGTCCGATTGAGTCCAGATGGAAAATTGCTCTCAACAGCAGCAGACGAGAGCAAATTAATTGAGTTTAGTACTGGGAAAGTTTTGAAAAATCTTCAAAAAAGTAATCCTTTCTCTTTTTGACTCTCGCCAATATTGTTAGGCTCTTGGTCCACATGCTTTATAGGGCTTTAGTACCAGGCCTCAGACCTCACGAAAGTTGAAGACCTGGAGAGGTATTTATCTTGGATATTATAGAGTTGAAAGATGAAAATCACACCAGTGTTATGTTGTTCTCAATATCTGTCTTAGCCTAGAATAGCTTGATAAAATAGAATACACTCTTCTTTTTCGCGCTAAATTACATATTCAAGACTCCTCATTTTCTTTTTCATCAACTTTCCTGACTCATCTGATAATTCTCTCAACTATACAAATATGCAGAGGAACGCTCATTCAATATTCATTGTCATCAACGTAACATAAATTTTCCGCTGACAAATTAAACGTAAAATATAGTGCATACCCTTAGTAAACAAATTATTGCTGTTGTCTGTTGTTGTCGAGCTTTGGTCCCCAGAATCCGAAGTAGTAACCAACATTTGGTTGAGGAGGCGCGTATTGGACCTGTTGTTGCTGTTGTTGCTGTGGCTGTTGAATTCCATCGAAAGACTGAATATTTTGCTGCATAGGTGCATACTGTTGAGTTGGCTGCTGTTGCATAGTAGTAGTTGGTTGCTGTTGCTGCATAGGTGCATAGTTATATTGCTGCTGATTCGTCGAGAATGTAGGGTATAAAGTCTGTTGTGTTCCCTGAGTGTTCATTGATGTTGGAGCATAGTAATTCGTCGTTGTGGTCGTAGTGGTACCGGTACCCATAGTGTTTGGAATCATTCCACCTTGAGGCTCATACTGCTGAACAGGCGCATACTGGAAGTTCTGTTGCTGTTGCTGCTGCTGTTGAGGCTGGTAATCAGGTAGATTGCTTCCTATCGTTATTCCCTTGCCAATGAATGGAGATGATTGCTGTTGCTGAGTGCCGAATGTATCAAGCTGAGGCTGCATCTGTTTCTGCATCGGTGCGTAGTAATTGGTCATATCAGTGGTCGGTTTTTGCTATGAAAATGTTAGAAGCAGCAAAGAAAAATTCACTATACCATTTCAGGCTGAGACACAAACACGACCGAAGGATCATTCGGGTCGACGTACGCTGCGAATTTGCTGTCAAGAGTACCGTTCATCAAGTCTTTAACGAAAGCAGGATCGGCACCTTCTTGCTTTCTCTTTCTGATCTGTCCCAAAATACTAATGAAGTATTTCAAGAATTTCTGGCATCCACCGCTCATGAACCAGAGTTTCACTGTGCAATCGCCAGGAAGCAGTCCAAACAGAGGCTTCACGCGAACTAAAAGCAAAGCCATAAGGAAATGGCATAGTTTAGAGACTTACGGTAGAGATAATTAGCTCCGAAGATCGGCTGCTCGAATTTTTCATTGTAGATGTTGTAAAATGGTATGTCAAATGCTGAAAACGATGGCTCTCTTTTGTCACAGACAAACACCATACGAGCGGTCGTGATGTAAAGCTGGAGAGTGGGAATGCGTTAGCAATTTCTGGATAGAAATGAAATCTTACTCTTCCTTTGCCGGTTTTTTTGCCACTTGCGTTGTCCACTTTGACTTCAATTTCCATGTTTTTACGTTCTAAGACCAGATACTCGCCCTCGACTCTCATGGGCAGACCGAGGTCATTGACTGGAGGATTAAACGCCATTTGATAATGATGTCAGAACTTTTGGACTGTGAATTCGTAGAACTAAAAATTAATTAAATCTAATCGAAAAATGAATGTATTAATACAAGTCAATTCATGATTTAATTTCCAAAACGATATTGAATTAAACTTGTGAAAATAGGAGGTAAAACACGTATAATCAATTTCTTCATCTGGCCAATAACAGAAAATAGCGCCCATTATCAACAAAATACAATTTTATCAAAAAATACAATTGAATGGTCTCCTAATCTACAAGGGGACTTCAACTTTAATTTCCGGTCAGTATATCACTCAGTTAGCATTAGATGCCAGGGTTTTATTATTACCTTCATGGTAAGTAGGTGAGGGTTTGATGCTTTGTGCTAGAAATAGCTTCTTCTATCATAGTTATTTTGAGGTGTATTAATTCATTAAACAATATGAGCAGAATCTAACCATTGAATAATATAACAACAACACTCTTACACGAAAAATATGGTGCAGATGAAAATCAGCAATTTATTTTTCCTCTGTCATCTTGAGAAGGTCCTGTACAGTAATGGTATCCTGCGCTTTCGTACTCATTGGTTCCTCAACAGGTTCATCAGGTCCTTTACAAAATAAATTAGCTTTACAACAACTCAATCTGGGAAATGTTACTTCGTTCACGGAATTCTTTGCTTGGGTTCATATAGCTCTCCATATTACCACTCTTTTCTTTACTCTCGTAGTGCGAGTAAGCTTTCGCACTATCAATATGGAATTTAAGCTTGCTTTTGAGCCATTCATCTTTCTTATTCGTCACTTCGCCGTTTATTTTCTTCTTGAATTCATTCAGTCTCTCCATAACCTAGTGTAAGAGGGAAATATAATCAGACACAACAGCTTCCAAGAAAATTCTTACATCAGCCTCACGCCGCTGCTGTTTCTTGTTTTCCAAATACTTCATCCGATGAGTTTCCAATGCAGAAAGCAGCTTCTTTTCTTGTCTGATATTCTCCCGCTAGATTTCATTTAAAATCATGAGTTTCGTGGTCTAATAATAATATGTTCCTACCACTGCTTCACTGGCTGTGCCCGTTTTATTTTTCTTAAACTGCAAAAGCTCGACTTTCAGTTTATCATACTCTTCCTTCTGCTTCTCTCTCAATTCCCTAATCACAACATTAGCCTTCATTCACTCAAAGTCCATTACCTCTCCTCTTCGTTGTATTTCTCTGAATCGGTTGAAAAAGAACTGCTTGAAGCCGGGGAACTTGACTCGTCAGAGCTGTCTTTTTTCTCCCACTGAAATTCAATTTTTCCGGTTTTTTTATTCTTCACTGCCTTGAGGCCGAGCAGCTCAGCATTCTCATCGTTTTCTGCGATTTTTAGTTGATTCATTTCGGGATTATTCTTCGACATCAGCTGTATCTTCTTTACTAAACCTTTTCTCATTTCCTCATCAAAACTTTCAGCTGTAGCTCCTCCTTTTTTGTCCTTTCCTTTTTTCTTATGGTTTCCATTTTCTTCCTCTGCACTGTCCGAGTCATCTTCGTCTGAGAATCTTCTTTTCTTTTTGCCTTGCTCCGCAACTTTATTCATAAACTCCTTCTTTTTCTGCTCTTCCTCGTCTTTTTGCTTTCGCTTTTTCCTGGAAAATATTTCTCAGGCATTCAAACGAAAGAGAAAGGTTACTCTAATTCCTCGAGAGGAATAACAGGTTCCTTTAATAGTTTAGGATCATCAAGGACGTCGTGACTGCTCACAATTTTTCCTTTCTTATTCAGAGAATTAGAGAGAGAGGAATATGCGGGTTTTACGGTATCAGTCTCTTCTTCCTCCTCCTCATCGCCATCAGCAAATGACAACAGATTCACGTTTCTTTTGCAACGGAGCTTTAGACAACGCGAAAAAAATTAGTCTGTACTTGGTTGGTTTCTTATTCGCACTGGGTTTTGGTGGTTCTTTCTTCTTAGTCTCTTCTACTTTGGCCTCCGCCTTCTTTTTCGTTCTTCTAAGGGCGATATCATCGAATGGATTGACCAGCACCTGAGCGAAAAAACGCTATTATAACCAATAGCAATCCATTATTTACTTTTGCCTCAAGAATTTTTGGAGGGCTGACTGGACGGTCGTTTTTACCCACTTCAAGACTCTGCATCGCCATTAAATTATATTGCGTGTCACCAACGATTTTGCCAAAAATCGTATGCTTTTTGTCCAGCCATTGAGCTTGATCGAAGGTGATGAAGAACTGAGATCCGTTATCATTAGGCTTGCCTGAATTCGCCTATTAATTGATACTCATTCAGCGAAAGCAAATCACAAAATCATCACCATTGCAACAATTCCTCTATGTGAAAATTTCAGTCTTTGATGGAATTCATCTGCGAAGGGTTTCCCGTAAATGGACTCACCACCAGTGCCGGTTCCTGTTGGATCGCCTCCTTGTATCATAAATCCTGGAACCATACGATGGAATATTGTGCCGTCGTAATATCCTTCCAAACATAATTGGATAAAGTTTCTGCATGTTCTTGGCGCCTCGTTTGCCCACAGCTCGATATCTAAATCGCCTAAAATCATCAGATTATACTTTTCTGAAAGTCTCAATTGCTGTTTACCCATGGTGGTCTTCAAGACAACTTTTCCAGAAGTTGGCGGCTCTTGCACATAAATATCTGACATTCTTCTTAAATCTTATTTCAAATTTTTCGCTATGATTAATAAAAAATAGAATCTGTGGCACATTAATGGTTTCGAAAGGGGAGTTTCTACTTTTCTGAATTCAATTGATTCTACTCTGAGGGCTAGTTTTTCAATAATCATTGAGAATATAGGAAATTAAAGGTATTTGAAGCATTTTTTAGAAAGGAAGGGTGAACCTTCAATTGCTATTAGAAACTGAGGAGAGAAAATCAAAATAAAAAACCAACAAAAAGGGGGCTGATGATCGAATTCTTAGTACTTAACAACATGAGAAAATTTTTCTTAATGATAGCTTAGTCGAACCACTTTACGCATTTCGTCGTTGATACAATAATTTGCATCGTTCGCTGAGCACCATATGAATAAGAAAAATTCTTGCTTGAAACTACACTGCATGGAGTCACCTACTGCATCATTAGCGTTGAGTACATTCATTCAATGCATCACAGCTGGAATTTGCAAAATTCCGATCCATTCAAATCTTTAATGTAGTTTGCTTTGGCAATATATTTAAAACAGGTGTTGCTGCGAGTCAAATCTTTTAATCGTTGCGAGATGAGTCTCCTCGTCGGATACTTCTTCTTTTAAAATGAGCAACCATTTTTTCGAGTCAAACTTCCAGGTGAGCCCAAGCCCTTGAAGATTATTGATATTTTCATTGAGTACAATCATTCGAATTTTTCTAATGATGCTGATTTTGTTTCTCCACCGTATCAAAGCGCAAACAACAATTCCAAGCAATATTGCCAACATTATGCAACAATTATCTTCATCCCGATAAATAACCCAAGCAATGAAGAAGATGATAAAAGCTTGAAGGCCTAAAAAGCAGACGATGTTAAAGTATCTCTGCCAAGTGCCAACCTCCTGCAATTTTTTATAAAAAACTTCAAATTCCTTCGGAGATATGCGACAGTTCATTTTCCGAGGGTCGAATTCGGGAAAAGGTCCACGTATACGAAAGGGTAAAGCATATTCTTCTTTCTTATTGCATAAATATGAAGTGTCGCCGCGAAGAAGTGCATCTTCCATGTCTTTCGTACTTTTAATGAATCAATTATCGATAAAAAAGCAAAATTAATTCACATACCATTTACAAAGTGATGAATGACAAGCAATCAAATACAAACAATAAAATACGAACAAGGATATTAGTCGAATCGTAATGCTCGCATTCTACTCGAAAAAAAGTATTGCCATTAACCTAGAATTAATCACCTAGGATCTAAATTGCGCTGATTTATAATTTTCTCTGTCTGATATTAGATATGGATACATTAATGAATCTGCATCCTCGACGTGTTAAGGACTCGAACTGAGGAATCATAATTATATTAAATCCTCATTCATTTGTGAACTGAAAATGAATGAGCACCTGAATAAGGATTGCTGCCTGGTAATTACTCAATGAGTGTAATAGATCTTTAATAATTTTATAGATTCTTGATGGTATCTTCTTCTAAATCTATTAAAAAAGAGCTTTTTGCATTATTTTCAGCTACTCTCGCTTCTAGCTGCTGTTGGATACAACTTTTGCTGAATGCTTTGAAATTTGGATGTGCTGGCTTCTCTATTTTGACTCCTTACAGGCCGCTATTTCTCGCTCTGACATGTATCTCTGCAATACTAACCGTGAGAAGAAAGTCCTGGATCCGATCAGCTATATTTCTTGCGGTTGTTTTTGGAATCGCTTTGATGGACCAAGTGATCTCTCTGCCAAGCAGCAGAGAAATTCAGATGAATGAAACAGGATTAGTTTGCAAACAATTTACAGTCACCAATGTCTTTTGCGCTGGATGCTTCAGCGTGGCTTCTGAATTAGCATCAAAATACGCTCAAGAAAAGATGATTGAGAGGCGCTGGAATGAAAACACACATGAGGCAATATTTCGTATTGGAATGGAAGATAGAACATCATATCAAGAGTTTAAAGAGATTTTCGAGGAGATGAGCAGGAAAAAAGGGAAGACTGATTTCAAGGTTACTAAATTAGAGGAATGCAATTGATATTTGTTGTAGTTGTTTGTAGAATTGGATTATGCTAGACCAAAATGTTCCCTAAAAGTATGCTACTTTAAAGATAACTTAAAAAGACGCAGGCTAAGAAATGCAGAATGGGTCCTTTTCGTAAACACCTTTGCCAAAGCAATTTCAACCTTTCCAGAAACTTGTCTGAAGTTTACAAATATCAACTCGACAAAGAAATGTATGAATCAAGCAATTCAGCAAAAGAAATAATCCTGAATGGCTCGAATAATTGTAGTGAATAGAAGTTATCATTGTATCCTCTCTTTGTGAGCAATTAACTCTATGTAATATTGGATGGGTTGACTGTAAGTTGTGTGTTTACAGCTCTAAATTGGAAAAGGATTTTCCAAATATTTGAATGAAAAATCTCAAAACCGAAAGGAGACACAGCCAATTCTGTTTCGATACACTCCGTGATCTTCGATATATTGGTCCAATTAAATACTTCGCGTGAATTGATTTATTGAGAGCTGCTCTGCCCAACAAAAATGAGGGCTCATTTTCGGTCAGTTGTACCATTGAGTAAATAATTTTAGGATATTATTTGATTAAACTCGACAGACAAGATAAGAAATGCAAAGAAAGGTCTTCAACTTCCTCGTTCTGGCTTTCGTTCTCTGCCATTTGCAGATGTCTTCTGCCACCATCCAATCCGACCTCTGCGATGCCTGGGTTGGAGTTGCTAACAACCTCTTAGCAAATCCTCAAAAAGCTTACACATTCTCCTCTGAGATCCACATTCTTTGCAAACACCTCGACAATTGGTACAGAAATAGCATCATCAGAGTTGCTGAAAACAACAAGCTCACCAACATCTACGTAAATCCAATTGCCGACAACATCAAGTACGAAATCAGAGAGTTTATTCGACAAGCTGAAAACTCACTCTCTAACCACGGCGATAAATTTGTCTTTTACCAATTTATGACTAACTACTACCACAAATATTTACATTGCCAAACCCTAGCTAACAGCAATGAGTTTGTCGATTGCCTCAAAACTGGAATTGAAGTGATGAACTATAGAGCATTAATCCAAATGACAAGACCAGACAACAACTACGGAACCCTGTATAGAGACTTCGTTTGGCTTTATAAGCATAGTCCTAATAAAAAATGCGATAAGATGCCTTAGATCGTATTTTCTTAAGCAGATTTGATGAATTGCGAGTAACAATCCGTTCATAAATGAAAGTTATCCCTTTGTTTCGTGGTGAATATCCATTACATTCGTTTATATTAGGGATTGAGAGAAATTACAGTTAAATAACTTAAACGTTCTACTAGCAGAACTTTAGTTTTTAAATACCTCTGGGAGAAAAATGTCATTCGGTTTTCAGCATTTTTTGAAGTTTCACGTATGGAAGTCACCAGAAATTATGGTTTAGAGAGAATATGGTTGCAAGTTTAAGAGATTTTTTTTCCCCTTCTCTCTCACATATGTTCGATGAGTCTTTGGACTCATGTGTTAAATTTTATCAAGTACAGATAGATGCCACTGAAAACCAATCATATCTCAACAACAGACAACAATCCCACCCAATTGAAGTAACCCAAGTTGATATTGCTAGTAATATCTCACCTTCATGAGTATGCGAGCTTATAATATTTCAGATATTTTCATATTTTTTCTAAATGTACAATGTTAGTTAATATTTTGAGTTGACGAAATCGTTCAAAATGAGAGATTAAGGGATCTGGCTCGAATATTTGAAAATTATACTTTGTTTGTTTTTGATCACTTAAAATACTTTATAATAATGAAAATAAGCTGAATGTCATTTTGAAAGAAGAGATAAATGTGTTGGACTACTCAATTAATAATATTTGGTCAATGATCTTTGATCGAGTCCTCCCATTTACAATCATCTGTATGAAAGATACTTTCTCTATTGCTCAATGAAACAAACTGAATGGGTGACCTCTATGTTTATAATTGAATTCTATTAGATAATTTTCTTGCTATCACAGATTACCTCGATCAGCAGTAGTGCCTGTATAGAATGGCTCTCTCAACTGAAAATGGGTCACTTTTGCTCTTTTGTCATCAGAGCAAGTCGCAAAGAAAGTACCATCTGCACTCCATCGAACACACCTAATTCGATCTAACATGTTTATGTCAATGAAATTAGCATGGAAACGAAATCAATTAATATCCAGACCGCCATGAACTTTTTCAGTTGCTATCTTTGGATCAAAAGCTCTGATGTCAAAAATGTCAACAGATCCTGTTGAATCAGCTGATGCCAGCAGATTTCTTGGCCCACTCCAATCAATCCACTGACTAAACTTGCCTATCTCATTCATTACGGTTGAATAATCAAATTTATATGCCTGCTTCCAATTCTAGGGGAGCTTTCCAGAGAGATGATTGCTTCTCAGCATCAATAATATCGATATAGGTTCCTCCATACTCTACGGCAATCCAAGGATTGCTCGAAATTGGATTCCAACGACACCTATTCCTTGGCGCCTCTATTTCT
>ENA-UOTZ01002037-UOTZ01002037.1-compost-metagenome-genome-assembly--contig:-NODE-2037-length-11602-cov-3.230369_pt1 | contig 11602 bp, 13 predicted proteins | sample MGYA00238144_ERZ746983 | MGnify/ENA primary metagenome ERZ746983 (study PRJEB28759, sample SAMN06268863) | compost metagenome | isolation source: single cell | place: USA: California, Emeryville, Joint...
TTTATGAGAATATCATACACAGTGTTTTTCCAGGAAATCTGGGATTGGAATATCACTTTCACCGACTGGAAATGCTTGGATCTCAAGGATCCGAACGGAGAAGACATCCACCCGAGACTTGATCTCCAAATGCTGAGGTTTCGCTACAGCCACGTTGATTTGTTCACTTAACTTCTCCATCAGTTCAGGGTCGCCGAGTCTTTCGACGGAATCGTACAAATTTTATGATGAGAATCCGCACTGGGAGAACATCAAAGGCAGCATGTATTTCAGAGGGACGATCGATGAGCTAGAAAATCAGCAACTTAAAATCGATATCCTCAATACGAAGGGCGCTTTCAATCATCGATTTGCTACTCGTGTTGTGAATATGAAGTAAACGATAAATTACAATGAAAAATAACAATATTCATTCATTTTTTCCTTCTAAAGAGGTATCGTCGACTTCGGTAAGATAAAGACCTTCATTAACATGGGTCCTGCGAAGACGTTGAAGAAGAATGGAGAAGATGAGGAGAAAAAACTTGAGGAAAAGACATCGACAGTCGGGGGCGGTCAGAATGCTATGCAATTTTTAGGTATCAAGCCCGATCAGGATGACAGCGTGCTCGAAAACAACGCGATTATTGTTCAGATTGAAGGGAGAATTAACTGCGGTGTCATTCCAAAATATCGTCAGAGAGGTGAAGTCGCGGAACTCCGCTCAGATAAGCACTATGTGCTGATTAATCTACTGAAAGTCGAGAAGATCCAAGCTCCTGAACACGTCGCTACTGTCAATACTTTCGTTACGATTGAATGGGGTGGTCAAACGAAGAGAACCGCCACGATTTATGACTCTTACCAACCGGTTTACAACCAACTCTTTGCTTTCAAGATCCCTGTGAAGAAAGGGCTTGAGAAGGACAAAAAAGCTTTGATAAAGTTCCTGAAATCTGAGCTTGAGCCAAATAACTACGTTGTCTTCGATCTGTGGCTCGAAGGTGAGGGAGGCGGCAATGATAACCTTGGTAGCTATACTTTCCCATTGGCGGAGCTACAAAACGCGAATAGAGAAGAGAGAACCTACCGAGACTCAAAGACGAAGAAGAACATCAAATACATCAGCAAAGTGCTCGAGGTCAATAGAAAATTGGTATCAGGAGAGGACGAGTCGGGTACTGGGCAGATCCTTTTCGAAATTTGGTTCTTGCCGGACTTAGAGGAGATCAACCTCGCCGAGTTTTCCAAAATCAAAGGAGATCGTATCCCTCCTGAATTAAGCTCAACTTCTGAAGAACAGCGATCGAAAGAGTGGATCGAAGGCATCTCCAAGAGCTTCGAAAAGACCCCAAGCAAAGTGCGTTTGAGGAACTTTAATACCGTATATGTCAAGGATCAATACGCGAAAAGGCATTTGATCTCTATGTACCTCAGCAAATTTACAATGAACAAATGTATATCCCTTACCTTCATGCATTTTTTCTGACATTTCTTGGTTTAGATGACGTTGATAAGGAAGGCGTGGAGCCAGAAGATTTAGATTTCTTGGAGATGGATCGCCGTGTCAGCACCCTAGCCGAAATCGCGCATTTCGTGAGGTGTATTCCGTTCTCTTCGGACAGAAATTCCGAAATATGGAACAGTCCGAACTCTGTCACCATCATGAAGAAAGGAAATCCTTTGGATCATGCCTTGCTTATGGTAAATTACAACACAGCTTTGCAATTTCCTAAAGACGTGTCTAGGCATGTCTTTTTATGGCTTGCAAGACAGAAACTAATGAGGACATCGAGAGGCTTCAGAAAGAGAAAGAAGCCAAGAAATTTGATCTCACAAAAGGTCTCCTCAAGAAAGACGAGCCAACCGAGCCAAAGAAGCTTGATCTTGATCTCCGAACTTTTGTTTGCGTTGGCACTCATAAATTGACAAAGTAAGCCCTGTCCCTCAACCTGATGTCTTGACGGTTGCTGTTAGAACGACTTGTTTCTGGGTGATGACGCTTGATGCCGATCTGACTGGAGTGACCATGTGGGAGACGACTTATAACAAGAAATACCATCTGCCAGGAAGAATAACTGAACCAGATAGGCTTAGAGCATATCTCTTGAATAAAGGTACAATTTGAAGGTTAGCTTAACTAACTTTGGGTTGATCATAGCCGAATCTGCTGAAGCTACTGTCAAAAAGGGCGCCTTCGCGGGTCTGGGGAAGTTAAGCATCGGCAGCTTCCTGAAAAAAACAGGAGACGAGGAAGACGAAGAAGAGAAAGACGGAAAAAAAGATAATAAAAAGAAAAAGAAAGGAAAGAAAGTGGCTATCAATGAAAATGTCCCCGAAGACGATGGAGAAGAGTTACAGGTGATTAATGCCGTCTTAATCCTATTATTAAAAAGAATAATAGATTGCCGAATCGAATGATGCTGATGTGTTTGCAGTCAGACAAATCAAACGAGAGACACTGGGACAAGTATGAAAACTGTTTCATCGAAATGTTACAATGAATTGTAGGAGAAAAAGAGCGTTAGATTTACAGGCCGTGGCTTTTTGGACGAACTGCGCAAAGAATTTGCTGACTCAGATGAGAAGAAGAGAGCCACAACCTCCGACTCAAAAGAGGGTGAACGCAAAAGCAAATTCTTAGAAAGAGAAGCGGAGAACGCTAGAATGGAGGAACAGAAAGACACTTTTAAAAGAACTCGAGCTGTCCAAGAATTCAAAGAACCAAGCGGACTTACTGCGAAAAAAGTCTTTGTGCCATATGCTTCGTTGGAGGTAAGCTTTAAAGAGTTTAGAGTGCTCTAAATCGGTTTTAGCTGATATTCAACAACCAAAACATTTGGGCAAATCTCCAGCATCAAGATCCTGCTTCAATCTATTATAACCTGTTCGACAGTAGCTGGAAACCGTTTTTGATGCACAAGCTTCCCAGCGGAGAGGAAGTGGCTTGGAGGAAGAAACTAGGAATTTTCTATAATTTCAATAATATAAAGCCTCCGATGAATGACCGTGAGTTGAAAAAACTGAAAGTTGAAATCATTAAAGCCGTAAACTTCGGTATTGAGAATGCGAGATCAGGATTCAACCTTACTACCAGATGGAAGCATCCAGTAAGAATTTTTTCGAAAGGATGATGGACTCATCACTTCTCCCTTTAGAATGATAGAGTGGTGAAACACTTGGTCAAATACTTGAGGTTTTTGGAGTATAGGGACACGGAGCGTTGGGATGACAGTAAACTCAAGGAGGAAACGGCAATCTGGGAGAAGGAGCTCAGGAAGATGATGCCCAAGAACGGACGATATGCTGCGCTGCCAATGTTCTTCACGTACTCTGAGCCAGAAAGAATCAAATCAGTCGTGGTCAAAGACGCTGCCGGATTCTTCAAGGCAAGAATCACAAATGTGTTTTTTTCGATTATAACCTGCTTTTCGAATTAGACTGCTGAGAAAAACACGATCTTTGCGATTGGATGCAAGATTTTCCCTTACCCAGGCGGCTTTAATTCTGTGAGGATCATTCTGGCGTACTTCTGCCCTATTCCAGAGGTAAATACTGCGAAAACGCCTTTGTTGAGCGTTTAATAATGCTTTTATTTTTCAATAGGAGGAACTCGACGAAGAGGATGAGGAGGAGAGCAGAAGGGAGTCTGACATTGACATTGAACTCGGAGAGGGAGAAGAAAATAAACTATTGTTCCAAAACCCTGAAAACGAGGCTGAGATATAAGAACGTATCTAGCTCAGGAGAATATCTTACCAAAAAAAAAAATTAATTATCGATATTCCGCTGCCATTAGTTCCTTTTTCTCGCGGTAAAAGCATAGTGAATGGAGGAATTGAATCGTTATTTTGGCTGTAATTTGAAAAGATATTTTCGTGTACCATCAATAGTGCATGTCACATCAGAATGATTAAAAATTTTAACATAAATTGATTAGAGAGACTCAATATCATTCCTGAAAAAAATAGCAAATTGTCGCAGAAAATTATGAGACGTCCACCTACTCAAGGCAGAGCAAAACAGTCTTATTCACACGAGCCTTCACCAATCAGCAGAAGCTACATTAAAGCAGATCTGTCTTCAAACATATTCCAAATGCCGGATTTAAATCCGAATCCAAAAGATGTAAAAGTGACCGCTTTGCTCTCCGGAGGCAGTAGTATACATAACAACCAGGAGAATTCGAAAATTCAAATGACGAATATCTTAAACAGCAAGCAGAACGCGCAATTCAATAGCCAGTCCAATAATCGAGTCATTAGCTCTTTCGATGGTTCAAAACCGCGGGGTCAGTCAGCGAGCAGACCATTCAAAAAGCCTCCGCATAGATCGAACTACGAACAGGTTAGCAACGATGATGTCAGAGAACCGAGTGCAAGGAATTCTGTGCCTGCGAGCGTTCAAATCGCGAGGAAAAAAATACAAAGAGAAAGCTATGACCCCAGTCCTCAAAAAATTAATTCGACGAAAGTGTCAAATGATGATCGGAACGCTGAGATGGTCTCGCTAATTCAAATTCAAAGGCCTGTATCTATTTTACCGAAGGAAAACGGAAATCCAAATCAAAAGAGTAGGAGTTTCTTCGATTGATTTGATTTTACTAACTGGAAAATTAGCGATATATGGTCAGTTCCCTGGGAACGAACAGAGAACGCCTAACACTGATGAGAGTCGAAAAAAGTACGTAAATGGAACTCCGAACAAGATAATAGCCTTGAAATTGAATTCGATGGCTAATAGAGAGAAGAAATCTTTGGATTTTAGCTCTCCTTTGCATCTGGAACTCACACCAACGCGTCCACCAACAGGAAATCGTATGTATATTTGTAAAATCATGAGTCTTATCTGTTTGCAGCAATTAAAGGTCGTTCACATTCAACCGACCATGCGCCATTGAATATGATGGACATTCGAAACTCAACTACTGATGAGATCCAACAGATGTTGCAGGAATCGAAGGGTGGAAGGCAAGTTGCTCAGAATAATTTCTCAAGATCGCCGTTAATTAATAGAAAGACTCAGGTTGTTAAGGATGCTCTTGCTAGCAAGTAAATATAAGGTGAATTTTGGCTGTTAACATGTTTGGTAGCTATACGGAGCTCACTGCGAAGCTGAGACAGTCGAAACTTCCTTTCTATATGCAGGATGGAAAATTCAGGAACTCCGAGAGCTTTCAGGTATTCATTTAGAGCAATTTGTTCTGGAATTTATTATTCTGACCATAGAAACCGAGAGTGACACCTACTCTAGATCGAAAGCGACAATCGGTGGATCAGGTTTCAATTGAAAATGGAGACTCACTCTTTTTTGAAAGCGTATTTTTTTTTTCAAAACAATAAGTGGAAAATATCATTCAAATAATTGCTATAGAAAAAGAAGGTAGTGAAGAATAAATTTACTTATAGTATACGCACAAGAGCAGGAGCGATGAGTACTGGGCAGCGAAAAATTAACCAAGATAGCTTTATTGCAGTTACGAATCTCGGAGGAGAACGATTTGATAGACATTTGTTTGGAGTTTACGATGGACATGGTTCAAATGGGCATTATGTTTCCAATTTCGTCAAAGAGCATCTGCCCAGTACGCCATTATCTAAATTATTGTGTTTCAATTTCTTGCATTCAATTATAGCATTGCTTCTGAATGATCGGAACCTGTACCGCAACCCTCCCTTAGCGCTAATAAATTCATACGACATATGCCATAAAAAACTGATGATGAGCGAAATCGATGTCAAGTTCAGTGGAACAACTGCAATTACCATACTTATCGTCGGCGACAAAGTCATTTCAGCTAATGCTGGAGATTCGAGAGCTATTATGGGGAAATTATCCAAAGGTATCCCAGTCATTATTTGATTATTTATTTACGAAATCCAAGGAGCTTGGGAAGTTCTTCCTTTAAGTGTTGATCATAAGCCTGATTCAGTGGGTGAGGCTCAACGAATTCTGAAAGCCGGCGGAAGAGTCGAGCCTTTCCGTGATTTTGATGGCGGATTTATCGGACCAAGCAGAGTTTGGCTCATGAACCAAGACATTCCGGGACTAGCAATGTCGCGCTCGATAGGCGATGTGGTCGCTGCGTCTGTTGGAGTCACTTCTCATCCGGGTAAGAGGATTAAGTCATTTCGTCATTCTCACTCTTGCTTGTTAACCATATCGTAAAGAGATAAAAGAGTTCAATCTCACTCCTGAGGATAAATTCATCATAATTGCCTCCGATGGCGTATGGGAGTTTCTGTCAAATGAGGAAATTTTAGGCTTGATTTCTCCTTACTACGAGCAAGGGAATATTGAAGGCGCTTGTGATGCGGTGATGAGTGCCTCGCTCAAGAGGTGGCAACAGGTAACGGCTATTTTTGGAGCGGGATAAGTAATCAGATGTTGGTGATAGGAGGACGAACGAGTCGTTGATGACATCACGCTTGTGATGATATTCTTTTGATTTCTTTAATTAACCGATGCGAAATTAGTTATAACAAAAAGAAAGGGATATATTTATACCATACTCATTTATTACTGGTTAGTTAGATCAGTCGATCGAGCTAGTTGTAGGCTACTCTATGATATTCTTTCTGTTAGAATCGTTCATAGAAGAAGATGAGTATTACTTTCATACATAAAGTGTACCCTTAATGGGTATGACCAAGTTGATATCAAATCCTAAATATCAATCAGGTTTCATTTGTTAAGGGATTGAGATTCGTTAGGCAAGACGGCGCTGGGCATTAGCTATTATTTACTCCTGAGATAATCTGCCTGGTGATTAGAAAGTCGTTTTAAAAAAATATCTGTATATAAATTTGGTAATCATCTGCAAATTGAAGTTTTCATTATACCATTACAGAATTGAACAAATTTTCATTCACACCAAAAGAATTTAATTCCATCAAGTTCTTTTTTTCCAAGCATAATATCAATGGATTTATCTGAGCATGAATTCAGAAATCGATATCAAATTGAATCCGAATTTCAATAAAATATATTATATTGGATTACTAATGCAACACTTGCAAACAACAGAGAATTTCACTCCTCTTTCTTCTGGAGCGAATTCACTAATAGCGAAAACAAGTTACCCCTCTCTCTCACTCTTCAGAGCTTCTATAATATTCTATAGAAATCACAAATAATCTTGATCAAGAGCAGATATTGCAGCAAGAGCAACGTAAATGCGTTTTTTTTTTTGAGCATAAGGCGTTACATTCCCCTAGAACTCCTCTATAACCAGTATTCTATTGCTGGAGGCTTCGTTATCAACAAATCCGCTGATTATACCCCTCAGCTCGAAAAAGCGCAAGTCCCAATGAATTTCAATTCAGTAAATCACACCATACCACGTCTAATTTCTATCAATACTCTTTCGATACAGTTCACCCCAATAACGAGCACTTCAACTCCTGACACAATGGCAGGTTTTCCTAATGCAAATATGAATAACTTCAACCTAATCTTCCATCCAACGGCTATCGAACAAGCAAGCACCTTCAATTTTCCTCTCGAAATCAATCAAACACATCCGCATATGATGAATATGTCATCTCCGAAGCCAAATGTCGGTTGGAATCAGCAAAGCTGTCCTTTAGGACAGGGTATGGCTAATCCTTTGTCCTCGAATATGATGGTCGCTCCCACAAGCGCCTTGGATAGCGAAGATGCACTTCCAGGCGAGACTATGAAATTAAAGGCCTTTGGAACGATTTACCCTCACCAATACTCCAAGCTCGTTGCAGATGGGTCCTTCTTAATCACCAATTTTAAGGTAATCGTTTGGATCCAATCACATCTAACTCAAATTCTTGAGTAGTTTTTGTTTAAGCCTCATAGCCCAAATTTCTTAGCCGAGAATAAACTGCAACCTGACTATTTTCAAGTTCCTCTAGGACTATTTCTTAGCGCTGACAAGAAAAATGATCGGCAGAACCCTAGTGTATCTTACGTGGACGTTTATTGTAAAGATGGGCGCAGTTTTAAAATCAAATTCAATGCGAGTGAGGCTGATCGGATACAGCAGGTGCTACAAGCCTACTCGGCTATTGAGCGCAAAGACGATTATTTTGCCTTTGAATTTTTTAAATTTGAAAGAGAGCTTGAGGAAAAGTACAAGGGATGGCAAGTATTTGATATCTTTCGCGAGTTTCAGCGACAAGGTATTGAAGCAGAGCCCACTAAAGACATGATAGAGGATTATCCATCCCTCCCTTCCGTAGATGTCCCCGTAAGCTGAGATTTTCTAAGCATACGGTTTCTTACCCCTATTGCATGACTCTAGTGTCGATTCAAATATGTTGATAATCGAGGAGGAAAAATTTGTTCTACATACCCGCCCTACTTCATCGTTCCCGCGAGAATAAAGGATTCTGTTATTCAGAGGTGTGCACAGTTCCGATCCAGAGAGAGACTCCCAATCCTTAGTTACTATTATCGGGGCACCGAAGCTTGCATGTATCGATCAGCGCAACCCAAGGTAAATTTATAAAAAAAGAACCTTTTGAGTCATAATTCTACTGTTGCTAGCCAGGATTATATTCAAATAGGAGCCCAGAAGATGAAGTGTATCTGCAATATCTAGGCAAACCTAACTTGAATGAAGACTCATGTAACTGCCGCATCTTATAAATTAATGGATTAATTAGTTGGGAACGTGCTAGTGAACAACGAGATTAATCTGCAGATTTACGACGCGAGGCCATATTTGGCTGCATTGGCAAATAAAGCGAAAGGGAAAGGTTTTGAAGATATCAAGAACTATAAAAACTGCGAAATCGCGTTTATGCAAATCGAAAATATACATCATGTGAGAGAATCTTATAAGAAACTTATGGCATTGTGCTACAAGTAAACTTACCACAATTTAAGTTTCGTTGTTAAACATATGTTTCTGCTTTCTCATCATAGCTCCGATGTGATCAACAGAAAATGGCTCCAACAGCTTGAAGGGTCAGATTGGCTCGATATGATCTCGTACATCCTCACAGCAGGTGTGGCTTGTGCCCAAAATTTATTAGTAAATAGCAGTTGCAATTTCAAGGCTCCAATCAATGTATAGGAAGGGAAAAATTGCCTGGTGCACTGCAGCGACGGTTGGGATCGCACTGCACAAATTACTGCGATCGCGCAAATACTCCTTGATCCGTATTTCAGAACTATTGAGGGTTTCGAAGTGCTCATTGAAAAGGAGTTTCTTTCCTATGGTTTCCAGGCTCAACTGCGGCTTGGAATAGGTGAGCTATGACTAAGAAAGCTTTGGTTGAGAATGTAATAAAGGTCCTTCCAAAGAAAAAGCCGATGAGCAATCGCCTGTGTTGCTTCAGTTTTTAGATTGCGTTCACCAGCTGATTCACCAGTTCCCTTTCGTATTCGAATATAACACAAGATTCTTACAAGAGATCTCATATCACTCATATTCATGTCAATTTGGCACTTTTCTCAATAATTGCTATATCGTAACAAATTTTTATGATTTGACTTACAGCATGTTGCAAAATAGCAAATGGAGCAAAGCGAGGTAAAGACGAAGACAGTGTCGCTTTGGAGCTATTTAAATTCTCGCGTAGAGCTCTATAAAAATTCATATTATAGCTGCTTGGACTCTTCCGGGATAAAAATATTGAAACCGAACGTTGCGCTTAAATTCATGAGAGTATGGGAAGAGTATTACATGTACTACTCTCTATTAGCAAGTCCGCCTTTTGATATCGAGCCGGAAATCAAATTCTTTTCGTAAATATTGATTTGGTTCTATTTTCGCTGATATATGATCTAGTGAAATTCCGCTATATTTGTGGAATAAAGAAAAGCAAAAAGGCTTGGAGCTTGAAATGAAGATAATGATGGCTGAAGAAGAACTAAAAAGGTGCAAAGAAAATGCAAAGAATCAAGAAATGCAATAAGAGTCTTCAAATCAAGTCTCTGAGGCAAAAATACTCTTCTTCAATAAAGTTCTTAAGAGGGATTCAAAGAGAGAGTATAAACGAAGAGATTTTTCAATTCGATTTGGAACACTAAGATAGATGAATGATTGAAAAATACAAATACAAAATCGTGGCTACATTTTTCGTTTAACAATTCCTGATTTTATTTGTGAATACTAGCCTATCTGAGGTTGTTTATATTATTTATGAGATTGTTTGACCTGAATAGAAAGGCTCTAATTTATCAAGAAAGATATATCTTTGACAAAAATACTGGGTCATTTTAAGAGGAAAGTTGTAGCCTATTATTCTAATGATTGGGCTAATATCAAAGAAAAATCAGCTTTAAATGCAATGAAAAACAAAGAGAATCTCGTTTCAATAATTTGGACAATTTCTCTCTTTCATTTTGAGAGGCTGTTTTTACACTAATTGATTTTGAGTTGCAAGCCAAAACATTGTTTCCAGAAACGTGTAAAATACAAACAAATAAAATCATCAATAAAATAGCTAATTCACTCGAAAAACTAGCGGGAATCTTATGGAAGGCGATCAAGACACCCTTAACATGTACGTAAAGCCAATCAGGATCTTCGGCTACGATCCTTTATACATGGGATTCGTCCTGCTTGTTTTCACCATCGTTTCGTTCTGTTTCATAAATTGTTGCTTCAACCCCAAAGAACCCGTTGAAACCACTCAAGCAAAGAAGGAGAACTAAACTTCCTACCCAACTGATATCAAAAATTTTTAAAGGAGTCTGGTATCATCATTCCAAAACTGCATCTTTCTTATACATAATAATAGTCATAGTTATGCATTGTGAGACAAACGAAGAATTTAAAAATTGCTAGCCTACAAAAATAGATGAGTGAGACATTAATTTAAATCCTCCGAGTTATTCTCTATGATTATGGCTAAATTTCAACGATTTGCTGCACAATCTTTCCATATTGAGGGTAATCATTCATTACGCGCAGTAACACCTCTCGGATGTTATCGTTCTTTGCCTTTTGTTCTTCGTAGTTCCTGTAAATAGATTATCAGCAAACAAAAATTGTAGAAAAATAGCTCACCTTCTTAAAGTTTCCTCTGGGTAATCCAGTTTGAATTTGTTCGTAGCGACCGCTTCAAAAGCTTTTGCTTGGCTTTGTAGCTCTAAAACTTGGAACACGTTTCTGAGGCGCTCAAGTTTCTTCTCCGCTAAGAGCATAGCTTTCTCATGAAGGTCATTCTCTGTGAGGGAGAATTTCTCGTTAACGTCTTCAATTTGAACTTCAATCTATCGTTTTCCAATTAAAACCAGGGGAATAACCAGCTAAAGTTACCTGTTCTTGCTTAGCTTTTCTCTGTCTAGCTGCAACGTCAAGTTGCTTGATGTTTTGGGTTGTCTGGTTCAAGGTCGTCTTCAGTGTCTGAATCTGCTTGCTGATATGAGTATCCTTTGAGACTATCAATCAGAAATTAGAAATTCATTAAAGAAAAAAGTTATTAGATACCCTTCTTATTCTTAGTTTCGTCGTCTTCATTTTTCATATACTTAATTTGAATCGTATCCTAATGAGATAGTTTTTAATTGGCTGCCTTATAATAGCTGAAATTACCCTCTTCTTCACTGACCGCTCCATTTCTTTGATCATATCATCTTGCTTTCTTCTCAACTCCTCCAATCTCAACTCCATTCTATGGATCTCCTTCTTCAAGAG
>ENA-UOTZ01002039-UOTZ01002039.1-compost-metagenome-genome-assembly--contig:-NODE-2039-length-11574-cov-20.619553_pt1 | contig 11574 bp, 7 predicted proteins | sample MGYA00238144_ERZ746983 | MGnify/ENA primary metagenome ERZ746983 (study PRJEB28759, sample SAMN06268863) | compost metagenome | isolation source: single cell | place: USA: California, Emeryville, Joint...
CCCCAAAACCCCAAAACCCCAAAACCCCAAAACCCCAAAACCCCAAAACCCCAAAACCCCAAAACCCCAAAACCCCAGTGATTTGATCTTAAGATTTTTATGAGCTTGAAAAACACATTTATTCTCGAATCTACATGTCACCACGATGAATCTTATTTCAGAGAAATAGATCAAGATAACAGAAAATATTTTATAATACTTTAAGATGTCCTACGAAGGCGCAATTGTAAAATATTACAACTCTAATTAGCTCCTGCCAAAGATAATTTTCTGGACGATTTTGAATGATTTTTCGTAGATATCACTTTTCGGCATAAACAACTTTATGATTTATACGGAAATATAGATTATTTTTAATACTCACTCGCAAAGTTATATACTTGCAAAAGAAATGATAGACTACTCCACATACAAACAACTCAATTAAAAAGAACAACCAGCTCATAATTTCTTGATACAAATCATGCGATTAGAATAAAGTTTTATCATCACACTTAAAAAAAACTGCCCTGCTTATTTAGATAGCTCTGGATGTGACGTGGAATAAGTGTTCGGCTCTATTTTCTTATCCTCATCACATATATTTGAATTCTGAGACTGCGCTTTTTGATGCGCTAGACCAAACCTGGAAAGCCCTGGATTTGTTCGGATTTTTAAAGCGGCAGGTCGTTTGCTATTAAAATCGGTATTATTTCGATGTTTGAAAACTTCTTGTCTTCGAGGAATAGGATTATTATGCTGTTCGTGGTTTGCTCTTTTAACCTCCTCTTCTTCACAGATCAGTAACTCTATACTAGGTATTGACGGTCTGTTCTCAGAATCAAGCTCTTTAGCGCATTCTTTCCCCAAGTCCATTGAATTCAAAGACTGTATAGGAAGCTCATTTAAAGATTTCATTTCAGATTGTAAAATTTCGTTTTCGTGTAAAAATTGATTGAAATAGTCCGCGAATTTCTATTTGCAAAGGTTATCGTTTGGTTACTCGACGAGTAATATTACCTTTTTCAAAGGTATCATTTGATTTTTCATTTTGGAAATTTTTTCTTTGTCTTTTTCTTCTTCAGCCGCATTGGATTTCAAACCTTTGGAGAAAGGATTAGATTGAGTAGGCTTGAGGAAATGTCTCACTTTCATCTATTTTCTTCATCGCTCTGGCTATATTTATCGCATTTTGTGAGCTCTCGAAGAAGATTGTCGGTGCTTTTATCAATTGAAAAGCGGCAATGAGGTTCCAATAGAGATCAGGGTCTCTTTCATCCAGTTTCTAGTACGGTATTGGTTGAGAAATTTTTTTATATTATTAGAATTACGTTGAGTACTTCTGGACCATTGTGCTTGAGGTTTTGTTCCAGCTGCATCCGTAAATCAATTGGGCATTTCCATTCAATTTCAGTTTTCTTGACGTCTTCTAATTTACGTTCTTCAATTAAAAGCCTTGAAAATGATTAGTAAGTTAGAACAACATCGCTTCCCTATCAAACAGCTTACATTATTTTGGTATTATTTGATAGTCCTAGATCCAGACTTCTTGTGCTTTTTTTCATCTTCCAGTATTTCAAAATATCAGCTGAGGTAGTCTTCGGATTCTCAATGCTGATAAAGTAAGAATAGGGAGTCAACTCATCTTGGTTCATTTTGTCGGATGCGTAGTCACCCAGAGAGGTCATCGAAAATAAAGGACTAACGTCCTGAGCTGGATCAGATTTGCGCCCTTCTCCAAGCGTCGAGTCTGACCTTCTACCTTCGCCTTGTGCTGAGGTTTGAGAAGGAACTTTTCCCTGAGAATTAACGCTTCTGCGTGTCCCGCTCTCAGCGTCTTGCATTGAAATCAATGGAGAGTCAATATAGTTCAGAGAGTTTTCGTATTCTTTTGCTTTTGCAATAGCGTTTAAGTATAAACTGTGCGGATTCTGTAGCAACTCAGGTTGTTCCTCACAAATTCCTGTTTGATCGAAAAAAATAAGATGCTCTTCATTTTATCTTGAAACTTACTTGTAAGAAGCCTCAACGCTTTATCTTCCATCCATGCATAGCACAAGATTTGAACAACCAAACGGACAATCGAAGCTTTCATTTGGAATTGCTTTTTGTAAAAGAAACATTAATCACATGCGGAAGAAAGTTGGTACTTGAGCTCTATATTCCTCGAACAAAGAGAGCGCTCTTTCAGCGATTTTCGAGTAATAGTTACAGTCCGAGTGCTGAATTTTCGCTTCTGTAATGATAAACCAAGCCTCAAACAGATTCTGTATGATGAGCTTTTCCCAGGCGACGTCATCCATCTCTTCAGGTTTCTTTGGATTAATCATTGTTGGCGATCTCTGCTGAATGAAGCTCGGGCTCCAGGTAGCGATGCGAGGCTCAACAAGATATTCTTGCTTGAGCTTCGGGAAGAAACTATATTTATAGCCAAAATCGTCGTTGTCTAATTAGGAGTAACTCTAGCATCTAATTAAACGCAAGCAACTTTACCTTTCTTGATGGGGAGATCAGCGTCGTTTGGAGGCGGCGCTTCAATAATGTTCTCAGTGTCGAAGTTTGTAAGGTGCAAAGGATTCTTCCCATCCAATTTATATTTAAGAGCACTAGTCATAGTATCATCATGATCTGAATCAAGGTCATTGCTAATTACGGTCTGATAAACATGGTCTCGCGGTCTTTTGGAGATTCAAGGAATCTTGTTTGAATAAAATAAGAGAAATGGGTGGCTTCAGCTAATCTTTTCATGAAAAGAGTGCCCTAGCAAAGAGGTTATTTTTTTTTATTCAAGGCGCTCCTGGTGTACTTTGCGGAACTTGCTGTTTGCGATTGTCAAAAACCCGTTAAAATCAAAGAAATCATTGGATCCTCCTTTATTTTGATGCGGTGAAAGGTGCGATTTGCCAGCAAATAGAGGAGTGTCTTGCAAAATAGAAGTCATGAACTGAAAGAATGCGTCGCGGATTTGTAGTAAACTATTGTAGATGGATTAGCTGAAGGAGAGCATAGGTATTGAATAATTACGTTCTATCTCCTTGGATCTTTTCGTAGGAGTACAGAAAAGCTTCATCGTAGTTAGTAATGCTTGAATCTCGCTTATAGAATATTTTTGAAATTCTTTTCAGCCTGTTTTGAATTAATCTCTGAAAGCTCCCTCGGAATGATTACTGTTTGATTAAAGTTTTAAGTTCGTTTTCAGGCATTGAAGGCAGCTCGTCTTTGAAAACAAGCGTATCCGTGTCCAAATCAACGCGATAGGCCTTAAGAAGTGAATAAATCCTTGCACAATTTTCTATATATTATACGCTGGTGTCAAGATTGTCTAAAAATTCATGGGCACCGTCGCAGTTCTCGATACCAATGATAAAAGGAACTGGGGCTTCAGCATATGCCTTGAGTGATTGAGGAAGAATCTTCGATTTAATTCGTGTTAGCAATCAATTCACATGATTAGAATCTTTACTGGTATCAAAACTTGTGTCCACGAAAGAGGAAAGATTAATGAGGTCAGAGCATCGGTTATATCCATCAACAATGATTTGGACCTCGATACAAGGAAAATTTGACGCTCGAGCAAGACCAGCTCAAACAAGAGAAGAATTGTTTTCAGACTGAGCTTTGTAAACAAATTTTTGATGCATCGATCCTAAATGCAAGAGAAAAACAATCATTACTATAACAAAAAAGAAATAAAATAGCTCATACCGAAACAAAAGGGTATTCAGCAGAATGCTTGAAGAAGATGTTTTTTCCGGCGATATTATAGCTGATGCAGCTCTCTCCACGTATGGGTGCAGGAACTTCATCAATAAAATTGCAAATATATCTCTAAATTATTGGCCAACTGTTTCAAGAAGTAAGCTTAAGGAATATGTACCTCTATGGGCAACTCGTTTTTGAATTGATGAATCTTATAGAATCCTTTCAGCACTTCTGTAAACTGTTCTGTAAATGCATGAGTAGAAGTAATGCAAATCGCTTTCTGCACGAAAAATGTTTGATCTTGATCATCATTCACATAAGGAAGCTGAATTTGTACTCTGTAAGTCTAAAGTATTTATTAAAATTCAAAATAACCTTTTTTAAGTAGCGCTCAGGGAGAAGTTCGTCAAAAATGAGACAGGTCGCATAGATTCGTTGTCCGTCTTGTTGCGTTAATATAAATGAAAAGGACTTTTGTGAACGTTTAATTCTTGAGAGAGTGAGTCCAGAAGGGAAACAAAACTTTTATTCAAATTCATGAATAGGAAAAACCAGACGCAAGCTTACCATAGCAATCGCGGGTTGTAATTCTCTACTTGCATGATTTTTCTGAGGGTACCGGCTCAGTAATGCAGGTGCAAAAGACAATTTTTCTATATCAGGACCTGTTCACATTATAGTGTTATTCCTCAGGGTCTGCGCGTTTATTTTACATTTTCTGTAGGCCAACATCCGACAAGTTGGGTGCTTTCCGAATTTGAATTTTCGAAATTTATATTGATCGGGCAAATTTGTGATGGATGAATCGTCATTTTGGTTTTTTTCAACAGGAACGATGATGATATCACTCAACGGAATCCTGTAATTTTTCACGTTTTGCTTTTTCAGACACAACACCTTTAAAACAAAAATTTCCCAATTATTTTCAATTCCACTGATCACCACAATACCAATTGCTTTCTCTTCTTCGGCTCGATATTTAAATAAGGTGCTAGATTATACTCTCCTTTGAAAAGCAGCGTCTTCTCCCTAAACCTTCCTCAGCAACCAAATTCAGATAGTGTACAATACCTATTGTCCACGGTAAGATGGTCTGACTCTCTTGAAACACCGATTTTGTAGATAGGGACCGGAACGATGCCATTAGAGATAGGAACGACCTATAATCGCTTTCAGAAGGCATAAACAATAGCTCTGCTTACAAGTAATCCATCTCTGTCCTCCGAAATTTCATAAATCCCGATCTTAGTGACGGCCGGTTTGTCTTCATTAAATTTTATTTTCAACCAAAGCGTCTGCATGCCGTCCAAGTCTAGCCATTTTTCAGTGGAGGAACCGAGCATCCGAGACTCCGCGTTTAAATATCCGACGTATATAGCTAAGCTAGTGACTTTATGATCTAGTAATGTATCATTAGACTGGATTGAAGCACAATCGAACCTAGCTGATTGTCTGGAGTGTTTAGTTTGAGTTGCTTGGTAATTCCGATTATGGCGAAGTAATCAGCAAGCCGAGTAAATTGTGTCTCTTCCATTTCTTAAGTAATAGGGTTTTTTTCTCCGAAACACAAAAGTATGAAATGGTTCAATATATTTTAATTTGATAGAAGGATCATTTATACTCTTTAATTCAGTAATCGAACAATTTGGCCAGTTCAACTAACTCAGTATTGAATAATTGAATAATTATATACTTGTTTGCTTGGGCAAGCAAGATACAAACTTTTCGAGCGTTTCATCGACAAATAAGGCCAAGATGGCCCTTTCCGTCGCCTCTAAACGCTTTATTTTATGCAAATTAGAGACATTTAGTAACGAATAAGCAATTGTTCGACACTATCAACAGTCTTAGAAGAAAGGCTAATGGTAGATGAACCTAGCGAAGTGATGCTAAATTCTCTCGACAAATCTTGACAAAAGGAGTAATCTTAATGGGAACTCTTGCTTTGTGAAAGGCACGCTGATAGCGATTGCTTTTTAAATTGAAAATGTTCAATTAATTAAAATTTACCAGAAGGTTCTTTAGAGTTTTTTGAGAAATATTTTTTTTTCTAAAGGCTTAATATTTTCTCTGCATATTACCAAAACAATACGTTGTGCCCAAAAAGAAATACCTAGCGCTATGACTACCAACTCAGTCATTCATAATTTGTATCCAACTTTTGGATAGTGAGCAAACTGAAATAAAATAATTTCCGATCCACTCTCAAATGATTCGACCTCGAGTCGAGCGTTTTTGCAGAACGAAAGCTCTTCACCTCGTCAAAACTACTTTCTAACAGCAAAGAAAAATGATTTTGGAACTTTTTTCTGGAAGATACAGCGTTTTTGGATATTGCCCAATATTTAAAATTTCTCACCAGCTCTTCAAGAGAACAAGCAAGAACAAGTTCGCATATAGTTTTGCCCTGCTTCAAGGCAGGCAGATAATACACAACTCATATAAAAATTTGCCTGACATTGTCAAAATTTCCACTAGAAAGTCAGAAAATATAGGACTCGCTAAATCCGAAAAGGGCACGAACTGACGAAAATCAATTCCAGGATAGTTACTGAGATCAACCATCTGGTCAATTCACAAATAGTTGCGTTGGATACTGGCTCTTGGCTGAGCTGAGATCCAGTCTGATACAAAGCCATTCAGTAGGATTAAGAACTTTAAGTAGGCAATTCTGATGCTAAAAAACCCAACATAAATTTTCATCGTTATAAATAAATTAATTGACGCTCTGCTTTGTGTTTAGGGTCTTTTTGCCTTACCTTACTCTGCATAAAGCTGAATATCATTCGAGATTTGTTAAAAAGATTTGATTAATGGCAGAGCTGCCTTATGCAGGTAATGATTTATTATCAGGTAATCGGCATAAATATTTGAATACAAATAAAAAAGCCTATCCTGAGTGAAAATGCAGCTAATTAAAATGAACACTCGAAACTACACAAAGAAATAAAATTTCATAGAGATCCACAAGAACAACCTCAAACTCTTCATGTATGCGAGGATTGGAAATCCTCTCATAATTAAAATTATAACTTAATACTCTTTAAGATAAAATCTTTAGGGTGCCTGGAAAATCATAGTATCGATTTTACAGGTCATTCTTTCGCGTTAGCAACGGAAACGGACTGCTTTGCGTCCTTTCTTTGTCCATACTATCGGATGTGCTGCTATTTCTTGGGAGGAAGGCCGGAGCAGTTGCAAACAAGTTTGTAGGAGGTAATATCTGTGAGCTATTGAACGTTGGAGTCATCGTATTAAACTGCTGAGTGGGAATGGCATTACCAAATCCCACGGGCTGAGAATTACAGCGGTCCTTTTGAAGGTCAGCTGAGCTTTCACTTTCCATTATTTTAGAAATAAGCATGATATTTGCATTGATATTATCTAGTGCAGCTTTGACGACTGGATGATTTGTCGGACTCGTTCGTACCGATCCGAGCCCTGGATTGGCTGCGGTTGGGAGGAGGTTTTGGTTGTTGAGCAGGAGGGACGCTCCTCCTCCTAACTGACCATAGTTTGTGCCATACAGTTGCTGGGCTTCAAGACTATTGTTGCTAGTCAGGAAGTTTAAGTTAAATGGAAGCAGCGACCTTTGCGTTTGAGTGGATTGCATTGATTGTTGTTGTTGAAAGAGAGAGGCGAAATATCGACTCTTTTCGTTGTCGATGAGTTGAGCGCTTTGATATTGCTGAGGAATTTGATTCATCATAAATGATTGCTTTCCGGCCTCAACAGTGGGTAATTTCAAGCATTGAGGATTCAATTGTTGGAATTGCTGTTGCTGAAGTTGCTGCTGTTGCTGAAGTTGTTGCTGTTGGAGCTGCTGCTGTTGGAATAACTGCTGCTGGTTTTGCTGCTGCTGGAACAATAGCAAATTTGCTTGCGTCATCAAAGGCTGCTTATATTGGTCCTCCTGTGGGCAAATATCCATCAAATTTCCTTTACTCACCAAATTTCCAAGCGAGTTATTCATGTAATGTGAAAGATTCGAATTCTTTCCTTTTGGGACATTTGGTGTTTGGACTGTGTTGAAGGTCATGTTTGAATGAATACTGCTATTCGTCGATTCATAGCTCTCATTTCTGAACGGATTCATAAGCTTGCTAATGATATTCGACTTTGGCTTGTCCATCACCTCCTCAGCAGTTTGACTTCGAGATTTTTCAACTGACAAGAGATCTGAAGCTTTCTTTTTCAGTAGTTCAATCAGGCTTAAAGTCCTGCTTTCATGAGAATATGTAGAAGCTCGCGTCTTCATGTCCATGTACTCTTGAGAGTAGTTAGAAGGACTATCATCCTCCATTTTAATCTCAGCAAGCCGCTGTTCAATGCTGAGACGACTGCACTCCGATTTTCTTTCCTCGTCAATGGAAGAGATGTCGCTGAACTCTTTCTTTACTTTCTTATGCAAGCGCGGTTCGCTTCCTTCAGTTGATTTTAAGAGTCCGTTTTCAATATCCATCACGCTTCCGTTTTCTGTTTTTTTCAGTTTTGGTGTGCTATTATGTCTCGCGACGGGGCTACTACTGTCAGTGTCTTCTTCCATGTTCTTGAGAGCATATTGCATGTAAGTGTTCTTCAAGCTCAAAATTGTATTGTATTTTATCAGATACGCTCTTTGTAAATTTTGCTAATAAAAGTTAAGTTTTTAGAAACCTATTGTGTGATTTACCCATTGAACGGGAATGAAGTAAGATGGAATCGCCGCAGAATTGAAAAAAATGTGCATAACGTCGTTCTGGAGTGGTTCCAAATAGTCGGATATTTTCTTATTGAGCATGAAACAGTCTAGATTCGTCGGGTCTTCCACGAGTAAGATATAGCTCTTATTTTCAATAGGGCACGATTGCCCAGCTCCCTCAATCTTGATGAGAGATTTCAAATAGTTCTCCCAGATCTGTCTCTGAAGGTGTTCGACGAGATCCAACTCGATCTGGTCTGAAGAGTCTGAAGGTTTGATACTCTTCGCGTTGTAGTAGAGTTTCACACAATTTGAAAACTTGACTGAAAGGAAGATAGGATGTTTGACCTTTATGTATTGCGCGGTTAGAAATTTCGAAGAGCAATTGTTTCAAAATTACTTTGTTACGGATATTCGAAGCAGCAAAATATTGAGCTAATCCCTCCAAATTGTTGTTAATTGGTTCTTCATTTGGTTTAGTGTTTCTTTTCACAAACGCTTTGTCGAAGATGTCAGGAGAGAAAGGGTCGAAGAAACTATGAGCAAGCTTTTTGCACTAAAAAATTTGATAAGTACTTGCTGAGATTGCAGAAATATTTACTCTGTCCTGGTTAGAATCACGAGCAGATTTACGAGAATCCACGAATATAGGTGGCGAAATGCGAGAATAAACAATTTTTTGTCTGTGCTGTCCTCCCTCTTTTGTAGATACGATCAATACAAGGTGGAATTTCACGCCGTCATTGTTGTATGAAGTAGTATCAAATTTCAAATCTGTGAAGGTAGCTTGTCCATCAACCAGCTTCATGAGGGTTGGTCCGGTCAGTTTGATCTCGGTTAATCGAGCCTGCTTGGTGTTAACCCAACAAAACTTAACAGCGATGAATTCTGCGACCAAATTTGAAGGAGGGATGGCACTCTCATTTGTAACTGGATCAAAAAACTACACATAGCGAATGAATTTTAGATGAAAAAATGCTTAAACGAACTTGCGTACCTTCATTGCGACCTTAATGGAAGGTAGTTTCATTACTTTGTGCCAATTCCAACCAAGAGATTCATTGTACATTAATGGCCTTTCGAGTTGGATAGTTCCTTCGACTTTTAGCGGCGCTTGCATGTTATTTGATAGTTGAACCGACGGAGACAAACTAATTGACGTTTCAACCAGCTTGCTATCGCTTACTAGTTCATGATTGCATGTACTCCACTCCCATTTTGCTTGCGAACCTGGATCAGACTAAGAAAAACGATAAATTTCAGCGATATCACTCATATTTGCCTTAGTTTTCTCAATTGGTAGACTCCCAGATTCGCTTGACTCTGTTCTTTTGCTGCTTCTTTGAAATTCCAATGGTTCTTGCCTGAACATAGCGAGGTTATGCACGAAAAGAGGTTTTTGGTGTACTCTGCACTGAGCATTGGCTTCTCCATCGGTTTGACGCCTTGACTGCTGTTCCCTATCGTCAGATTTTCGATAAGTTCGTTTGGATTCTGAATTTAGTATAAATGCTGAGTTAAATTTGGATGGATTTACTGTCAAGACGATCGCGTTTCCTCGTCTTTTTCGAGGCATAAGTTTCTCATCCAGATAGTTCATGTGATGGTGACAAAAAACGAGAAGGTATTGGCTTCGCCGTGAGCAATAAACCAGTTAATGAATTTTTTGTTATTATTTGATAAAGTCGGAATGCTCCCAAGCCACTTTTTTCACGATCCAAATTTTGAATGGTAGAAATGCAGGAATAGGTTTGCAGGGGTCTCATGAGCCAAATTGTGGAATTCTCGGCAAAACAACTCGAAATAAGTCATAAAGGTTCATTGGCAATCAGAAGGGAATGCATGATTATGGAAATTGAAGTAAGCTTCTGAAGTTGCAAAAGGTGACGTCAGTAGCCCAACTCTTAATTCTGTAGATTTATTTAAATCGCGGTGTTGTTAAAAAAGGAAGTAAGCCTTCTGTGGCCACATTGTTGTTTTTTTTGGATTGATTCAGCCACTGAGGGTCACAGAGCTAACGAAAAACCTTTGTAACAGATATCTTAGTATCCTGGACACCACAATAGGAATTATTACTGAATAATAGTTCGAAATGGAGTTTGAAGTTTATTCAGCTTGCTCGTAGTAAACATTGCTCATTCTACTGGTAGAACTAAATCATTATGGTAGAATTGGTCCAAATGGCTATATTTTCTTTATTGAGAATCCAGGACATCTTGAAATTATCAAGAGATGTATTGCTTTCTTTCAAGAAACGCTAGCAAGTAGATTGGCTGATTCAATCTTAGACATTGGACTTGTAACAGAGACTGTTTTCAGTTAGAATTAGTTACCATTCGCTAGTTTGCAGAAGATGCATAATACAAACTAATTCTAAGATCCCAATGCTAATAAATGCTTATCTTGACCAATTTATTGATTGAGGTGAATATATTTTTCTAAATTCATGCTCGAAATCGGACGAATTTTCTCGTTTTTCTGGGAATGGTTTACGATAAAGTACTCGTAGCACAGGCTGAGGTTCGCGGTGGAGAAGGTTATTTCATGATTGTTTTGAAGTAGCCATTGTTGAACATAAAGTTCATTGATGAATAAGAAATTTTCACCAAGAGGAAACGATATTAATTGCGTTTGCTATCTAAAGATTCACATTCTTGAAGATTCCTCTCTAAGGAAAGAATCGAAATAATCGATACGAGTTTGGTTGTGAAATTATCGACATGGAGTCTCATTAAATATGTATTGGATATGAATAGAAAAAAGATCTCTTTGCCCCATTCGACTTAGTTTTCATTAAGAGTTCGAAATAATTGATCGGATGGGATATCCTCAATTTTCAACCTTAAGGAAGAAAGACTGAATGAAATTAATTGTTCGGGAATCTGAACGAGTAGGAATCAGACAATTATTGAATAGTATACTCTAAAAATTCCACTCCTCTACAACTAAACTCTTTATCTCTTCGCTCTCTACACTGATGGTTTGTTTGCTTTGCTACTTTTTTGTTTAAACCCACTTCATAAGTGAACGGCAATTTCTCTCTCTTTATCGAAGGATTGCAAATTCAGAGTGGATAGTCAGTGACGGAGTTAATCTTTGTATTATTTACAATTCAAATTCATTTTTCAAGCTCTTAAGGCCATTTGACATTCAAGGGCACTTGAAAACCTTCTGTTCAGTTCAATAGTGCTCTCTCCAAACAATAATAACAG
>ENA-UOTZ01002040-UOTZ01002040.1-compost-metagenome-genome-assembly--contig:-NODE-2040-length-11574-cov-14.502827_pt1 | contig 11574 bp, 12 predicted proteins | sample MGYA00238144_ERZ746983 | MGnify/ENA primary metagenome ERZ746983 (study PRJEB28759, sample SAMN06268863) | compost metagenome | isolation source: single cell | place: USA: California, Emeryville, Joint...
TTTTTTTGGTTAAACAATGCGTTAGAAATATCGAATGTTATTAATTCAAAAAGAGAAAACGAGGAGTTTGCACTTGGTATCTTGCGTCCTAAATATCTCCAATAAATTATTCGCTAAGAGCTCTCTGAATTCACTAGCCAACTTGTTTGAATCCTGAACTACTGCCAATTTTGCAGCTCATAATAGTCAGCAGATCCAAAAATAATTCTTTTGAGAAAACTATTTTGAATGTCCATATATTGAACTTACTAGAATGAATACAGACTGCAAATCAATATCTTTACACATAACTGCCTAGTCTCGCATCCCCGCTCCTTCGTTGCAAACAAAGTACGCACGAAACAAAAATTTATTCCGTTTTTTCATGAGTTTTTTTACGTTCGGAATATTTTTTCTTTGGCGCAGGTTTCTTTTCCTCTTGTGGAGTAGTAGTTTCTCCTTTTGTAGTCTCGATCGTTGTAGACTTCCCTTGAGTTGTAGCAGGCGTGCCACCTTTCACGGGTGCTCGGGTCACCTCATTTGGGATCAAATTTCCTCCTGCAGTTCTTGCTTTGGTTGGATCGTTTGGATCAACAAAGCTATCTGGGTCCAGGTACACAAGCAATACAAAACTGAAAATGATGAGATTAACGGTCACAACTGCTGCTCCTCCAGCATACATATCTTGATTTTCTCTAGTCGCTATCCCCCACTTTACCAGGAAATCTATTGCGTAAGTGAATATGCTTAGGAAGTAGTCCAAAGGAATTACGAGCAGAGTTGAAGTAAACAATAACTGGAAGCGTGAACATAAGCGCAGTGTGGATAAAGAAACTGATCAATTGACTTTTCTTGAATCCTTTGACCCTAACCTCGTTGAATTATCGCTCATAAAAAAAAGACTGATACCATTCTGGTTGTTTCTTCTTGTTTTGCGGTGCCTTAGGTTGAACGCCTGTGTTAGTCATTGGTTTAGCCAACGTGTTAATTTGGTGTTTTTATCCCAATTGCAATTAATTTAAGTTTAGAACTTCTCCAATATCATAAATTTCTCGATATTTCATGTCTGGGAAACCATCTAATGTTGCCATTAATCAATGTTTTAATGAAGTTCTCGAGATTCCCCTCTTATCTTTCTCACAATTACCTTATGTCTGAAACAACTGATAAATAATTCAATTGAAGATTGCCATTGGCTTTCAAATATTACATTGCATTAAACCACTCTACTTGCTTTCAATATCAACAATAATCAACCAATCACTTTTGATATCATTATCATGATGCGTAACCAGAACAATAATTGTTGAAGCTCAATCAACTTCACCGCGCAGTGCTGATCAGCGCGTTCTCATAGATTGAAGCTAGTAAGGAATTAATGATTTTATTCGATTTTGGAGCTAATAAGCGGGTATCGAATAATAACAATCACAGCAAACGAATATAAACTTAATCCGTGCAATCAATGAGGAATCCCACTGCCTTAGTCATTCTCGCTATAGGAATTGTTGTGGTCCTTATAAATAACCTGCAGCTGCTTAAGAACCGCGATCGCGATGGCGCAGTAAGAATCCAAACATTCATCTCGCTTCACTAGAATTAGGCGCTTCACATGAGCAAGTTGTACAGCTCGCGTTATCGAATCTCATCTTTTTCTGACTCTCCTTACGATGACATCGACATCCACATCCCCGACTACGAATCAGACGACTATGAAGACTCTGAAGATGTTGCGCTTAGAGGAGTCGCGAAATTCGATCATCAGCCTCTAGTGCTATCACCTTGGGACCTGGAGTACTTTGGCCAATGGAAACTAGCGGATAACTCGAAGCAAGTATGCTATTCATTGGAAAAATTGGTTGAATTCGTCTCTAGATTTTTAATTTCAGGCACAATCACGGAGAAAGCATTTTTTTTAATGACTCTGAGAGCGGAACGCTGAAAGTTAAGCTAGCTGACGGGAAATACGAAGACAATCTGAATGTAATCCTTGCAATAGAGTATGGGAACACTACCGTTGCAGATAACACGTATAAGACACTTTCTAATGAGTTACAATATGATTTTCTGGACAATAGATCATTTGGGAATCAGAATTGCATGATGACAGTCTATTATTACGACCATTACAAACAGATTTCATCCTCAAGTAAACTTTTTCCTTGGTCAGCAAAGAACTCATTTGTCTTAGAATGCAACGATACCGCGTTTAACGTGACGTATTTCTACATTGACTCAATGGCGCCAGCAAATCAGGACGTCAATACCTCTATCAATGCAAGTTTTGTCATAAACAGTCCCAGCTGTGGAATTTCAGTCAATATGATGTTCTCGGACGACGATAGCGTACTCACCCTGAACGTTCGAGCAAAACTAACCCTTACTTTAGCCAATACAACAAGCAGCGATGAATTATTGTATTATAGTCACGATACTGTGCTGTGGACATCTTTACGGCTGTATTAAGATGATAAAGCGCTTCGCTGATAACGACGCAGATGCGAATAAGGTATTGTTCAGCATACAGTCTCGTTTGACATGTGTTTTGCTTAGCTGTCGATGCTGACGGTCGGATTTTTCACATGTTGGGATTTGCTCCTGTTTCTCTTCCACCTGTACCAGGCCTTGACTAACAACGAATACTTTCATTTTTTCATCACTCCAGCGTTTTGGTACTTCATTCTCGCTTCGATTTTCGAGACGAGAATGCTGTTATTGCTTTGGAAAGCGCGCTTTGGAAACGTACATTTGGTACTAACGACCTTGCTCTGAATTTTATTTACAATAACTAGACATCGCAGGAGATTAGAAGAGGAGTTCTTGCCTTCTACTTCAAATTTTGTAAGATCATTACATTGTTCTACAAGCTAACTGACTATGTGTAATTTTCTTTATGGAAGACGGGTTTTTGGTTGTGATGATAATGCTGGCAAACTACTTCCTTCACATGAGTTGGTACCTAGTCCTGTCGGCCGGGATGTTCATCCCTCAGATCGTTCATAACGCCATCAGAGGTCATCGTTTGAAGCTGGACTTATATTACGTGTTCGGATTAGGCGTACTTAGAGTCGTCCTTCCAGTATGATAAATCTCATTGAATTTTTACTCAAACTCTGACTGATAGCTCTATGTGAAGGGATGTCCTGAAAATTTATTCGGGATTACTCCTGATTACAGATTTTGTATTGCCTACGGCAGCGTTCTCTCATTTCAGCTGCTTCTCATGGGATTACAAAATAAATTGGGCTCAAGGTTTTTCGTTCCGAACTGCCTATTGCCGCCGAAGTTTAATTATTTCGTCGATGTGGTTTTTGGCTCAGCGCATGATGTAAATCAATTGATTTCTAACACAATTTGACCTCTGATTCTCAATAGGAAGCATGTCCGATCTGCATGGAAGACATAAGCAAGCCGCCAATAGATCCACACGGCCCGCTTCTGCAGGTTGAACCTGGAAAGAAGCTGAAGATCATGCAGACACCTTGTAATCATAGATTCCATGAGAGTTGTCTGAAAAATTGGATGAACGTTAAACTTGAGTGTCCTCTCTGCAAGGCCGCTATTCCTTCTCTAGACTGAGGAGCATACTCAGCTATTAAATAAATCTACCAGCATGTGTTTTTTCCTATTTGCATAGCACAACTATGTTTTTTCGTGTATATATTAACCGATATTGTGATGTATTTGATACCTCTTTATGTTATTTGTTTCTAAAGTTTTTTCGATGACAATAAAGAATCTTTGCATATGAATATTGAAAAATTATTCGCAGGAGCTAAGTACGTAAAAAAGACAATATTTCCAAAATCTTTCGGATTATTTTAATTAGTATAACTGAAAGTAATTCTATACAAGATGTATTCAAATATTCAATGTTGTGGAAAGAACAAAAAAATAAGTATTAAGCTTCCAACCCAAGTGGCTCGGCCTAACAATTTGCAGAGAACTTCCAATCGGGCTTAATTGGAGCAAGTTGAATGACTTTTGCTTGGATTTAAATGTGCTTCGCGTTCCAGCCCAGCAAGACTTTCATTCGTAGCAACCAGCTTTCCAATGACGGTCGATAATCATCAACAATGACTAATAAATGAGAAGATTAAGTGGGGCGAGTGCGAATATATTATTACAAGGGATGTAATTATCTGATTTCCTGATAACAAGGACTTCTTCTTTAGAGATCTCCTTGCGATTCATTCCGTCATTTGAAAACCAAACGTTGGCTCGGGTGCTTTTATTGGCCTATTCATAAGCGAATGATATAATGGCTATGCTTGATACTAAACTACCTTGACGGTGATATTCAAATCTATAGGCAGAACTATCGGCCTTGCAGCAAGCGAGCGGGGACAGATGGGGGTAATCACCACACAAGGTACCTAAAATTCATCGTCAAATAATCACAAATAACTGAGTTTCCTTACTGTTTGATGAATTATTGGTCCTCCAGCTGACATCTGGTAGGCTGTAGACCCATTTGGCGTGGCTATAATAATACCATCGCCTTCGTAAGTCGTTAAGAAGTGATCTCCGACATACACATCCAACTTTGTGAGATACGGAGAAGGACCTCTGTCAATCAAGAACTCATTCAAGGCTAAAAACGTCTGTTTTTCGTCACTTAGATTGATCTGTTCAATAGTCGTTAGTTCCTGTCAATCAAGACTTTTTCTCTTACATCACATGCAGTTCTTTGCTTCTTTTCAATAGTCACTGAGCTTTTATTCTTAATCTTCATCAACAGGAATTTCACCGTCTCTTTGTACATTTTCATCGAAAAATTGCACATGTAGCCGAGCGTTCCCTACCATAATTAGTCATTCGAATGCGCTTTACAGGGTTACTCTATCGATAGTAAATAGCGGCGGTAGAGCTCTATTAGGGAAGTAATTGACAGTCCAGAGGATCGTCCCATCGCCTCCCACAGTGAAAATCAGCTCAATCTCCATCTCATGCTTAGTCGCATTAAACTCGACAATGCTGTCCTTTGGAATATCCTCAAGATTTCCTTTCATTTCAGAGATTGTCGGGGCTTCAAGATAGATCACATGATTAAATTCCTGCAATAATCTGTGAATTGTGAGCGAAATTTCAACACTTCGAGACATACGTGATAATATCCTTCGCAATGTCACATGACTCGTCGTCGTTGATCTTCTTAACAACTAACACATTGAGTTTCTCGGTTTTCTCAAAGGTTATGGTTTCATCTTTATGAGTGCTGCTTTCTACCAATTCTGCTCGTTGTCTTTATTGGAATTAGAAAAAAATCGGTTTGTGACCGTTTTACATTGAAGATTGTTTTTCTAAGCTGACTCGGCGATCAGACCCATTAATAGTCTCACGGTCTCTCCAATTTCTATTGAGAAAGGTCAATTTGTTTGCAAAAAGAAGGATGCTACAGTTTGGTTAAGGAAAATTCTGATGTAGTAACTGCTTCTGCCATTGATCCTACGAATTCGGAAATCATTATTTACAAACTTTTATTGTGGGTTTTAAAGGATAAATCAGTGATTCATTAGTAAGTGAAGTACACAGATCGTGATTCGCTGTGAATCTTCAGTAATTGAAATTCTGGTGATGTCAGAATCTTCGATTCTGCAAATTAAAAGTAATTTTAGGACTACTCGTTTCGAAAGCAATTGAAATGTTAAGGAGAATCACTCTCATGAATTCACTTAAAGCGACAATTAGTTGCTGGACATCATCTCATGGAGAGACCATCATTTTACGAATTCTTTTTTATGTTGGAGAAGAACCAATTGGACCAGATCAGCTTATTATTGATAGGTAGAAATTTGAGAGTTGACAGTTATCACAGAATGAGTCACGAATGGTATTTAGAAGTTTATTCCAGAAAAGGTTCGTAAACAAGTAAAATTCAAACGATTTTTTTTTTGTTTATTAAAGTCCAGCATGAATGTTTCACGATGTAATTATTATAACACAAAGAACTGATTTTCAAGGCAAGCTTGCAATGTTCTTACCTTGGGGGGGGGGGGTTACACAATTAACAATAAATTATTTTATTGAGAAACCCTTGAAAATAGTACGATTCGAAACCATGAGCCCCAGGCAATGCTCGCCAATAGCCATTTCCAGTTTCTATATTCAATTGAAATCTCATTTATCTCTTCGATTCTTCCAGTCTCCTTGGAAATCTCAAGAAATATTTATTATTTTACAAAAATCATGGAGTCAAATACAAGAAATTCTATTGCGTGTGATCGGTGGATGAGTTTCAAAGAGTTCCAGCTGAATAGCTCCTAGCAAAGGCGCGGGATATGTGAATTTGAATATCTTTGGACTCAAAGAGTAAATAGTTCGATAAATTATTCAAGGTTCATCTGTTTGAGAACGGTTGAGAAAATCATTCGGCTTTTACATATCATCTATCCCTCAAATAGCAGATTTTACACGTTCCTCTTGTCGTTCTGAAGTTAACTAGATAAAAACCAACTGGCACATCATGCTTCATAAAAGCACTCTGTGACTCTGGCAGATTATTCCTGCATTTCCCCTTTCTTTCCTACGCTACTACTACTTTTTTACCTGAAAGCTAATTCAATTTGCGAGAATCTCATGAGGATTTCCTCAGTCTTGTATTCTTATGTATACAGTCGTTAATTTCAGTCAGAGCGTTCAATTTATATGTTCATTGCCTCGTTTACTCAGCAGCTAGTTCGATTTGCAAACAATTCCCACGAAATTCTAAAACACCCCGCCAGAGGCGAAACTCTTATGATCTCAAGATTTCTGAGTTTATTTCTCAAATAAAATTGCTGATTAGAATTTAATCAAACAAACCTGGTATTAATAAATTCATCGCCTCACTTCATATCAACCAAGCTATCAATGCTAGAGACCAACGCTGACCCTGCGTCAGATAGAAATGGTAGCAACCTCACCTCATTTTCACTATTTTCGAAAAATCCATAAATTTTCTGCTTTCAATGATTCGATTAGACTCATTTACAAAATAGGATCCACAGACACCCATGGCTATAAACCGACCACAGAAAACGGAGATAATAGACCCAGCGGAGGTCAAGGAGGAGGATCTCCCATGAAGAGCTCTCAAAAAGGGCCCAGCATTGACGATTTTATCATTATCAGAACCCTTGGCAGCGGAGCTTATGGCGAGGTCCAGCTAGTACAAAAGAAATCAAACAGCAAGCAGTACGCAATGAAAGTAATCGACAAAAACTTCTTGCGAAGGGTACCTACCACTACACTCGTCAGGTTTGAAGTTATCTCATCTCTTAGGAGCAAAAAGAATACCAAGTCTATGCCGAAAAGGAGGTGTTATCTAAGCTAAACCATCCCGGCGTTGTGAAGTTATTTTTTGCGTTCCAAGACAAACACAAACTGTACTTCGTAATGGAGTTTTTGGCTGGAGGGGACTTTTCGGAGTATCTCAAAACAACTCGAAACCTACTAGGTAATTTGCTGGCTTCTCTGGTGATCTCTGAGCGATGGCTTATAGGCGGGTTACCAGAAAAAGCGATAAAATTTTATGCAGCAGAGTTGGTGCTGATTTTGGAGTATATTCATAGAAACGGCATTGCGCATCGAGATGTGAAGGTAAACTGAAAGGGGTTTTTCATTGGCTGATTTGTGTAGCCTGAGAATCTGATGTTGACAGGCACTGGGCATTTGAAGTTGATCGATTTTGGAACAGCGAAATATTTCACCGTTGATAAGCGGGCTAGTGATATGTTTGCGAAGAAGAAAAAGAGCACTTTTTTGCCGCCAGACGAAAAAGAAGAGGAAAAGAAGGCTGAGCGCCGTTCGACTTTCGTCGGCACGGCACTGTATGTTTCGCCTGAGCTACTTGAAAGGAACGAGTGCTCTGCCCCAGCTGATTTGTGGGCTTTAGGTAACAGATTAATGAATTTTGGTGGGATGATAACATGGGATCAAAGGATGTATAATTTTTATAATGACGACGGGCAAAGTGCCTTTTAAAGTCGAAAATGAATATTTGCTCTTCCAGCAAATCAAACAACTGAATATCGACTGGCCATCGGTAACGCCTTCGCCAAGCAACCTCTCTCATCTGATTTTAGGAAATGGATCCAGAAGCAAAGGATCTAATTGAAAAATTAATGCGGAAAAATCCAGACGAAAGACTTGGTGCTGGTCCTGATGGTATTACAATCTCTCTCATAATTTCCATAGCTAACATCCAAAGGGTCTGACAACGATTACGAAGCACTGAAACGCCATCCATTTTTCAAAGAAATCGATTTTGAAACGATCTTTGAAATGGAAACTTTGCCTTTTCCGCTTCCTACGATTACAAGCAAACGATCATCAAAAATGATTGATGATCTTCCTGTTGAAATGATTTTTTCTCAAAACTCCGGGTCGCAGGTCCTAGACCTAGTCCTCGAGATTTCACCGAGAGACAACCCCGAAGGAGCGAAAGAAATTCCAAAAGAGCCCAAAGTAATTCTGTCCGGGAAAGTAGATAAGAGATCTCCGTATTGGTATTACCAAAAGAGGAATCTAGTTCTCACTGACGAGCCCAAACTGAAATATTACGATGCTAAGACGAATAAATATAAAGTAATTTTGTTTCCTTTGGCTACAGTGTCTGATATATTCCTTTCACATCAAGAACGAAGTGCCTATTTCAGACAAACTAAGAGCACAAGTCGCGAGTAAATCAAAGTTTTATGTGATAATCCCAACTCGAAAGTATACTTTTAAGGTGAGTAACTTTTTTTCGCATTTAGAAACTCTAACGAATATGATAACCCTAGTCATATGATCATCCGGCTACTAAATGGGTTGACGCAATAAACGAAGCAATTAGTACACTAAAGAATAAATCTTAGCATTTATTACTACTGAGATGGGTTTCGTCTTTCTCCGATAATTTTTTCCCCTATATGAACTGTTAAAAATTATGAATTCCTTAATTGGCGATTCAGAAATTATTTCATTTTGTCAATTTCTTAAAGCCAAAAGTATTCATAAAATGTAAATCCCTTGCCGTTGATAATCAGAACGCGGGTTTGTTTAGCGTGGAGATCGTTAATTCAAGTCCTATTGAGTATGAAAACCTGTTCGTATAATATTGAATATAGGTTTCAAAGTACTTAGAAATAGGAGATTATGAATAATAAAAAAACAGGGATTGCGAATGATGGTCAATCACGCTTTGACTGGTGTTTGCCAGTTATCCATTCCTCTTTGGGCGGCTATATTTACAGCCTGTTTAGCCGCAGCTTGTCCAGCTACGTCTGTAAGGTCTTTGAGTTTCGCTTGTTGACCTAGGAATACAGTCAAAAAACGGACAATAAAGGCGAGTTACTCTTGCTGCTTCTGAAATAATTGTAAAGGTTCGTACCGACTAAGCAAATGCTCAATGCATCCAAACAAAACTATAGAATGGCATTAGTTCAAGCCGAGATTTGCTGACTAGCGCATTACCTTTCCAAATGAGAATGAGAGGAGGTTCAAAAGAGCCACTAATATCCAATACAGGAGCGTGAAGAGCTGGAAGTACCAGAATACGGCGTAATCAACCTTAGACACATTGGCTTCTGCCTCTCGTGATTCGAACTTCCATTCCTCAGCGCCATCCGCGTTGATAACAATCCACCATCTCAGCCCCACGAGAATTCTAATTTCTTTTAGCTCTGAAGAAATGCGAAACTGTTGTTACCTTCCAGATATATTTTTCACGACCCAAAAGTCCAAAGCATTTAAAACTGAAACAGTAATGAAAGTAATGACGAAGTTATCGAAGATCCAGTTGAATAGGATGTAACTAATCTCGATAAGGCAAGGGATTTTTTCATAAGGGCGTACCAAAGAACAGCAGAGACTTTGAAGGCCATTGTAAAAAAGCATGCGAGAGGATGGCTCGATTTTCTAAAGTCGAACGAGGCGGTGGATAGTCCAGTTAATTCCGCCATAGCTCCTTGTTGAGTAGGCTGTTGTGGCTGCTTTTTGACGATCAAGTTAGGCTGTGCAGCGGCTATGGGAATCGGATCGTCGCTTCTTTCGTTGCCTGATGCTAAGCGAATATTCTGATTTCCATCCCAGCTCGCTTCGTTGGTGTCGAGATTTTCGTCCTGAGGTTTCAAAAATTAAATCTCGCATGTGTGAAGAGAAGTGTACCATTATTCTTGTTGGTAGGTCAGTTCGATCTAAGGGTTTATTGCTTTATTTAAGATAAACAAATTCAAAATCCAATCAAAAAGCTTTTGATATCCTATCTTTTGGAATTAAAAGGCAATCAATGTAATCGTGTTAAGTAGATCTAGATTAACACAAAACAATTTTTTGGTTTTCAACTAAAAAGGATCTTTGATCAACTGGAATTCTGGATAGCTGATTTTTTTGAAGCAAGAGGAGAAAAAAGTTAGAATTTTTCTTTTTTTTTTTTATTGATTGCTTTTTGTTAGTTTTGGAGACGAGATATCCTCGATAATGTGGCAGTAAAATTTAGTTGTCAGAGAGAGATTAACTTGAAGACCATTTGGAATAGAGAAATCGGTGAGAATTCCATGATCATTCATAATTTAATAACATTTTGTAAAATCTCGATGAGATCGAGCTTATTTCCCAAAGGCAATTAGCTGAGAAAGAACCTTGCACTTAATCTTGTAGGAATCCTTAGCATTACTCGAATTCTGAGCACATTGAAATCGATTTCTGACTCCTTTGATCTTTATAGTTGTCTATAACCTTCGCAATAAGGAAAAACGCCTTTTCGAATGGTAAACTATTAGTAGTAATGAAAAATGCTCCTTTAACACCGCCATCATTGTATGATCGTAACATAATCTGTTTTCGTTTGCTCATTGAAATGAAAATTCACAGAATCTCAGTCAACATGAAAAAATTCAGATTTAGCTCCTTTCCCTCAGTTTTTATGGCGAATTTCCAATGAAAATACCCCTAAAGAAATTTCTTGCTTCCGTAGACATTAACTCGAAATTCGTAAAAAATCCACTGACCACTTTTTCTCAGAAAAACGTTAAGATTCTCTTCTACTGCACAGCTTTGAAAAAATTCCAAAAACCGGAACACACTACCACAAAAAATTCAACGATACCATAAATCATACTTTCTTCACACTCAAGCGCTACACGAGGTTCACTGGACTGGCTCACGCACGAATTACATCTTTTTTCAACTCGACAGAGATTAATTCAAAACAAGCAATTGGATTCGCTGATTTAACTAAATAATCAGACTCGATAAGAGTTCATAAAATATAGCAATATATTAATTCCGAATACAACAATAAGAATTCGAAAATGGGAGAAGGTGTTAAGAAAACCAAGAAGAGACAAATTTTGAACAAGTTGTTCAAGTTCTTGAACCAATACAGCCAGGTTCTTGTCATCCAACTTGAAAACGTCGGCTCCAACCAGATTCAAGATGCCAGATTTAAGCTCAGAAAGGAAGGTCTCGGTGAAATGCTCGTCACTAAGAACGTAAATCCCTCACTCCCTCATTTACTTAACTTGCACCCCTTTAGACTGTCTTCAAGAAAGGATTCGCCATGAGACAAGCTCCACTCGACCCTGAAGATCCTGATTTTGAATTCAGAAAGCCTCTTTGGAACAAAAACAT
>ENA-UOTZ01002041-UOTZ01002041.1-compost-metagenome-genome-assembly--contig:-NODE-2041-length-11574-cov-10.300165_pt1 | contig 11574 bp, 8 predicted proteins | sample MGYA00238144_ERZ746983 | MGnify/ENA primary metagenome ERZ746983 (study PRJEB28759, sample SAMN06268863) | compost metagenome | isolation source: single cell | place: USA: California, Emeryville, Joint...
CTTATATCAGTAGTCTGAGCTACCTATCGGCAAACTCGCAGTTTTATTTCAAAATTTATTAGCTATTTTCTCTATAATGAGAGGCCACAAACAAATTCAGCTCTTAGCTATCTAATTCTTATCCTCTCCTGTCAAGTCGCTCGAAAGTTAAGCATTTATCAAAATAATGAACGTGAACTGAATATGAGGGCGATGGAAAGCAGCGTTTCTTATTCTTTTATGAAACTTTGGTTAACATTACAAAGTTAAACTTGCGAAATATTTCTATGAGTAAACGCTATAGGCGCAAAACGACTACCCCATGAAGAAAGTTTCTAGTACAGCTAATCAGTGTTAGTAGGGACGAGAGGGTCAAATCCGAGCTCTTCGACAGGAATAACAAACTCTCCGAGCTTTCCCTCGTACGCCTTCACCATGTGAGTATGAGCCTTGCGGATCTGCGCCAATTCTTTCTGCAACTCAGCGATAAGTTCATTCTTTCTCGTTTCGATTTCCTCAATTGAGCTCGTTAATTCGCCTATTTTCACAAAAAATCAGCAACAGCGCTCCCAAATAATCTCACCTAATATCTGAGGATCGAGGTTTGAAGCCGTCAGCACTTGATTCAGCTGTAAGTCTTTAATCTCGAGGTCCTCCGTAATGAAAGTGACTTCTTTTTCCAAGATCAAATTCTATTGGAATACCAAGTCATTAGTTCCTAATTGTAACAAAGCCGAAGTACCTTTAGCCCAGTCTTCTTCTGGATCTCATAAACAGCGTCGTTGAACTTATCAGTGAGGGAATTCTTCTCTCTTTCGAGATACTTGAACTGCTGCAATTTGACCTCGTATTCGAACTCCATTCTTCTGAACTCTTCCTCAGAAGACGCGATCTTCTTCTTGATATCCTCCTTTTCTTCCTTTAGTTTTTGATATGCAATTTTTTCAGCCTCAAGCTCCACGATTTCCAGATTTAGCTTATCCAGCGGACCCTTGAGATTCTTATTCTCCATTTCAGCCTGAGCAAGGAGCTTCCTATCGTCTTCTTCCTGCTGTTGAAGGCCCTTAATCTCGCCTTTGAGCCTCTTTATCATCTCAAAGTTAGTCGCAGTGATCTCAGCATAATAGTTTTTGATATCAGTATATTTCTTCGTATGAAGCGCAGTGAGCTCTTTAACCGCAGCGTCTTTCTTATCTTCAATCTGCTTGATCATCGCGGCTCGAGCATCCTCCATTTCCTTTCGGAGCTTCTCCATCTTGAGGTGATACTTGGCCTTAATGTTGTTATATTCTCTTTCGTATTCTATCCAACGGTTAAACCCTCAATTCTCAATGGAAAAGCAGTACCTTCACGAGATTCCGTTGCTTTTTTCAAGTAATCCTGCTTCAAGGCGAACGTATACTCTTCGTGGCTGACCTCTTGCTCTTTTTGCTAAGGAACACACGGTTTGCATTACATAACGACCGAATTAATTACCTGGACTTTGAGAGCTCTGGTATCGAATTTCAGATCTCGTTCTTCGTATCTAATAACGCCGTCAGAATGGATACTGATTGTCGATTTAGTTACCGATGGGCGTCTTCAAGCTGTTTCAAACTGATTTCCACATCTTTCTTTAGCGCGGTCTGTGTGTCCTGGTTCTGGAACAAGAGATGCTTGACCCTAGGGATTCAAATTTGAAAAGAGCTGGATGAATGTGAGGTACTTTTGCTTGTAGAGGTTAATTGTCATCATATGGTTTTCCGAGAGATCGCCTATTTCTCGTTCCTTGTTAACCAGCTCGCTTTTTTTGTCGTCGAGTTCTTTCTTGGCGATGATCCAGTTATAATTGATTTTTTCACGCTCTTGTTGGTATAAACTGAGCATTTGCTCTTCTTCTTTGAGTTTATCACGTAATGCTCGGAGCTCTTTCCTCATTGCTTTCTGGATATCGATTGATTGGAATGGGGATTTTGAGAAATGAAGCTTACTTTGACGTCCTCTTTTTCTGTATCAGTGACTTTGTCAGCAGCATTCATAGCATTGCGGTCTTTTGCAGCTAGGGGGAGAGTGTTAGTGGCTGGAAATTGGTTGTTTGGAGGTACTGAGCTGTGGCTGCGGTTGGTTAGGTTTCTTTCCGCCTGTAGGTTTCTTTGACATCTATCTTGAAAATATAACTTAATTTGAATATAAGAACAACACGAGTGAGAATTGTATAAATAAATTTCTTTGTCGAATGCACACTGGTAAGTTCGAAATTTAATCTCTTAATGTCTCTTTAGAATGCCAAATACAAGATAATCGCGTGATGTAGAGGAACGCATGGAGAAGAGCTTGGAATCACCGATAAATGAAATTAAAGCAGTTCTAAATGTGAGGTTATATATGCGAATTACATGGCTATATCTATTCAGGAAAATATAGAAATAGATATGATGAAGGAGACGAAACATAGAAAGAGATTAGTGGATCAGAAATGAATTTGGATTATGATTGATTGTTAATACTTTCGCAATTTCCAGTGCTTTCTTAGGAAATTCAAGAGTGCGAAAAAATATTCTGGAGATAGTAATCTGAAAAATTGTTAAAGAGGCTGCCTCGTTGAACTTTTCAGGAAATTAATTCGTGGGTTTCGCAGGATTCCAAATAAGCCGTTGCTAGTGGCAAGAATAAATTTGTATTTCTCAAAGTAAAACATTTTCAGGACACTTGCGCGCATGCTTGGTCCTCAGCAATAAGCTAAAATAATCATAATATCGAGATCTTTCTATTCACCACGAATCATGCAAAATATGGTTGCTTTTGTTTTTTTGGAGATTTATGATATTTGGTCTCAATCAAAGTTTCTTTTTAGCGTTGCAAGGTTTCATGAATGTTCCCAATGAAAAGCGCTGCAGCCTCTATCATTCTCAAAGTAAATTAGTTGTAATATTTTTTTTTTATTTGGCCGTTTATTCGAGAGTTTATCATTCTGTTGAAGATGGCTTACTCTCAATAAATGCCAATCCTTTCAAGCCAAATTGCCCAAATGACAGTTGTTTCACCTTTTTTTATCAAGGTCTTCCCTCATTGAATTCGTAAACTGAAATAAATGTGAGAGATAATTGTCAGAAAATTTCTCATTCGCAAATGCACAAAATGGATAACCTCAAAATACTGAACAAAGCACATCTTTTGTAATAAGATTATGGGCATCTGATGGGGAAAGCAGTTCCTAAATATAGATGGATGCATTTGCTGGATCAAGGCGTACAAAATTAAGGCTTGATCAGTAACCGATTTCAGTAATTTGTCTACATTTATTATTACTATCTAAAATCAGTAAGAGTCTTACGCAGCCATGCAGTTCGTCAGATCGCTTGCCTGAACTGAATACTATTTATTTCTTTTAGACTGAAGTTGCTTAAATTCCTTACCAATTAGAAGATGTTCACCAATAATGATAAGGTTCATAGAGATTTGCCCTCTCACCGTATTGTTGTTTGGTTTAGAAGGCCACAGACACCTCATTCTCTTTTTTTTTAAGTCTAAGAAACAAAACAAAAATTACTTGAGAAACTTTTACCCCATAAAACTAAGCAACCATGTGGACGACTAATACTACTCCTTCTTCTTAAACCATCTCATTTTGTTTTAAGGCTTCCTCATTAGATCAGTCTCTCACTCTTTACAAGAAACCGAATTCGAATAAATATTCATTCAGAAAGCGTAATAGTACAGGATCTTAAAGGTTAGTTCGTGTTGCGACAATCTAATTTAAGATAGCACCGTACTTTTGAGGACAAGGCAGCTTTCTTGACCATATTCCATATTGAAATTCCGAATTTACAGTGCATCTCATCATTTGTATTTCTTTAATTCTTTCCTATACCACAAATGCGTCTTTTATCTTGTTTATCTAGAGAAGAATTTTCGAAAAAGAGGACCCAAGCACCTTCTCATCGTAAAACTACACAAAAGAAATTACTAAGCCAGATTTTAACCTTCAGGAAATTGAGAAAATATAAGAACCTATGTATATTCGATTATCTGACTGACAAATTTCAACTCCTCTCGTCAATTGCGAGAAAAGTGAGATTGTAGCTCCTCGAAATCTTTGAATTGGAGATATGAAACTTCTTCTTATAATGCTTTATAAAAAAAAAGAAAAACCCCAACAACATTGATACAATTTTTACCGTCACCGTAAAATCTTTTTTATAAGTCCAGTTATTTTCTGGAAGTAGAATTTACTGGAATCTCACCACTGATTAGAGATTCTAAACACATATGCTGCTCTCGCTGTTCACGAAGCTATCTTCCACTACTGACCAGAGAGTCAAGCATTTGAAAACAGAAGATTCTTAGGATTTAATCATATTCATCATTTTACAGAATCTTCATGAAGTATTTCGTAGAATCCGCCATATTTTATTCATTTGGCTCTTTATCCATTGTCCTCGCTTCATTCAAATAACAATTCTTGGCTAATTATATTTTTCTCCCCTCTATAGAGAAGACTACTTTTGGCAAAACACAAAGCTTAGCCGTTGTAGCTGAAAATTTGAATACTATTCAATATGTGAATCCTAACTAAGGGTCTTTTAAGATCAAGCGCAGCCAAAACACCTTGAAAAATTTTTTGTTTTGAGGATCTCTTTAAAGAACATTAGTCCCTCGAATGTAAAGGCCGCGCTAACAATTCAGCTCCATGGCAACAAGAATAGCCAAAGAAGATGTAATTCTCCGGTTTTCATAAAGAAAATCGTAAGGCAAGCTGTTTAACGACATTTAAAATATTTTGACATTTGGCATAAAATAACAACTGTCGAACAGAATTTTTTTTTTTCTTAGACAAAGTCACCAGAATTCCAAGGACCAACACTTCTGGCAACATTAAATAACCTGGGTTTCTCCTACCATCTACCTGAGCTCCCAATATTGCAACATGGCCATAAAGGACATGTCTCTGAATGTGGATATACTGAGAAAGCGGTAGAAATTCCAGTAAATTTTCCGTCGGTTCTGAGCCAGTGATTTTGATTCGAACTGACTTTAAATATCAGAAATTTTTGTAATAATCTATCGTAAATTTTCTTTTTAACGTTAATTTCACAGCAGAACCATGCCAAAAGTGCCGAGGCCCGTAAGTTCTATTATTACATCTTTTACAGAAGCAAGGTATCTTAGCCGATTTTTCTGGGCATTCTCTTCAACATATTTCCTCATTAGACACCGTCTTGACCTCGAAGTCCAAGAAAAACGGTTGGGCAAACTTAAAGACGAGAAACAAGCAAGACGCCAAAAGCGTATTGAATACCTATCCAAAGCAGCTCCAACAGCAAAACAACAAAAGAAAGCTGAGGCGAAGTCGGCTGCTAATAGCGAAAAGTTCCGCTCAATGGTAAACTCCCAAACACTATTGATAAAATTACTACATCGCTTTCTCCGCTAGGATGAGCACAAAATCAAGCTTTCAGAGCTTTATGAGCGACTAGGTGTCGATCCTGAGAAAGGTCTCAGCGATAAGGATGTCGAAGTCAAAAGAAAGCAATTCGGTCTGAACGTGCTGACAGAGAAAGGAAGAACTCCTTGGTATATGAATCTCGCCCATGAATTCACGGGATTCTTTCCTCTGTTGCTATTCGTCGGCGCAGGAATGTCGCTCTTGATGTACGGGATCCAGCCGTCCGACCCTTCAACGCTATACCTTGGTATCGCGCTCCTTGTAGTCATTTTCCTCACAAGTATCACGACCTTCGCTCAAAACCAAAGCAGTGAGGCTGTCATGGAGGGATTCAAGAATTTTATCCCCCAGACCTGCCGCGCGTTACGTAACGGCAGCTGGACGAAGATAAACGCTTCATTGATCGTGCCAGGAGACATCATCGAGCTCAAAGCCGGTGAGAGAATTCCTGCCGACATGAGAATTATCCTCAGCAACGAGATGAAGGTCGATAACTCTTCCCTGACGGGAGAAAGCGACGCCTTGCTCAGATCCGTCGAGTGTACTCACCCTGAACACCCGCTTGAGACCATGAACCTCGCTTTCTTCGGTACGTTATGCAAGGAAGGCTCAGGAAAAGGCATCGTTGTTATGATAGGCGACGACACTGTTATTGGACAGATCGCGAACCTTGCCTCCACCGGAGCTGTCCAAGTCTCTCCTTTGGTCCAAGAAATCGATAATTTCGTCATGAAAATGTCGATCATTGCTTTCGTTTTCGGCGTGTGTTTCTTCATTCTTGGGTTCATCATTGGTTATGGCTTCGTCCAAAGCTTGATTTTCGCCATAGGTATCGTCGTCGCCAACATGCCCGAAGGAATCATTGCGACGCTTACCGTCTGCATTACACTTGCCGCCAAGCGACTCTCCATTGCGAAAGTCCTCGTCAAGAACCTCGGATCGGTTGAAACATTGGGCAGTACGACCGTTATCTGCTCTGATAAGACCGGAACGCTCACTCAAAACAAAATGACCGTCGCAAACATCTGGTATGACAACGTCGTGAGGAAAGGCGAGAACTTGGAGAAACTCCATGCGGCAAACAGACATCCAGAATACGATGTCAAATGCAAAGGCTTCATTGACCTCCACCAGGCTGCTATCCTTGGAAGCGATGCGATTTTCGATAATAATACTCCTCAAGAGAGACTCCATGGGCTGGAGCATCTGCCGGAGGCTGAGAAAAACAAGAAAACCGACGAAATCAATAGAAAATATCAAGAAGAACTCAAAAAGAAGCCTTTACAAGAGAGACCCTGTCTCGGAGACGCTTCAGAAACCGCGCTTATCAAGTTCTTCCAACCCATTGAGGATATCCTAGAAACGAGAGCCAAATTTCCAACTCTTAAGATGGGCGATGGTTCAGAATCCAAGCTGCCTTTTAATTCTACCAACAAATTCGCGATCAATATTGTTAAATACGAAACTTCTGGCTCTCACCACTGCATGTTTATCAAGGTAAAACCTATTAAATTACCTATTAGAATTAATTGTATATTGTGGCTAGGGCGCGCCAGAAAGAATCTGGGGATTCTGCTCCCATATTTCGATAAATGGCGAGGCTATTCCAATTAATGACCATTGGAAAAAGCAATTCGAGGAAGTCAACCTGAGGTTCGGTAAGCAAGGAGAAAGAGTCCTTGGGTTCGCGAAATATCACCTTCCGAAGAGTCAATTCGGTGAAGATTACCAATACAACTGCAAGGCAGTCGAGCAATTCAATTTCCCAATGAATAAGTTTGTTTTTGTGGGAGTTACCTCGCTCATAGATCCCCCAAGGTACGAGTTCTTGCATGGACTGATAGCTGATTTGATTTTATAACTATAGGGAAATTGTTCCGTTCTCAGTGATAAAGTGCAAGACCGCCGGTATCAAGGTCGTCATGGTCACCGGCGATCAGCCTGTGACAGCCGCGGCCATTGCCCGACAAGTCAACATTTTCGATCCGAACGTCGAAACCGTCAACGAGATCGCTGAGAGACTCAAAATTCCCCTTGAAGCCGCTATGGACAAGAGCGACGCTATTGTTATTCACGGAGATTTGATCACTGAGGCTATGAAGGAGGATGAAACGCTCCCTGAGAGCGAGAGAGGAAAGCGGCTTGCGTCATGGTTATCCAAACCACAAATCGTCTTTGCTCGTACGTCCCCAGCTCAGAAGCTTATCATTGTCCAAGGATGCCAAAAACTCGGTCACATCGTCGCTGTGACCGGTGACGGAGTCAATGATTCGCCAGCTATCAAAAAGGCTGATATCGGTGTTGCTATGGGAATCACTGGCTCAGACGTCGCGAAAGACGCAGCTGATATGGTGCTTTTAACCGATGATTTCTCCGCGATCGTCGTTGGAGTCGAAGAAGGTCGTAAAATTTTCGATAACTTGAAGAAATGCATTACTTATGCCCTGACTTCAAATATCCCTGAGCTCATTCCATTCATTGCCATGGTCATCATCGGCCTTCCAGTCCCACTCTCAACGATCCTAATGCTCTGCATTAACTTGGGTACCGATCTGTTCCCAGCCTTCTCCCTTGCTTGGGAGGAAGGAGAGCTCGATATCATGACAAGACCTCCTCGACCAAAAACCGACCACTTGTTCACCGCGAGAATGATAACGACCGCTTATTTCCAGATGGGCGCCCTTCAAGTCTTTGGCGCTTTCTTATGCTATTTCTACGTCTTGAACGACTTCGGATTCCCGCCTCTTTCCTTGATCAATCTGCAATACAGAAGTGGGCTCTCGTCTTGTAACACCGACACCTTTGACCCATTTCGACCTGACCTCGGAAACTCGTTTGTGGGGTCTTTATGTGACAAAACTGCTGATGGGCCCTACAGTATTGACAAAGATGCTGCCGGTGGCTTATACCAGCCTATTGACTGGCTTTACCTCAATAACGCGCTCCAAGACTTGAGAAACGTATTTATTGAGTGTGATGGACAGGGTGCAGTGCGCGAGGCCCTCACCTGGGGCGAGTGTCGCATTAACCAGCTCAGTGCGGTGACGAACTTACCAATTTGCTATAGCACTGAAGCTCTCAAGTACGCTCAAACCAGCGTTTTCTTCGGAATCGTCTTCTGCCAGTTCACGAATCTCTTTGCTTGCAAGACCAAGAAACTTTCATTGTACTACCAAGGAATCAGAAACAGTATGAACTTCGCTGGACTCGCCTCTGAATTGGTGCTGACTTTCTTCTTATCGGGATGGATATTCATTTTCAGAGGGTTCGGTTCTCGTGATGTTATATTTTTCCACTATGGTCTCGCTGCAATACCATTTTCGATTTTGCAGCTGATTATAGACGAGTTTAGGAAGAGTTTAATCAGAAGAGATGACTCTGAGACAGTTAGAAGGAAGTTGGGGAAACCTGGTTGGTATTTCAGAAATTCGTACTATTAAAACATAGCAGAATGAGAATAAGAAGCTGATTTTTGCATCGAGTGTGCATGATTAGTGTATATTTTTATTTTTATCCTCTTATTCGTCGACTGGATATGAGTAAAGTTTCATACAATATTTTATGGAAAGTGAAGAAGTCAATTTGAGAATATTTTGAGAGTAATGGTTAAATGAAGTGACTTGCTGCATAATTCATAATGAATGTTCTATGCTTGAGAACTTTTCCTCAAATATTTTCGTGTTAACATGAACTATGGGGTTTTGATTGGAGAATCTCTAGCGTTAGATGATAGGTCTTCATTGCCGCAAATAACTTCCGACAGTACAAAATTATAAATTTGCTGTAATTTCCTACTCTCGCCTTCGATGGAGCTTAGTGATTCACTTGGGTTTCAGGTTTTCAGTGAGATTCATACAAAGGATTGAGCGCTGGGCTGACAAGAAACAATGCAAATTTCGCATTTCGAGGCTTTTTTAAGGTGAATAAAGTTTTATTACTCAATTTATGTGAGTCTACAATTCTCTAAACTTAAAGATAAAACCAACGAATGTGAGCACTTTTATTAGAAATGGAATTAAATACAAAAGTGGATTCAAGCAGATAATTTTACAAGCTTTGAATGTCTTCCGAATAAGGGGAGGATTGCATGAAAAATCCAGAAAATTATCTCTATATATTGCATCACCTTGCTTCTATCCTTTTAACATATACTTCAGGATATAAAGACAATTTTTTCTATTAGACTTTTCGCCACTAAGACCTGTTAGATACATACAAAAATCCAACTTCTCACCAAAAAAATTACTTACCCATTATTTTGGTTGACTCTAATGAGTTTTCAACAGCAGATCATCCAATTCCCTACGATAAGACTCCTTTCCAAGGAAATGGGGTTACATTAACAGTACACCCTTCCTCGGTATTCTTTCATCTTTTATAAAACGTTTTTAATATAATAGCATTTCAAAACTTGTCTAATTTCACCCCTTTTCTTCGCCCAATAGCACATTCCCCTGAAATAAATACCTTTCTTTTGAGTTTTATCATGCTCATTTTATAATTACTCCTTTCTCTAAGGAAACCACCACAACCTCTTTTAATCTCATCATCTTACCCAAAGTCAATAAATTAATTATCACAGGCCTATAATCTCAGCTGCTCTAGTCATTAAGGATTTCTAACGTCGAATTAGACGCTCTAAAGTGGACTTGACTGCACATAATCTTTCAAAGACGGGTTGATTTGGATTGGTAAGTATTTAATTCAGTTGATCTTTGAAACTGAATCTTTATTATAATTTCTTTTGAAACTAATTTGAAGCTTATGTCAAAGAGAATAAGTTTTCGAACAGACCAAATCGATGTAACCTCATCTCTCCGCTTCTTCACATGATCTAACCGTCTTCATCAGTACAATAAGCTGCTCAAACAGCGAGAAGAAAAAGCTAAAAAGCAAGCAATAGAGCAGAACCCTTTCCTTCTATGTATTTTTCCCTCCCACCACCCTACCTCATTTTTTTAGCCAATCCACGCACAGATACTGAGCTCTATAAGCAATTCTACAAATTTGACGCTGAAGTATGCGACCTATCCCCTTAATATCCTCATCATTTGCATTTCTTAACATTATAGGCTGAGTTAACCGAGTTCGCACTTCCAAACGACGCAAAAAACATCGGTTCTCCTCAAAAAGGCGTTCAAGCGTCCTCTATTTCTCACAAAGCGTCTCGGTTTGAAGAGAAGGTGGGGTCTGGCTATTCAATGAACCAGAATCTCATGTCTTCTCAGGAGTCACTTCACAAAAGCTCCTATGACGCTCAGAACGAAGACGTAAACCATTGCCGTTTTACTAATTTAACCTGCCTTGAAAACTTCAGCAAGTCGAAGAGGAGGAAGGAAGAATCCAGCCTTACACCAAAAGCGTCTTGAACATGTTCTCTGAGAGCGCCCTCAAGCCAAAGCACAAACTGCAGGACGCGCTGTTCTTCACAAAAGAAGTCAAGGATTATCTCGCGCAAATTAAGACTGGTGAAGAAGCGATTGCCTTTTTCGCGAAATACGGAAATTCAACTCCCATCAAATTCATTAACTGTGAGAAAGTCATCACGTCGCTGAAGGTCTTCAGACCGTATGACCTCGTCGTCATTCCGCATAAAGAGCTCGGAGATTTGAACAAAAACGACTATTACACCGTCTCAGCGAATGGAATTGTCCATGTGTATACAGAAAAGCGAAGAGACAGACACTCACGTAACCCACTTCCATTGCTATGTATTCTAACACACTATTAGATGAAGAAAGCGATGTTTCAACCGAATTCATTTCTCTGACCCGTTTCATGCACGAGTCCAAGATGTTCGACATCGTCTCCAAGATCGACTTCTTCAAGAACTTTACCACTGGCAAAATCTTCAAAATCTGGAGATTGAACGTCCGATACCGCCTCTACTGCCAGACCAGGAAGAAACTCATCCGGGAAGTCTACTTCGCTAAACCGCGCTTCGCGCCTGAGCTTCTCGAGATCAATAAGCTCACTTACGACTTCCAGAACGCGCAGACTGTGTTCGTTGCGCAGAACAAGAGCTGGGACCCAGAAGAGTTCAAATCTGACCAGAAGAAGGTGAAACAAGACGCTGGAAAGACCTACGATGCCATCGTTGAGAAGATAATGGTGATCGTTGAATCGCTCGTCAGAAAGATGAAAGACATCAAAATTGATAATCCCAACGA
>ENA-UOTZ01002042-UOTZ01002042.1-compost-metagenome-genome-assembly--contig:-NODE-2042-length-11569-cov-9.774278_pt1 | contig 11569 bp, 5 predicted proteins | sample MGYA00238144_ERZ746983 | MGnify/ENA primary metagenome ERZ746983 (study PRJEB28759, sample SAMN06268863) | compost metagenome | isolation source: single cell | place: USA: California, Emeryville, Joint...
TTAGTTTTTCGGTCAAACTTGTATGATTTAGGTACTCCACAAGTGGAAGAGAAATAAGGTCTTGACATAATTTCTGCTTTGTTGGACTGTAGGTTGCCATCATTGTCGTAGAAACCTTCCAGGACGCCTGAGGAAGTCGTGAAATCTGCATACCACTTAAATTGCCAGTAGGCCCATGATTGGAAGCGCTCATCAGCATAATTCGTTACCCAATCGATTTCATTGATGGCTTTAGTGCTGTTAGTATACGCGCCAAATTCTGTAAGAAAAGAACCAATCCCGAGTGATTCAGCTGCTTTCAAATGCACATAGTTGCTCACTGTGTCAGCAATATAACAGATGGTTGGATTGACTGGATCCCCAACAGCATCATTTGTTCCACAATAAATGTGATAACTGAGAACTTGTCTGTCATTATATTCCGGTCCACCAGGTCCTTCGGTGAAGCCCAACCCTATTGAATCGAAAGGAGAGGCATCAAAAAAGATAAGGGTCTCGTTATCAACCGATCTAATATACTCGTGTAGTTTTCTATAGAATGGCTGCATATAATATTTGTTAGCATATCCATCAGAAAGCCCAGCCCACCAATCATTATAAACGTCACCGAACCAAGGCTCGTTTATAAGTTCATATCCCATGACGTTCTCTTCGTCCTTGAAATAGTCAGCGACCCTCCTCCAAAATTCGCCAAATGCATCACCTATCCCATTTACATTTCGATAGAGATTGTCAAAGCTCTTTCCAACATCATAAGATAGGTAATAATTTGCAAACGACTTCTTTAGGCATGATTCAATCGTCGGATATCCATCAGGTCCATATTCTAAGTCAACTTCAACTGGATCAGGGAACGATTCTTTTACGACAGCCCAGTCAGGTAACCCTTCTCCACAAAACTGCCTATTGAGGAGATCTTGGTGCATGTCAAGCAAGACGCTCACGTTGTATTTTGCTGCCAGACGGACTACATCTCTCACTTTCTCAAAGTAAGTGTAGTTATAAACAGACCTTTGTGGTTCAAAAGCCTCCCAAGCAATGAAGAGTCTGATGAAATTGAATCCCCATTCTTGGAAGTTTTGCAAGTCCTCCTCGGCGAGGGAGTCATTGGTGTGGAAATGGTCAGTGATAGGGTAGAATGGAGCGACTTTGTAAACAACATTGACTCCGTGATAGAGTTTTGTTCTATTGAACTCGTCGATGAGTTGTCTCGTGTTTGTGTCGACACGAATCCCCTTAGATTCACTAAGAGTGAACAAAGTGAGACCCAAGAGAGCCCATAGCATAAAAAACTTGGAATTCATTTCCTCGAGAGCAAATTAAAATAATTGGCTCAAGAAATATAAGCCGTTTAGTAATTGCTCAGCTTTCCTCGAATGGTTGAGAGTTCAGAGAATCATGTCAATCGAAGGAATATCCCACTTAAAAAGAGAAGTGAATGCAAAATTCGATCGAGAAGCATCGATAGCGGTCCAAGGATATAAACATATCAATTGTAACTTTCATTTTGGTTTCTGGGTTGTTTTTTTTTAAATCATTGACCAATATCTCAAGCCTAAAATATCTCAACGATGTTATTTAAGATGCATCCGTTTTTGCCATAGAATCAATGGAATGATAAATTTACGTTTCCCTGGAATTCTGAGATACTTATTAATTACTCTAAAGGGTTTTTCTCTTCAAAAAATTCACAGTTTGTTAACTGTTGAAATAATGCTTCATTAACTGACAGAGAGGATCAGCCGTATTATTCAACTTACGAAAAAGATGGTCTATCATCAGTTTATGTTTATTTTTCGTTCTGGCCCCAATATAAAACTCCTCAAATTGAGCCCCCTCAGAAGCACTTTTTCCTGCATTAGATCCGTCTAGAACTTACGATGAGATGACCTAACTGCTGGAAAGTGAATAAATTTCTGACTTCTAAAACTGACTATTGTAATGAAAAGGTCTATGACTTCTTCAGGTTATGAGTAATTTTTGATCGGAGAGAAATAAAATTTATCAAAATACAGAAATTGGGATTGATTTGAAAGAAAAACAGAATCCAAAACAAGACGATGATTATTCTTCGGTAAGATCTACGAAGTCATGCAGTAGCATAAGAAATATCGCTTTGCATTGATAGAGAGATTTTGAAAACCAGCAAAATTTGTGCTCGGAATAGAGAAGCAAGTAGTGCAGCCTCATCATATGTGAAAAGCTACCTCCCTCAATTTGGGAAATACCATTTTGGAGCAACTAACAAAGACTATGAGACCAGAAAAGCAATGATAAATAAGAAGCAAGCAGAATACTGGGAAGTATATCTTTTGTTGAGTTGTTATCGGACTTGTAATGTAAGAATGCTGAAGTAAATTATAAGGCAATGCTTGGAGGTTTCGAAGAATTGATGGATCCTGATATAAAAGATTCAAATGAATTTATTGTTGCAGCCAGAAAACTATTACAATTTGGTTCTGAGAGAGCACTTGGTAAATCACAAAATAAATTTCATATCTCATTTATCTCCCCTTACTCTTACTAGATTGCGGCGCAGGCATTGGAAGAGTGACTAAATTTGTTCTCGCAAATCATTTCAAGAAAGTAATTCGATGTATTAACAATAAAATCAACTCTATGAAAGATAGACTTAATTGAACCAGAAGCAAAATTTGTTGCGGAAGCTCATAAACTGCAAAAAGAACTTCCACAAATACAAAATATACATCACTCTTCTCTGCAAAATTTCACTTTTCCAAAAGGCTTGGAGTACGATTGCATATGGGTTCAATGGGTAGAGAACCTGAGATGCTTTATTTCTAATAACTTCCTAGGTGTTGGCTTATTTGACGGAAGATGAGATACGTCGAGTTTTCAGAAAAGCAAAACTTGCACTGGCGAAAAATGTTTTATAAATTCTATTCTCAGCTAAATCAATGATTCTTCTTGTCTTTTTAGGGGACAATTTTTGTGAAAGAAAATATCTGCGACGAGACGACAAAATATATGTTTGACTACCAAGATTATAGTATTACAAGGTATCTTGTTTTCTTTTCACTTTGATTGATATGATATTTCTAATTAGAACTGAAAAAAACCTTCTTCAGCTATTCAATGAAACGAACTTTGATGTTAAATTAACCCATCATCAAAAAGGTTTTCCAGACGACTTTATTGATGTGAAAATATATGCTTTGCAGAACTCAGAATGAAGATATATTTTCATATTATAAGTTTAAGTTGGAGCGATTTTTATTAAAGCTCGCATTCCTTTTTTTATAGAAGTTGCTTTGCTACAATTTCTTCTGTTGCATATATATATCATCATTGTCTCTACTGTTCATAAAACCTTCACGAACTATATCTCTCCCAACCCACGAAAAATACATGTAATTTTCACATTTCCAATGAAAAAATAATTCAAGAGATAATCAACACGTTGGAATCGGGTACAATGATTTCATTATATCTTGGTCGACTCTAAGCGATGCTCACTAAATTCATTCAAATGTGATAATGACTAGTAAGAAAAACATTTTTTGACTTGCTTTGATAAGGGCTTATGTAACTAATAATTTTGGTTCGTTTAATCTAACTTCGTCTTGCTTACTAACGAAAAGGAAATGACATTTGATATAAACAATACGATGAAGAAGATAGATAGTATCAACACCAAAAGAGCTATGAGCTTGAACGCTTTAGCTATCCAACTTGATTGACTTCTGTCTGTCATTTCATACTTTATCATGTGTTTTCCGTCGATACTGCTGAGGAGAGGATCTCTCGATATGAAATCCCCACTAATCTTCCAGAAGGTTCTCTGCGTCACATTCTCCTTCAAGCCGAATCGAACTTGCGTTAAGCTTTTTTTCTGCTCGGTAACCGTTGCACTCTGCGTTATGTCTCTTGAACGTAACTGTGGAATGCTCAGCAATTCAACTTTAGTGTTTTTCAATGTAAATCCAAACTCAAGATTGTGAGGGGTTTTCCGCTCTATAGAAACAACGTAGTCCAATGATTTTTCTTCACCATTTAACTGCAAATTATATTCTCGGTTCACCTCAAGAATTGTATTCACCAATGAGAAAGACGTACTTGAATTCTGAACCATGGTGGCCTTAGGATTTTTTACCACAAAGCGAAGCGGATCATCTGACGAGAGATTTAGGAGTCTTCGTCCCCCCTCTACCTGTGAAGTGGTGAATTTGATGTTTGAAGAATATGACACAACGATCAGAGTTCCCCTGCTTTCAAGATAGAACGATGAATCATATCGCATAATCGAGCACACTCTCTTCTGCGTGTGACTATCTGGAAGAAAGATAGAAAGTTCTTTTTCGTTATTAGTAAGCGTGAAATTCATCAAATATTCAAGGTCAGTCAGAAAGAGCTTGAAGACACAAAAGTAAGCAAGTGGAGCTGTTGCATTCGTTGTATTGTCTTTTGAAAGCGGGAGTATATTCACGACTACCTCTGATTCATCATAGCTGGATTGCATGGAATAGAATGCGATGGCACTAAAAACTAGTGCGACCATGAAAGTGTTGATGAGAAATCTATATCTGCTCAGCTTCCTCTGAACAACGTTTTCAGAAGAGAGGTCAGAAAGTCTGAGCATCCGAAGAAAATCATTGATTGTCGCTTTCAATAAGGTGCTAAATCCCATCTCTAAATCTTTTTCAGGAATTATTTGATTAAATGACAGAAAAATTATTCTCAGGTGTGGCCGAAAGATCAATTAATTCTCACATACGCTGTAGTCATGAATCCAAAGTTATCCCTTTGGGTTAGGAAAGAAATTGAAAAGAGTTAGCACTCCAATTCTAGCACAATAGCAACAACGGATCAGCAACAATGAGATTGTAGCATACTCATTGTAAGGGAACAATCTATAAATATGTTAAAACATTTTATAAAAGCAGTAGCAGACTTGAAATGAAAGTATGATTCTCTAACAAAAAGTATATATGCAATTTCATTTGAAGCTGGCTCACACAGTTTTTCCATGCACTCGGAAAACACGACTTCGGCAGCAAAACAAAATTTTATTTGAAATTTAGAATACTAAAAAAATTAGACTTAGGAAGGCCAACTCTTTGAGCAAGAGAATTTTCCCAACAAAAATCGATTACTCATGAGAAACTCTCTTCAAAAAGAGGATATTGAACTGCCTGAAACGAGACTTGGACGCATCTCGAGTATGTTCAAAAAGATAAAAAACGTTTCTGCAAGATATCATGATATCATCTACGATCCATACTGGTTTAAAACCCCAGCAAGCGTACCCAAGGCACAAGAACGTCTTGTGAGACCCTATTTCTTAAAAGAAAGCTTGCCGCCTCGTACACTGCAATGGTGGGACAGTCAAGAATATTTTTATAAATACTCACCAGCCTATGAGATTTTTTTCAAACTCTACCGGCTCGTAATGAAGATCTGGATATTACTACTGACTGTAACTCTTGCTTCGGAAGCTCTCGGATACACTTATTGTTACTATTACATTACGGATGCAGAACAATTGAGCATAAAGCCTTTAGAAAGCGCAACTCTACAATGTGGCAGTTTCCCTTATGTGGCAATTGTCAAAGCCTTTGTCATGCTTGTTGTGATAATCATAGTTACTATTAATGTTACGGCGGAGAAGAAAGCAATTTTCGAGAAATTTGGAGAAGAATATCAAGATTATAAAACAACAGAGAAAAAATTTTGTCTAATTATTAGAAAACTTCCCGATGAATTTTTCGAGAAGGAGCTCATCGAATGGGTGGAGTCTTTGATCCCCGGAGAAATTTCCGTGCTAGGTGCTCTGCGGTTGAGAAGTATTGATAATGTACGCAAGCAAGTAAAGAAGATAAAGCGACTCATGCGAGAGAAAAAAACCAATTATGTCGCTCGGAATTCAGGCGCTGGTGCAAATCTAGATGCCCTCCTATTGGATCGTGAAAAAAAGATTGAGTTTGAAATTGCTGAAATAGAAAAAGACCTTCTCAATTTTCATCCCAGTGAGCAAGAATTTGCTCTCTTCAAAAAAACTAACTTCGAAAGAAGTGCAATTATATGTTTCGAGAATGCTGACATGACAAGAGCAATTAAGAAAAATTTTATCAAACGTCCATTCTGCAATAAAAGACTCCGCGAAAAACTTACCTTTAAGAACGCAAACGTTGAATTCGACACCTTGCCGGCTCCTGAGCTCGTAGAATGGAAATATGTGGGAATCCCTAAACTGACTCGATATATTCTTGCTGGGATAGTAATTACATGCATTATTATGCTCATGGGAGTCGCGCTTTATTTTGTTATTCTCGGCTACATCGAAGAAGTGCATGCAGAAACCTTTTGGCACTTAGTGCTCTATGTTAGTGCGATAGCTGCAATAAAACAATTTGTGAACATAGCAATTGTTTTGGCAAGTCACTATTGGTTCTTCTTTCCTGATAAGAACCAGAACGAGAAACTCAAATTTGATCTTATGCTTCTGTTGCATTACCTTGCTTTCAATATCGCACAATCAATCAGAATATTCGGGGATTACGAGTTAGTTGGATTAACTTATTTAATATCAACTACCTGTTTAATTGGGCTGAATATGCTGACTCCTATCTACGATTTGGTGATCTTCTGGCATAAACAACGCCAAAGGCGCTATTTGTTGAGCAATCCAACCACTAACACATACACACAAGCTGAGGCTGATAGCGCCTTCCAGAATCCTGAATTTGACTTCTTTGAAAGAGTAAACGATATCGGGCAAGCTCTTTTCATTGGTTTTACACTTTATGGGGTTTTTCCTATGGTGGTGCCCATGTGTTTCTTCAACATCCTTCTGAGCTACTTTGTCGATAAATACTTGATCATTAATCTTTACGCAATACCGAAGGTTCAAAGCTATCAACTGGCACTGAAATCATGGAAAATATTTATGTTCAACTTTGTCATGATGCTCTTAGGATTCATCCACTATCTTGGTAGCACCCTTGCTAACTTGTTGATGTATCTTGAATATCTCTCTGCGGATAAGACGATCGATTTTGGAAACCTGACTCCGAAAGAAATCCAAAAAATGCACGATTATCGACTTGGAATTACGTTGATTTTATTCTTCATACTGACTCCGATTCTGATTATTTACTATTCCTGCTGCTACCAATCCTCAAGAAAATATAACAAACTTCAAGAGAGCTCAAATGAAAATATGGATAACAGGTTTACTTATGAGAATGCATCTAAGCATTTCTATTCAACCTACTTAGCGACATATCCTTATCGTCCCACATCAGACCCATATTTTTAGTCCAGAGTTTCTGAGCTCTGGTGAAGAGGAAGATACCGAGAGAAGGTTCGTCTAACACAATGCATCGTTCTTAGTCAATAAGTTTATTTGAGAATTCGTTGTTCTCAAGCGTTTTTTACACTTTTATTGTTAAGAAATGGAGATAGTTATGGACCTGAATAGAAATAAAAAATGTCTTGTTATCATCAAAAACTAACATTGAGTCGTAAATTATAATCTGTAGGTAGTCATCCATGCTTAAATTATTTCCACAATCCTCTTGATGGTTTTAATATGCTGCTCAAAAATAAGCAAGGAGCAAATTAAAGATGTAAAAAATAAAAAAACAAAAAGAACGCCATTTCTAGCGAATTAGTCATGCGAGATTAATTTTGTTGAACAAGTTCGATCTTACACCGTTAGTGATTAATCCCTTATCTGAAAATAAAATTTAAGAGTAAATATCATGTCATTAAGCCAACAGATAAACACACTTATATAAAACCTTGTCAGCAGCCATCCAATTTTTCAAAATTAAGTTGAGATGATATTAGAGAACACGACATTGTTTTCATTTTAACCGATGTCTATTGATTTGTGCCGAATTGACTTTCTTTGAGCAATCAAATGAGAGCTTATCGTTGCAAATGGGACCTCAGTACACTTGATAACATTTTCCTAATACTGGTAAATTCATTTTCCAATGAAGTAAGGTACTTGTTTCTTCAATTGGTCTGGTGCATAATCATAGTTTAATAAGTGAGCCAGCTGGGATTTATGAAGAGAACTAGGACTTCTTTGTGCGGAGGTTCGCACACCAACAAACGGCTGTCCTTGTCCACTCAATAATTTCGCCATTGATGATTCTCTAGAACGTAAGAATAAGCTTTGCTGCTTAGGGCAAATATACTTGTTCTGAAGTGAATTCACCACTTCTCGCTCTGCAGGTCTTAAATATTTTTTATCATTGCTTTCTCTATATTGATCCGAAATTGCTTGCTCTCTTTGACTTCGAGGAGGACGAATAGATCGTGGGTCTCCTTCAGTAATTGGGTTAAAAGGATTTTCTGGGTGATCTGGAACTGGGCGCATGTATCTACGGTTTAATTCTAAGATGCTTCTTGGGACTTTCTGCGTATTGAAGTGACGCCTGTGGCGTTGAGAGAAAGAGAGGAAGAAAAAATAAGGAATGCTTGCAAATCTTAATCATTACTTTTCCTTCCTATCACTGTCAACTGGACTTAGCAGAGTAATAATAGACACTTCGCCTGGACCAATCATTCCTATAGATTTCATTCTTCGTTTCTAAAAAGTTTTTTGAAAGGAAAAAAATATATTGCGAAAAAAAAAAGAGAGAGAATACCTCACTTATAAAACTCGACTTGTCTACATGTTTCAACAAAGGTTTATACTCCTGTAATCCTTATACGACTGAGAAAAGGAGAAAGTTACTTTCACTGGCACGTTCTCTAATAATATTGGATTGCGCTTCACTGCGCTATTTGATCTCGAATTGTTATGAGAGCGATTAGCCGGCGTCTCGGCTCGAGAAACCTTTGCGCTAAGAAATTTTTGCTCAAGGTGTATTTGATTTTCAACTACCGGTTCTAAAGTTGTATTTATTGAAAGCTGAGAGCACAATATCAAAATGGAGAACAAGTCACCTCTTGCACCGGAATTTCCAAATGCATCTCTAATTAAACATTGATGATGTAATACTTATATGAATATTAATATTATTACTTGATTGTACTTGTTTGTAGTGAGATCGTATATCTTGCATAGCTAGAGTTTGCAGTTGATGGTTTTATACTTACAAGGCTTCGATCTTGGGGATGAAAATAATTTTTCGGTCGTGCCAGACGTTCTATAGATTTGGATTGCTGCTTTATCATTAACGGTTATGATTCAGGTTTATTAGGTTAATTGATCTTATATCTCTATCTGTTCTGATATATTTTTGCGAAATTGAACCAGTAAGTTTGCTGATACCTCAGCAAGGAGTCTTTCAAAATACCAGAAGCAATGTTGTAACAAATAGCTCTCAAAGAGATATAGCTCATTTAGATTCGCATTTTGGCCAAAAGATATCAGGATGATATGGTCTGAATAAGTAGGAGATCGTCAAAATAACAAATGAACGACTATGCCGTGAGCTAAAAGAATTGAAGCCAAACAGAAGCTAACATAAGTTATGCTGCGTTCGAATATTATTTTATACAATACAACTTGGATTCATTGCCTAATAAAGAAAATATCGCAGGTAGCTGACCTAAAATTCCAGACGTCAATAATGTGTACCATATACTGAAGATATTTTCTGCCAGAGGAAATAATTTCGAGCCCGGATAGTTCATTGGTTATGTACGATCTCCGAAAGAATATTGCTTGAAAAGTGAAATAACAGCCTGCGTTTAATAAGAAGGTCTCACCAGAATATTACTAATTGATGGTTTAATAATGATACTAATAAATATCATTGATTCTCCTACAATTCCAAAGGAGAGAAATATACTAAGTGATTTCAATTGACCTAGAAGTAAGTCTGGTGTTAGAATTGCTAAGCGAAAGTACACTGAAATGGTATTCAGAAGTTATTAATACTTACCAATTTGGATTTTGACCTTGATACTCAGCTGGACTTATTTAGTCTGAAATAATAATTGACCTCGTTGACGTTTATTATAATTATTTTTCAAAATTTGAATTTAGAGGATCAAAAATGAAATTAAGAAATATTGTAATTGGTAACAAATTTGAATGAGCAGAACCAAAAACTAGTTGAATGAGGGAAGAGAAATGGTAATTGTTACAGCGTGAGTTGTTTTAAATTATTCTTGATAACCAAGAAAGTTTGGTTCGAGTAAAGTGTACATTATTGAGTAATATACATCAGAGCTTCAAAGATGAAATGGGTATTATATAAAATGCATGATGCGGCAGAGATGATAAGAGGTAAACCCAAGCAAAATCGTCGAATCAAAGTCTATCCTTAACTTTTTCCTCAAATTGCAAAGGTATAACTAAGGCCATTTAATAAACTCGCATGATATCTTAACTCATTAAAATAGTTAAAAGAAATTGAGTAAGGCAAGACCTATTCGAAATTGAATTTAGTATGAATTTTAGAGGAGAAAATTTCCAGCAAAAGTAACTTTTCGCTGCGACAACCGTTCAATAAATCATTATGAGACTAATGCAGCTCACACCTTCGTGTAATGTAAGAAGTCGAAAAAGGTAGCTGTGAAAAGTATCATTTTTTTCGCATGCCCAAATTAAATACACCAAATATGGCAGCTTCTGTTTTGATTAGCAGGAAGTTGTTCATTGATATGTGATTTGAGTGTAACGGTATTGCAAAAAGAAGTATGAAAATTCTGAATGAATCGACGCTCACATTTAAAAATCAGCTCGACATGGAATAAAAAAAATTGAAAAAGATTGAATGTAACTGATAAAAAAAGTGGAATCGATGCAGATGACCATTTGAGATCAGCTTGCATCAAAGGATAGTGAGCATTGCAAGATAAATGAGACCATTGCGCTAAATCTATTCATTTCTTTTTAAACAAATACTTTTCGAATTATTCTTGGCAACTTGTCAATATCATTCTTTTTGAGGGTAAAAAACGGTCTATCATTATAACTACCGTGCCATCCAATCTTATTATAAAACCTTCGAAGATGAATACAATCTTCTCCGCATTTTCTGTGTATTTTCTGCATTCTTTTGTAATATTCTTTAAAAACTTCGAAGTCTACCTCAAAATCATCATCACCGTCATCTTCATCTTCGGGTGCTTCTTGACTCCTCTCAGTATCAGATTTGTGTGGCTTTAATTGAGATGGTGCGAAAGGTTTAAATATTCTCTTTATTTTTGGTACATTTTTTGCTTTCTCTTTCATGACCTCGAACATTTGAGCCAGTAGAGCTTCATTCTGGTGCTCAAGATCGGGCTCCTCAAGTTCAGTGGACAAAAGCATTTTTCGCTTCTTGGCCAGCTCTACCTTATTGCCCACTTCTCCTTCATTGTTCATATAAAGATGAGCAACAGTTCTTCTTGAAGTCATTCTGGGAGAGTCCGTTTCTCCTTCAAAATTTGATGTAGTTAAATTAGAATTGACTGCAGTTGTCCTCATCAAATTAGTTGCGCTGTAGACTCCCTGAGGCTTCGCAGATCCCTTATGTGCAAAAAATCTTGGGGAAGTATTATTGGACACAATTTGGGAAGGGCTGTTGAGATTCTTGAAAATGTCCGCTCTGTCTGCTGTGGGAGAATGGACCAACAGAGATGGCGTGGGGGAGTTGGA
>ENA-UOTZ01002043-UOTZ01002043.1-compost-metagenome-genome-assembly--contig:-NODE-2043-length-11566-cov-3.381582_pt1 | contig 11566 bp, 4 predicted proteins | sample MGYA00238144_ERZ746983 | MGnify/ENA primary metagenome ERZ746983 (study PRJEB28759, sample SAMN06268863) | compost metagenome | isolation source: single cell | place: USA: California, Emeryville, Joint...
AGGGACATCGCCTTCATTCTTCTGTCCAGAGGCCCTTGTAGGGCTTTTCGAACTTGATTCGATCTTTTCTTGGGTGGATTGTCTGACAGGAGAGCGCGGAACGTCGCCTGAGGCGAGTTTAGTAAGGGAGTATCGAGGAGAACGAGGAGGCTCGTAGTCTTCGGTGCCGGTGCGGATTGGCTGGTTGTTTTCTTGCTGGCTCATAAAAGAAAAATGTTCGGATTCTAAAGTTCAAATTAATAGGGCTGATTTAAATTTTTTGCTAAGTAGAGCTTTGGGCGCCAATAAACTCGACGACACTACAAATTGAATACTCACTAAAATTCAGTCCAATTCTGAGATTAATCGTAAACCACATTTGTGATTTCGATCAGAATCGAAACCTGGCAGAAGCTGCAGTCACAAATTCTGAGGAATTCGGCAATGTGCCGAGGGTGGTTTGTGAACGAAAATTCTGATTGAAGATGAGTTTTCGTTTCTGTGAAAAAAATCTTGTTTCTTTGCAAGAAGATTAACGGAGCAACAGCAATCATGCTGATTATATTTATGTTCGTTGGTTCATCAGAATTCTAATAAAGAGGAAATTTTTTCGACAACATATCTCCTTGAGTACTATTAGCTGTTGAGTTAAAGCGCATTTTACTCTCAGGTAAAATTTAGAGTTGAAGCTATGAGCTATGGACCAGTTGTTATTTTGACCTGAGCCAACAATAGGCTTTCTCGAGGAGACATTTGTTAATTTGTTTTTCAACCCTCAAATTGTGAGATATTGAATGAGTACCATCTTATTTTCTACTTTTTTATATCTAAAGAGATTAAAAAGGGATCACCCTGGCATCCTCAATGTAAATTCTTCTCGACTGTTCATAAATGATAGCATAGGGAGAGTCAACTCATCAATTTTTGAAAAAAATCATGTCTTGGAAAATTGATAGCCAGAAAATCAGGTAATTAAATCTGACAAATTAAATTGCTTATTGGAATTACGGGTGAAACAAGGATGCTCCTTGCTTTGATTTTCTCTTCGACTCTCACGGTTGCAACTTAGTCTCCTTCCAAAAAGACACATTTCTGAGTTCATTCTCAGAGAGCAGTGCTCTTCGAACATAAAACAAACGCATACTGTCGACATTGAGGTCTTCTACACATAATTGATGAGTACGGCCAGCTCACTAACTCAGAAGATGCAATCATGACTGAAGTCTATCAAAGAGGCTGAATCGATCCTCAACTCCCCATCCGAAGATGGAACTACGTGGTCGCAAGAATATTCGGTTGTATTTGCGAATAAAACACTGTCGCTGTTGTCCAAGACTTAAGAGGTGTCGATTCCGCAGGTGACTGAGCCGCTGGAGGCTAGGAACTCATGGGAACCTATTGACAATGACGGTTCTTTAAGATCATTAGAACATCAACCACCTCAGCATCGAAAAAACCTGCAATTTCACTGTTCCTCTGGACACCTGGACCACGGGACTGTAGAATAAATTATCCCATCCGTCACTGAACCCGGTCTGCTGGGAATTAATAAAGAATGGTGCTTTACGCCACTGAAAACATGTAAACTTTTACTTGGTAATCACTGCGAGCATATCACGAGTATTTATCAGTGTGGAATCTCGTTAGCGGAAGAAACTTCCTACGATGACGAGAAATTATATACACCTCAATTCTGTGGTTTTTGCGTGCGCCAACATCTTCCTTTACTCAATGATATTGCTTATTTGAAGCTTTTTGTTGATTTTATGTGAGAGATGGGCAGAAAGGTGTGTTTCCGACGTACCATAATTGCATCATGACAAATTGCATAAACTCATTAAATCTTGATATTTTTTGGACATTTTCTTGAGTTAGAAGAATCAATTATTAGATAAAATGGATTTTTAAACGAATCTTTTTACCAAATTAATATTTTCTTCTTTGAAGGCCTCATGAAAGTTAAAATTTTTGAAAGTTGGAGATTTTTCAAGGTTTATTGGACAAAGAGCGCATGATAGCCCGGGAAATTATTCTTGAGGCAGTCTACAACAGAAACGAGGAGAGAACGAAAGCTAACGTACATATCTAGTTCGAAGAAACTGCTGATATATTCTCTTTTCGGACTTCTCACAAAGAAAGTAAGAGTAAGTTTATTGAAAGCATATTTAACAATATTGCATGGAGTTTGAGTAGAAAATGTCTAAGCAATTCCAATAATTGTAGTAATGAACCCATATCATAATTCTTGAAAGCGAATAAGGACTAATTACCAGATTCTGCTGTGACTCAGCAGACTCATCGGTTTGATACTTGGGAATGGTTTTGAATACGAAAACTTATGCAGTGAGAAACCCTATGCCATCTAAGAGATAATCATATTAGATCCCAAGAGTGCCGATTAACAGTCATCATTGGAAAGAAATTGAAAAGAAACTAAATTTGCTTACTCCATTGATGAAAAAATTTTCTACTATTCCTTTCAAAGCTGTCGTCCATAGAAAAAGAGTCAAGTAGCTTAATTAGAAATAGCAATGAGTAAGCTTTGTTAGCTAGCAAAAATTTGGGGAAAGAGGTAAATTGAAACAGTGAAGATTTTTCAAAATAATCGTAATTTTCTCTAGAGAAATCTTCTATTTCAGTTTCAATTCGCTTAACAATTGTGATCGACTAGTTTATTTGCTTGGCCTTGATTGAGGATTAGGTTACTCCTCACTGAAATCTCGCAGTAATCAATAATGATGATGAATTGATGATGGCCACACGGCCATTCTAAAGAGCGTGAGAACAATTACTCATTACAAAAAAATACAAAAGAACACATTAAGTGGCCATTTTAAGGAGAAATTCTGCTAAAGCTTCTCATTTTCAGATTTTCACAGCTCGATTAAACCTGTTGGCTATCTTTTCTTGATTAAAATTATCAAAAGTAATTAAAACACGTGATTCTTTATACTATTACTAGTTATTTTTTCCATTTTCCTCTTCTTTTCTCCAGACACCGCCCTTTCATTTCCGATTTTTAACTTGCTCAAACCCGAAAGCTATCCACTAAAGAGTTCTTTCAATATCCAATTTAGATCACCATCGAATTGCCACAATGTTACTCTTCATTTGGATCAGAGTTTGTATGGACTGGCTTATGGACTGGCTTTACCAGAGCTAATTCAGGCTGAAAAAAGGCTGGGGTCTTTGGTGCTCAGAGTATACATGATTACTGAAAAATTTAAATAAAACTCTCTCGAGTCTAATTAATTGATTTAAAAGTTTGACAGCAATTATAGAAACATGAACAGATTCCTTAACTCTAAAAAAATTTAGAAGTAAGCCTCAAATATCAACAAAACTCCTTAATACCCTTCTCCAGGGAGAGACGAATCGTTCATGAAATTTTCGAGGAAGCCTTTTTCTTTTTCACAGACGAACCAGCAAATTTCCAAAACTTTGCTTTTATAGAAAACCTCGAATTTTATTATAAGGAATCATTTATTTCAATTGAGTCCTGTACTTTTTGCAAATTCATTTGACATAAATCTTAATCAGTTTTAACCTGAAATCAAACTAAAGCCCAAAATTGGTTTTCAATATGAAATCCTTCCTGAAATCCATTCTGCTCTTTACTTTTCTGGCTAAAATAGTTCTTAGTATTGAAGTCACCGTTGATCCCGATCAAACACCAAACCCATCGGGATACCTCGTAGATTCTCTGCAAGCGGCCTTCGAGTTGATCTATGACCCACAAACGCTTACTCTAGCTGATTCAGACAACACAATCATCCTTGCTGCAAACACCGCTGGAACCACACTCAATCTCCCGAACCTCGCGATCAATGCCTCAAACGGTGGTATTAGCATCATATTTGCAAACACACCGGTGGCCGCTCCCACGCAGATGACTGATTGCGAGTCCTTGCCTATCATATCGCTTTCGATCCAAAATCAATCTTCCCTTTCTTTGTCTAATTTAACATATTTTGCGCTTCAAGGAATCACGCTTATTACCACAGATGTTAATTTGACCTATTTTATCGGAATCTCAAATATCACGATCACAAACTCCTGCATTAAAAATACTTATGAGAATCCTTCGCTGCTAGGCTATTCTTTGGAGATCAATGATACTACATCGATGACCTTGATAAACTCCTTTATTTACCAGCGCACCAGAGCCGGATTCCGAATTCGGCCGGTACAGGAGATATTAATTCAGAATATCACGATTTGCCAGGGATATTGGAACACAGAGAATCAAGCCGATCAGGAATACTATGATTATGCAATATATATCCAAGGATGGTACAAGGGTGATTTGACTCCATCGACTGTAGTTAGTAACATCGATATTTTCTGCGAGCACGGACATCAGCATATTACTCCTTCGCATTCAATGCTTACAGTCAAAGGCGAGCAAGAAGTGGCCGTTTCTTCCATTCACATCCACGATTGTTACTTTCATGGCATGACTGACAGTGTAATATTGATAGAAAAAACTCATAATGCGGTAGTGAGCGATGTATCAGCCACAAACATGAAGCTAAATCTCATTTATCATTCGACAACTAATGCCCATTTCTCCCTAATCCGTGTCGATTCAACGCAAAATTATTCGATTTCTAACGTATACGTTGCAGATCTCAATTTGATAGGAGGCAACGCGCTTAGCCCGGGCTACGGGTTGAATCTCATTGGTTTTTATTTCAACGGTGCGAGCCGAGCACGCGCAGTATTGACCAATGTCACAATTGAAAACTGTGAATTCAACGGCAAGGCTTCGTTACTAAAAGTCGAGCAGTCTACTCCAGAGACCTATCAGGCCTGCCTCATCAAAGATTTAACAATAAAAAACAGTGTTGTAGCTCAAAGCACGGTAATCACCATTCTCCCTCAGATACTTAATACGCTAACGAACTCAGACGTCCAGACCTTCTCAGCAGAAAACATTGTAATTTTCAATACAACAATGAAGAACGTAGGTGTGTTTCGAATGGTTAGCTATTATCAAAATATCTTCCTCAATGAGCTGTTCAAATTCGAGCTTAACGGTGGATTGTTGAGTCAGGTTAAGTTCATCGGGGAGAATGAAATCAATCCGTTTGAAGTGCTTGGCTGTGAGATGATAATCGCAAACCTCATCGTTGAGCAAAATACTTTTTCCGACTGCAAATTCGCAACAGAGTCCGTAAAACTCAGCACGATTATCTTCGCAAACTCGACTTTTCGTGACTTAGTCGTTGAAGAAAGTGCCTCCTTTTTCGATTTTTCATTGAGTCAGACTTCATTTATAACGCTCGATTGGGATTACTACAATGCTGAGGAAAAAATCCTTGAAGTTGAATTCAGGCCCTTTATAGTTATCAATTGCAGCTTCATTAACATCGCTATTGAGCCAGAAGCGACTTTTATCTCCAGCGGCAACCCAATGATTCTGCTTATTAATAACACTTTCCAGGATATCTCCTCGCGCGCCTCGAGTTTGGTTACCTTTGGAGGGTATATCCCTCTAACTATCAAACCTCCAGGGTATTCGTACGGTAGCACGTATCTAGCAATCGAAGAGAATATTCTTAACGCACCTGGCCAAGCTTATCAAGCGTTTAATGCGGCGAGAATGGAGCTGTTAGGGTATAAAAATAATGGTGAAACGCCAATGTTTTTCGTTTATGTGAAAGGGAATAGCTTTGTGAATGTCTCTTCTAGTGAGGAATTGTACATTATTAGCATTACAGACGTGACCATTGAGACCACGGCTGTTGGGTTTCTTAATAACACGCTGGATGGTATCTTTGTGGAAAGCGAGAATGATTTCAACGTGCTAAAGATTTCGCGGTTTATCGATGCGTTTGTTGTGGGAAATCCGTTTTCGAATGTCTTTGGCAGCAGCAGCGTAATCAAAGCCGAATCGACCATGATTAATAATATTCTGCTGGATTCTAACTCGATCAATGGCGTTCACCAAGGAAACGGCTACGAAATCACAGCTTCTGCTTGTGGAAACATTGCGCTGAGTTACGACAGAGCATTTGAAATCGAAACTCAGGAGACTTGGATCAACATTTACTGTCATATCCTTCAGAACTCAATATCCATCAGCAACGCGAATTATGAGAATATTAGCATCGTGTCGTTGAAAAACAGGCTGAATGATGCCGTTTTATTGAAAGTCCATGCATCGCAGGTTACTGAAGGCACGGTGGGTAGCTTTCATATGGAAGGGTGTAACTTTACGCATATTACCATCGATAAAGCCAGTCAGCTCTACATGAAAGATATGTTTAACAGCCCGATCATCCAGCTTACTCTGAGTGACACTGTGGCGGTAATCCAAGACAGCAGGTTTCAAAATATGAGCAATGTGCCCGTGGACAGTATTATTTGCGTTTCTGCGTTAAACATAACCTTTAAGGACTGTGTTCTACAAAATATGAAGTTCTCCGATGATTCTGGAGGACTTTATCTTGTGTCCACGAATGTGAGTTTCTCAAATACAAAATTCCTTGAGAATCAAGCGCAAGAAGGCCAAAATAGAGGAGGACTCATCAAGTTTATTAACCCGCATCAAACTGATACCCTCAGGATGAATTTTCAAGGTTGCGAGTTTACGAATAACATTGCAACGTTAATTGCTTGCGAAGGAACTGCGATCTCGCTGAACATGGATAATTCCGTGATAAGTAATAACTGTGGGATTTCTGCGGGGTTGATAAGTATGATAAACGTCAAGGACTCGTCGCTCAATTTCATTGGCACGAAATTCCAGCATCAGGAAAAAACGGAAAACAGTATCGCATGTAATTATTTCGATTTTATCGTTGTGGAGTATTCTGTAGGATCCGTCAATGTGGGTCTAGACAGCTGCCAATTGAATATTTTAGATGATTTTAACGGGCAGCTCATAGTTTTGAATGGAAATTCGCAGGTTGTACTAAACGCTGAAAGCCTTGATTATTTTCCTATGGTCAGTTCGAGTCAAATCACTAGCTCATTTGGGATTCTCAAAGCTGATAGATTCGTAGGCACTTTCAGGAATTTGAATGTCGCGATGATGAATATTGCTGGAACTAAGTTATTCTCTATGAACTGCGTGAGACGGGAGGAAGATTTGTATTTTGGGCATTTGATCCTACAAGGTTCTAGCTTCAAAGATCTAAATTTTGAGAGAGCGAATGTCATCCACATAGGAGTTGAGAATTTGCTCGACAGCGATTCTTGCGGCATTCAGCTTGAAATTCAAAACTCTAACTTCACAAACGTGAGCTCAAAGTCCAACTCCGATAATAATGGATTGGTCATCCTGAGCGATTCAGGTTCAAATATTGCTGGGAAGAATGGAGATACTCCTTTTATCAATATTTCAGAGAGTATCTTCCAGGACATAGCCGCAAATGCAGGGAGTATTTATTTTGGGCTTCCCCTTTACGAAGGAGCTTTGATTTCTATTGAGAAAAGCACTTTTCGATCCATTAGAACTCACAGCGAAGGAGCAGGAAGTATTATCCATCTGCAAGCTCCTACTACCGTCGACTCATCTTCACCTTCTAGCAGATTGCTATCTGATGACTTTCATCAGCAAATTTCGATAAAGAATAGCTTGCTTTCGGATATCACCTCTCAGAATGGAGGCGTCCTCTATAGCAACTATTCCTCTCCTTTAACCTCTCTGGTCCTTCAGGACAATGCCTTTGAGAGCATCATTGTGAAGGAAAGAGGAGGCATTCTCTATGTGAATGACTCAAAGCTGACCGCAACTAACAACACTTTCACACTTGTAAACGCATCGGTCGCCGGTTCTTTGATCTACTCGGAGCATATCCAGCTCAACCTCTCGGATTTTCTTGCCCAAAACAAACTCCAAGACTCTTCAAGCGATCCTTTAGGTGTCGCTTTTGCGCCCAATTCTCTTGGATTGCAAATATTTCCGACTAATTTTGGCCAAATTCAAAATTTATCAAGCAATGATCCCCGCCTTCCGCTCTTCTTAATTTCAGACATACCTACTTACTCTTTGAATGACTACGTTCTGCAAGCAACGCTCCAGTATCAAGATAGCCAAACCTCTCAAGTCGTTGTTACTCAAGCATCCAGCGCAATTATCCAGCTTAATTTCTCCTTTGGAGAGAACCTTGGAAACAAGATCAAGCCTGAATATTGTTACAGCTCAGTCTGCAATATCTCGCTGGAAGGCATACAACTGCTTGGAGACTCCAACAGCTTGGTCGAAGTGACCGCCACCTATCAATCCGAAGGCGACCTTCAATATAGCGCAATGAGTCGATTCGTCATCCAGCTTAGAGAATGTCTTCCAGGAGAAATAACTGATTCCGTCACCAGGACTTGTACTCCTTGCCTAGCCCCCTTTTACTCTCTCAATAAGAGCGATAAAGCCTGCCAGCAATGCCCTCCTGAAGTAACTTGCTATGGAGGCAGTAATATATCCTTGGGCGAGGGCTACTGGAGGAGTTCCACTCTCTCAGATTTGATTATTGCTTGCAATGACGAGGGAGTTCGATGCAAAGGAGGGTACTACAGTAACTGCAGCGAAGAATACACAGGCCCGGTGTGCCTCCAGTGCAATACTGAACTGGAATACTACGTCCAGGAAGATGGGAGTTGCAAGAAATGCTCAATCGATGGGAAATCAGTGGTTTATGGAGTGGCAATAATCCTCATTACCTTACTATACCAGGTTTTCGTGATCGTTACAGCTTATAAAGACAGCAATAAAAGTTTCCTCGAGCTTCGAGAGGAACCCGTATCAGACTCATCACAGCAGCGACCTCAGAAGCCCACCACTTACCTCACCGTGTTCATTACTTATACCCAAATGGCTGCGATATTCTCCCTTGGAGCGAGCAGCTTCATCACTGGAGCCTTTAACGTTGCGAGTATCCTTGGTAATTCTACGACACATATATTTTCTGCGCTACAATGCTCTCTATTAAATGTAGTATCCGACCCATTTGGAATCATGAAAGCAAAAATCCTCGTGATAATACTATGCCCAGTAGCGAAGTTATTGCTGATACTCATATTCGAACTCCTCAGATTCGCTTTTGATAAGATTCGCACAAAACCAAAGGAAGAAAGGCGTCAGCTAATGACCTTTTTCTTCATGAGAAATGGCGTGACAATCGTTGGATTGGTGAACCTCGAGCTGTCTGGGATTATTAGCGTGCTCTGCGACTATCTCTCCTGCACTCGACTCGATCCGAACCAAGATATTTACTATGTTACAGTCAATAATAACATCCAGTGTGGCACGACGGAATACAATTACTTCCGCAACGTTGTGGTCATCCCTGCCTTGCTTGGATACGGTTTTTTGCTTCCTTTGGCTACAGTCTTCTTGCTTTATAAAAAAAGAGGCCAATTGCTGCAGTCAAGGACTCTGTTTGTCGCCTTTGGGATTTTTTGCAGCACTTATGGCGTTAAGGCTTACTATTGGGGTTTATCGACGGTCGGTTTTAAGATCGTGATATTCTTGCTAAATTCAATACTGAGGTCAATTGAATTCGCCAAAGGGATTACGCTTGCGCTTATTCTTCATTTTTATTATCTTCTCTACCAGAAAGTGGCGTCTAAACTGCCGAGAGAGCTCGGGAGAGTTGAAGGCTGGATTATTCGCTCGTATTTTTGGACTATTGTCTTGATTCTTTGGAGAGGAGCGATAAATGTGCCGGCTTTTCAGAAGATTATGGAGGTGATAATTTTACTCATAAATATCGCTACTGTTGGAGTCTTATTATTCCGATTGCTCCTTAGTTATAAGAAGGATCTGCTACCTTTGCTCTCTAAAATACTTGGGAAGCTTGGACTTGCTCTAAAGCAGGAAAAAAGCCCACGGCCTGCTTCTTCGAGCACAGAGAACGTAGGCAATGGGTCACAAATAGAATTGGTGTTAAATGAAAACACTTCGTAATTATTTATTACAGTCATAATGTTCTAATTTAGTTTTTAAATAATGCTAGGAACATCCAAGGAGTGACGCCAAGACCGAAAAATCATGATGTTACGGATTTACGAGAGAATAGTCTGATGTTTGTTGATTCCAATCTGAAAGAGGAAGGCAGAGGGCAATTGACGGAGCAAGACGAATCGCAGATTGGAGAGCATGAACACGAAAATGTGGCTGACCGATCTGATGTTCATTTTAAACAGGATATCTCCAATCAAAGGCTTGGATATTTTACCAAATCGGCCTATAGCTTTGAAAATAGCGGATGAGTGAAGCTCGAAAAATTTTTCAACACTATTCAGAATGTTATTAGTTTATATGCTTCATTTCATCTTTATCTATGATTTCAATACTATATTAAAATGTTCTTTCATAGCTATAACCATTATTCATATTGTCTGCTTTCGCTTGAATTACAAAATTTTTTTCATCATCACAATCATGTGTATGCAATTCCTTATAGCTCTGAGGGGAAATAGGCGTCTGGTCGCCAGGATCCACGCCTTATTTTCTAGGTTATTTGTATAAGCTTAATTTCAATTAGCACGAATTAACTTTCTGAGGCCAACTATAGTTATCTCATTACTCTATTTTCATAGTAGCAGAGCTCGAAGTATTGAAAATTTCGTTTTAATGGTTTTTTAGATCTTATGAAGGTGCTCTAATTGAATTTACTCTTATCTCAAGGCGGAATATTCCCTGATTAAGTTATATAAAATCAATTTCAGATATATAACGGGAGAAATTATACTGCTAAGTGAAAGTATTATTGAGAGCCAACTTAGTCAGCTTTGGCCAACTATTGTTATTCCTCAAAGCCTCTTCGCCTTCTTCAGTTATAGAATTGAATTCTGCATTGATTTCTTCTAGGTTAACCCAGGAGGTATTTTTACTTAACTCAACTGCTCCTTTATCTCCAATAAGGCAATTCTCGATTTGTAATTTCTTCAACTTCGTCCAACTTTTATTTTTCGCTAAATTTTTGGCACCTACATGGCCAATGGGACTGCTAGTAAGAACCAATGTTTGTAGATTCTTCCAACTCGTATTTTTAGCTAAACCCTCGATTCCTTGGGCTGATATCTCATTTCGTACCAACACAAGAGTTTCGAGATTTACCCAAGATTTATTTTTGCCTAAATGTACGGCTCCGGCATCGTAAACATAGTTCTTTGTTAAGTTCAAAACCCGCAGCTTCGTCCAACTGGTGTTCTCGCTGAGCTTGCGAGCACCATCCTCCTTAATCGTCCCGTCCTCGAAATTCAGTTCTTCAAGGTTTACCCATGGGCTCTCCTTAGCCAAGACGGCAGCTGCTGAAGCATCAATGCTCAATTTAAGTGTTTTTAGATTTGTCCATTGCTTATTTTTGCATAAATACGCCATCCCTACTGCGTCTATCGTATTGACGCTGAGATCAAGAGTTTCTAACTTAGGCCATTTTGAGCCTTCCAGGCAATTCTTCTCTGCAAACTTCAATTGGCAATCCCTCAAATTAAGAGTTTTTAAGTTGTCCCACGCTGAATTCTGGGCAAGAGCTTCTGCTCCTTCATCGCCTAGTAACGTACCACTGAGATCAAGTGTCTCCAAATCCTTCCAGCTTGTATTGAGACTTAATACCTTCATTCCTTCTTCTTTTAA
>ENA-UOTZ01002044-UOTZ01002044.1-compost-metagenome-genome-assembly--contig:-NODE-2044-length-11565-cov-35.326689_pt1 | contig 11565 bp, 12 predicted proteins | sample MGYA00238144_ERZ746983 | MGnify/ENA primary metagenome ERZ746983 (study PRJEB28759, sample SAMN06268863) | compost metagenome | isolation source: single cell | place: USA: California, Emeryville, Joint...
CATTAAGTCTTACTTCAGTACTTGCAACAAATTCTCTCTTGATTGTGAAATCTATTGGCAATTTAAGTTCTGCGAGAATCTTATCAAGGTCCTTTTCCTAATGGCAATTAATTGATGTTATTAGCAAGCTTGCGATCAATGATATGATACTATCTCGCCATCGCGATATGGAACGTATCCATTGAAAGTACTTTGGGAAGCTTTGCCATTTAATTGGATTGCTTCAGCTAGTTTTTTCTGCTCGCGCCTCTCAATCTTCTCCTTCTCAAGCACTTTGTCAATCAATGATTTATAAGCGTTGAATTCCGTAGCAAGCTCCTCATTGGTAACCACCAGTCCTTTATACCACGGATGCTCTTTTATTTCTTCAATAGTAATCCGCTTCGTTGGGTCACAATCAAGCATTTTGCTCACAATATCGCGAAAATCTGGTTGAAAAAATTGCGTTTGAGAGTCTTTCATAAATCTCTCTTTCGGCTTCTTTTTCTCCTGTATCTCCCAGAATTTCTCATAGTTTCCTTTGGCAATATACCCATACCACGGGTCGCTTGCTGTCGCAGTTTTAAAAGGAGGGTGCCCGCCTAATAAAAGAAATAGGATGACTCCAGCAGAAAAGATATCAGCCGGCGCTCCTTCGTATATTTTCTCGTCTAAAATTTCTGGAGCTTGGTACCTTAGAGCGTTAAATGGTCATTGAGGAGGGGAAAACATGTGAGATGAGGTTACATTTTGGTGCCTGCTCTTGTCTTCAATGCTTTTGTTATCGATGCTGCCCAACCGAAATCACTCAATTTAAGATTATAATCTGCGTCAAGGAGAATGTTATCTGGTTTTAGGTCTCTATGGACGATTCCTTGGCTGTGACAGTATTCTAAGGCTGTTATTAACTGTTTAAAAAAAGTTCTGGCTGCATTTTCGCGGAAACCACGACTGAATTGGATGGAATATATCTTAAGGTAATCAAAGAGGTTGCCTCTTTCTGCGAGTTCCATCACAATTGCTGATTTTCTGATAACTCTGCCATCTTTTTTGAAATAGAGTATTTCGTCATGATATTCAATGATATTTGCTAAATTCGGATGCTGGAGCTTCTTTAAAATTATCTTTTCGTTAATGATGGCTTCTTTTTGTGAGTCTGAATTGAGGAATTTGATTGCAACCTCTTTATTTGTAGTTTCATGGACGGCTTTCTTTACACTACAGTTATTTAGAAACGAGTGGGGCAAAATTGTGGAGTATTTACGTTCCAAATCCTCCTGACCCAAGAGTCTTTTGTATGATGTACGGTCCTGCCTTGGAGTAAGTTCGATCAACCATAACTGAGAACGCTGCTCAATATAAAAATTGAATGTAAGTTTTCTGCTGAGATAGTTTATTAAAAATTTACACAGAACGCTTTTATTAGACTGCATTTAAAAAGTTGATATGCGTTTTATCGTTGTGAAAGTGCCCGACATTTATTCAATTTACTTTGTTGGTGTATGGGAGGGACTGCTAATTGAAAAGAGATAAAATTATCAAATAGCTAATACACGAATGAATTTTTTTTTGGGAATATTTGGGAATTTGAAATTATCGTGATACATTAAACCTTAAGCTATTGACAGGAACAAAATCCACTGAAAAAGTAAGGTGGTTCTAAATGACGTGTGACGAAAATGATCAGTACCACATCATGAATTACTTAGTACTTTTTCCTGCAATTCGATGAAACGCAGCAAAGGCTTCTCATAAAAATATTCACTTAATTTTTCTCAAGGATGGATTGATATGACCAAAACTGAACGCATGTTATCTCAGAAATATCAGCATATTAGTGTAACCAAGTCGGCTAAATGATGGTGTAGTCTGAGAGATCAAAGCATTTCAATAAAATTTGCTGAACATTTCAATAAAAACTCAGACCTAAGAAGACATATGAAGTCTCCTGAATTTCGCGATGGCAATTGTTTTCACTACCAAATTTCAAGGAAATTTAGAGCGAAATGTGCTATTGGTACAATTGAGTCAGTTTGCATAGTATCTGCTCTTCGAAAGGTCGTTATACACCTACCTATATCTGTTGATTTACCCATCTAAATCTGATTTCTCACAGTTCACTTCGTATGAAAAACCTTTCAACTTACTCCCAAAAGTTTGTGGTTTAAAATTTTCTTTATGGTTTGCTGCTCAGACGATCGGCAAGCATTCCTAGATTCCAAATCTGTCTGTCTCTCTAAAGATTAAGCTATAATCTGTATAATTGACTCATGTTCTCTAAATTGTACATCCACATTCGCTAAATACACTTCTATTATCTGATAACAATAGATGCGTTGATTAAGTATCTTCATATTAAGAAGGGAAGGACATCTCATTGGATGAAACTTTGTAAAGACACATAGCAATGAGGGTCTACAGGATATTAGAAGAGAAAATACATATTTTCAGATGGATCTTTTTTAAAATAAATCTCATACTATTTAATACAGTCGTGTGAGCTTATCAGCGATATTAATAGATATTTAAATAAAATTGAGTCTCAATATCTGATTTTAGTACTAGCATTAGACTCAAGAAAATGAACTTTCGCTTCCAGAAAACATTGCTCAACCACCTCCACTAAATTCTCAGGAGCCAAATAAGATCCTCCGTGTTTTTAGCGCTTTCGTGAGAAATTTCTAAATTCCATCGAATATCGGGCGATATGCTCAATTACCAAAAACCAACCAATAATGGCGATAACAGGAGTTTGGAATCGCTATGAAATTTGATTTTCTTGATTAAAATAACATGAGTTCGCTTCTAGACATGACAACATTTAAATTTCAAAATTACCTGTTTTATTGCTAGTACTTGGCCAGCAAACAGCATCCTTCCCAGTGACTCACTTGAATTATTCCTTTAAATGATAACTTCTCGTTTAAGTTTGCAGCTACATACACGTTCATAGTCACTCCGTAAAAATCGAGCAAAATCGAATTTATCGCTTCATCAATATCGTCTTCCGTTCCTTACCAATATTCTCTCTTTACTTTTCTGAAGGTTTTTGAGATTTATTACACCACGAGCGAACTTCATCACCTGTCGTTCTGCATTCTCACATTAATAGTAACAAAATAAACTGCACAACAGAAGAAGGATTTTATAACCAAGACTAAGAGCATACGGAATCTGGTCTGTACATGCCTGCTACAGTGAGCGAGCATTGAGTTTGACTTGGAAATCCATTTTCACATGAATCAGGCTCTTAAATCTTTAGTTAGGAGTCGTATCTATCATAGAACTACCACACTTAAGCAATTTATAGAACTCCAAACAGGATACGAAATTTTATGTAAAATTGGATCTATCGGCTTAGTTTTTCTCGGGAATTCTGCCAATTCTCACATCATGGACATGCTCTCTCTTGATAAAACACAACAGTTTTACATGCATGCGTTGACTCAACGTCAGTTACTAATCCTAAACGGCTGCCAACTAGCTGTTCCCTCAAAAGTGGACCCAAAGCAGTTTATAAATTAACGCTAGCCGATAGATTAATACACAATGTTATTTAGCATGAGACTTTGAATATCCGACTCAAGGATGATTTGATAAATTAAGCTTTTGAAAAAGAGCTGTGTTCTATTAATCGAGACAACTTTAATTACAACTCCAAAAAGAAAGTTTTCTAATAAATGAACTTTCAATGCCATGTTAGTCTTGCTGCTATTCCTATGCACAGAGAATTTGACTCTTTAAGAGCTTTTTGCGGATTTGTTCGCTTCAACGTTGAAAATATGAAAGTTTTTGAACTTAAAGTTCTCGCCATGGAGAATTATCACCTTTTTAGGTTCGTTTCTTAGAGCTTTCTCTCTCAAACATGTTCCTTCGCAGAATCCAGCTCGAACTTATCGTACTTGCATTAATGAAAAATATTATTTTGCTAATACCATCTAAAAACAGTCCGTTTTACTTTGAAACAACACACTATTCTATTAGTGCGCTTAAAACTCAACTGAATCGAATAGAAACCCCCGAGGCACAAAGGGATGCGAAAATTTTCTTTGGAAAATTGCCAATTTGGATGATTTCGTATTTCAGTGAAGATGACAAAACAAGGCTAGTTTTAGCTGCAGAGAGGAATAAGTCTTGGTTTAAAAAGAAATATGATGTCACAGGGATCATAGCAACGCACTTGACGAAACAGCTCGAATGCCTTGACGAAAACTCTGACGCAATATTATCTTAATTCTTATCTTAAATATCTAAATTTGAAGTTTCGCGAATTTCGAATTTTTTGGTTAGTTCCAAAAAAGTCTTAAAATCTCATTCCGATTCATGAGACTCATCCACTGAACTCATAAAATATCTCCTCGAAAGCCATAAAGTAATCTCGCCCTTGCGTGGCAAGTCGTCACGAAGCTGAAATTTCCAATTTTCTTTGAGATACGCAGATTTTCTGAAAGCATGACCCAAAATCACGTGTTTGGAAGGATTGTTAAACTCTAATTAAAACTCAAGTTGCTTTTTTAGGATATGCGATTTTTTTAATTTAAATCCAGAACAAATTTTCAGAATCATTATTACAGACGTAGGAGTTGGATCGGGATTTCCAATTTATATAAACCATTTACTACAATATCCGTCACCGACTTGGGGTTTACAGCTTGATTTGAATTCAAACGAGGAAAAGTAATAATCCAATTTAGCAATTGATTTGAAAACCAAGAAGACACGCTAACCCAGCCATGACAATTCCTAACACCAAGTCTGTTTCTATCCAATACGGCTCTGAGGTCAAAATCAAGATCTCATTCCCAGCAACAAAGTCTAGAGACCATACCTGCGCCTGGCTTCTCGATGAAGCAATCCGTCAACTCAAGCAGACATATCCTAATGAAAAAAATTTCGATAATGTTGTCGCACTCCAAACTGTGAACGGCGAGTTCGCTGTCGATCACTGGCTTACCATGCCGCGCAAAAACCTATCCATTCTAAGAGACGAGACAGTTCTCAAACCTTTCTTCAGCCAGGATATTTCATCAGATGATGCTAGCTGCAAGGTCTCACTCGATAGCTTCATCATCGAAACGAAGCTTGGTTATGGCGCTTTTTCAAATGTCTATCTTGGTAAATAAAATTCTAAATAAGCGTTTATTCTAACCGAAAATTTTAAATATCTAGCCCGCAAAAAAGACACTGGAGCATTATATGCGCTAAAACAGATCAAAAAAGGCGACATGAACCGCAGGAAAAGAAAAATCGTGATGAGAGAGCGCCAAGCAATGCTTGATATCAGCTCTTTCCATGTCGTTGGCCTGAGATACGCGTTCCAAACAGTAATTTCCAGAATAATTCAATTCAATCTAATTTCAAAATAGAAAAACCATTTCTACCTAATCATGGACTTTGTGCCCTGCGGTGACCTCCATGCGATCCTCAACAAAAGGAAGCTCAAGGAAAGCGAGGTCCTTTTCTACGTCGCTGAGAGTATCCTCGCGTTAAACGCGATCCACAGCCAAAACTACGTCTACCGTGACTTGAAGCCCGAAAATTTGCTCCTGGATCTTGACGGACACATCCACCTCACGGACTTCGGACTCGCAAAGAAGGTGTCTGGCCTTGGAGAGTTGAATTACTCTCAATGTGGAACATTACAAGTTATGGCGCCAGAAATTTTAAAAGAATCTGGCTACAATTGCTTAGTCGACTACTATAATATCGGCACATTGGCCTTTGAGCTAGCAACTGGAAAGATCCCGGTCTTCACTGAGAAAGAGCGTGTGTTTTTGGAGGAGAATAACCCGGCTTTTAGCAAATTATCAGATAATTTGAAAGATTTCATTACGAAGTTGCTGGAGCCCAGACCTATGAAGCGCTTGGGTGCCACGAGCGGCTTAAGAGAGATTTCAGCACATCCATGGATGCAGCCGATAAATTTGTATCAACTATACCAGAGAAAAGTGAAAACTCCACTCCTCTTCGACCCAAGCTCGATCAAATTCAAGCCGAAGAGCAGCGTGCCATCGCAAATCGACGCTGTTGAAGAGGTACATTCAGGTTTTGAATCAAATAATCTCGCGGATTTTTCATTCTATGGGTTCGCTGATGATTCATTGATGCTCAAACTTGATATGTGTAAAGATAGTAACTCTTTGGGGAAGTCCAGCAAAGAGCTTATTTCAAGCAGTGTGAGTACAAACGATTCACCTGCGAGTCGGTTCAAATCGCTTGCCGATTCAGCTAACTTTATTAGTGAAGAAAATGCGCCTGAGAGCTCAGAGATTCAAATTGGAAGCGAGAGTATCGCGACCAAATGCGAAAGCTATAAATTACCGGAAGTCAAATCTATGAGGATTATCCAGATAAATTCATTAAATATGAAAAAGTAAGAAATTAAGTTAACAATTTTTGCTGTGAATTTCGTATAATTTATATATTTTATCGTTGGCACCTTGTTTTGTTGTATCAAACAATTTTCATGCCAATGCAGAACCAAAAGGTTGATTTTGCATTGTAATTCAACCTTTGTCCCTGAAATTCAGTCACCTTTTAGGATTATTATAAGCTTTATTGCCCTCGCGCACTCTCACTCTTTCATAAAAACGATACAGATGTGAGAAAGGTTGAACGATGGGAGGGTAGATATCTTGCTCGTGGGATTAGCTTAATGTGCAAACTTTAACAAAAAGCAACTTTTGACTAATTACATTATAGCTAAATCGATACTTGCTCGATATTTCACTGATAAATCTTTTATTAATAGGGATTTTAGTTCGAAGGCTTAAGAGATGATGCCTTTTTATTGATGCATCTTATTACATGCTTTTCCTCTCATTTGCTCAAAGTAATAAGAGCTTTTTAAGATTTGGTTGAGTAACTGAATGTCGTTGGTGTTAGTAACATTGCGGACTCCCATATGCTTTAGTCAGTGTAATGTAATGTACAAAATGAAGTTTATTTCCACTTCCTCTAATTGTTTTTAACAAACACACTTGCTATCTACCCCAATAATCGAAATTCACATAGTTCAGCTTTCTGATTAAGAAAATATTTTTACATTTTTTTTTTTAAATGATAAACGATGTACTATTAAAAACGACATCAAAATTTAGCGATGAGACAGCAACTGCTTACGCTTGCAAATCTTTACATTACGTCTTCTATATCATAATAAGTCTCAAGAATCGAAAGCGCTTTCACATGAACATCGTCAGACTTGTGCGCTTGCATCTTCTCCACTTTTTCCGCTCCTCGCAACGATTCAAATATCGTTAAGAACAAATTTTCTCCTTTTAATTGTTTCAACTGCTGTCCGAAAGCTAATATATTGCTGAGGGCCTCGAGACAGACTGCTAAGAGGTGAGCGTCTGTTTCCATGTCCAAATTGTTTATAAGGCTTTGCATGAACCCACCGTTTACTAAACGATACACTTGCTCCAGGGTTCCATGATTAGTAATCTTCGAAAGACTCCATATCGCATCTTTGCTCAACTATTACGAGAGAAAAATTATCAATGATCGGCCAAAGAGCTCTAAATACCTCTGCTTCAGGGGAATCGCATAAAATTTGTAGCCTTTCAAGTATTCCAGGATAATCAATTACCACCTGAATTTGCTGTGCAGTACCGGCCATAAGTGACAAAACCAAGCCCATTGTTTCTCGCTTGACTGGTCTCTTCTCATGGCACAATAAGCAATAGAGCGTTTTCAGGAAGTCAGGTTGCTTCAGGACGGCCTTAACAAAAATTTTAGGATTATAGATTCTGGTTTACGGATATCTTTACATCACAATGTGAGTCATCTCCACAGCAGATATTTGAAAGTGTACGGATATTTGGCAGCATTAAAGCCACGTTATTCTCGATAATTAATCTCAAGACCGGTGGGATAACATCGAATTCTAATAATGTTTGAATTTGCTTACGGTTCCCATCTATTTTTTTTTTGTTTTGGATATATTAGACGTGCTATCTCCATGTATTTACCTGATAAATAGCAAAGACCCCAAGAAGCCTCCACCAGCATTTCTGGGTCCTTGAACGATTTAATCGCTTCAACAAACGGTCCGATAGCTTTGTAAACGATTTCAAATTTTGGGGGAGGTGTGCCTCGGCACATATTCGAAAGAGCCCAAATCCCATTCTTGAAGATAATATCATCATTGCACTCACTGAGCAACTTAACCAACGGGTCGATAGCTCCGCATTTGAGAACCATATCTCTCAAAGCTGACGAATCTCCACAAATATTCGCCAAAGCCCAGATTGCCTTGATGGTGTTGGCAATAAGCTACTTAAAAACTATAAAATTACTTGCTCAGCAACTTGAATATGTTTCGATTTCAACAAGTCAATTAATAACGGGATAGCTCCTTTATCGATAACAGCCTTCGTAAGTCGGGATGGACCAGTGGTCAGATTTGTGATCGCCCAGGCACTTTCAATCTTGAATAAGAATTATCATTAAGAAATTATTAGATTGTATATACCTGGAGATGAGGCTCCTCTGGTTTTTGAATGAATTCAATAAGCCTGGGAACAACGTTGGCATCAATAACCTGCTGTATTGGCGGACCCTCCACCGATAGGATCTTTCTGATGCCAATGCACCCGTAATGTTGCTCAAATCGATCGTTTGATTTGATCGCAGCAACCAAAGTTTGAAAATCGTTCATTGTAAACTCTTTCTTCACTGTTTGGTCAATAAATTCTTTCAATTTGGAATTTTCTGGTGTGTTTTGAAGTTGCCCGGTTTCTGTCATTGCCTGTATTTTGTTTTCGAACTGTATGACGGGTCGCCTTTTCGAATTGAGGATTTCTTCTCTGAAAAAGCAGAACAATCAGCAACATTAAGGCATTGCGGTTATCATACCGATTTTTTTTGCGGATTTCAAGTTGATATTCGTCTCTTTTCTGTTTGAAGCTCTGAGAACTGTCATCTTCAAAAGCTATGAACAGAATATTATAAAAAGAATGCAGAATGTTTTTGTAAACATTTCAGTTCTTCTTTGTCCGTCGGCAACTGGTCACTGAGAGCTGGAAGATTGTGAGATTAGGATGGAGCAGAGATGAAGCGTACATTTCGCGAATTTGGCTTCTAAGTTCATTTTTATTTGTATTTGGATCCAATTATTTAAAATAGTCTGCCAAATTCGATGTCAGAAAACGCAATTTATCAAGACCGAGATATTGCACCGAGGTCTGAATTTTAAAAAGAATCGTTAGTTTTCATAGGAGAGTTCATTTTCATTTCAAGCGCTCGATTCAGTTTCTTCAGGGTACCTCTGCAAGGAAATACAGAGCTGACAACATAGAACTTTTGCTCTCTAATTTGGTGGATTCTACTCGATTCTTAAAGAGCACGATATCTACTGTAACGTCATTTCTCACTTTGATCCTATCTCTATGCAAAAGCTGACTATAAGATGTCATGATTTCATATTCCTTAAGTTCCTGCGATTCTCTGTAGGTAATTCAAACATTTAATGGTCTAAATCTGCAAACTATAAAGTAAGTTATGCTCTTTTCAATCGTTTTATGCTGAAACTCTTTAAGTATGAGTCGAACCATAATAAATATTTTTAGAAATTTCCATTTGAACAGACTAATCCCTCAGCCGTCAGAATCTGAGATATCCTCAGAGCTTTCAGGCCTCTCCAACAAAGAATCTCGCAAATTTCGTTCCATCCAAGCACCACCAGAATATAAAACTTATATTCCAGGTTAAAAACAACACCAAAAATGGATTTGATATAAAAACGACAACCTTTCAAAAACATCAAAGAGAATGAATAATCCGCGACTTGCCCTCCACGATCAACGACACCATGCCATGCCCTGTTGAAAAAACTACTTGCCTTTATTCCACATTCGAGCGCTAGCATTTAGATATTTCTATGGCATGACCATACATTAAAGTGGTATTATAACTGAATTACAGCATGATTAAAACTCCTCTTATATTGCCTTGTGTTGTGATCCATTATTTTAAAGCGAACTTATCGAAATGGAGTTCATCGAATATTCTTTCTATGAAAAAAGTAGATATGCTCAGTAGATTAATTAAACTCAGCAAAGTCGCACTCTAAGTGTAGATTTAGACTCGTGAAGTCATCAGCAAAATTTGATCACGTAGTCAATTTCTTAATTCGTAATCACCCTCATTTTCATGATGAAATTTGGCAAATAATACGTCAATTCCGTATCTCAATTAAACTCGTGGTTCTACTCAGGATTCAGATAATTTATTTCTTTAATGCTGGAAAAAGCTTCATCTCTTCCTTCTAAAGAAGGTTCCTCAGAATCATCTCTCGTAAAGAAATCGGGAGACCACAAACGCAGAACCAAGAAACACGGTGGTAGTTCAGAATCAGGCATGAATAAGGGGGAAAACCTCTGGATGGTTTTCTTCCTTTGCACAATGCCTATTTTTGTCTACATGTTTTACGCTTTGACGCTCTTCCATTCAGAAATGGAAAAGAGAGATATGCCTGTCTACAAGTTTTCCGATTTCAAACTCTCGATCATGGCCGCCTGTCTTTTCTACTTCATCAAGAATATCTGGGAGAGAGCGATGTATCCTATTGTCGAACCATTCATTAACAAGAAGCACGTCGGACTTGAAAGAGAGATCCGAACCAAGAGAGTTGTCAAATGGATCTTTGACTTCTTCTACTACCTTGGTTTTACGGTTTTCGGTTACATGTATTTCTTCGAATACATCCCACAAATCATGGGTGGAAATGCTCAATGCATCAACAATTTCAGAGGTTACCCATATTTCCAAGACACGAAATGGCTTCAAGAGTACTATCTCTTGCAACTCGGAAACCACACCTATAGAACGGTAGACCAATGCCTCCGTAAAAGAAACGATATCAAGTTCTGGGAGTATTTCCTTCATCATTTCCTGGCTTTAGTCCTGGTTGTCCACAGTTACGCCAGCCATTGGACTCGCCCTGGCAGCTTGGTCCTCCTCTCTCACGATTTCACTGACATCTTCCTGTCTTCCGTGAGAGCACAAGAAGCGCTCAGATACCAAATCCCTTATTTCTTCCCAATCTATTTCGCCTTTACGGTACTCACATGGGCTTACATGAGAGGTATCGTATTCCCAGCTTGCATTATGAGTACAGCCTGGGAGCTCTATTTCCTTGATTCGTATCCTCCAAGAGCGAGAATCTGCGATTTATTCTTCGCAATCATGACCGTTTTCTTGTGTGTTATGAACTTCTATTGGATTTACGCGCTTTCAAAGGTGGGATTAAAGAGTCTCTTCTCCAGATCTTACGCGAACGTTTATGACCCAACTATTACCAAGAAAGTTAAAAATGAAGAGGAAACTGACGACGGTGAGAAAGAGAAGAACGATTAGATAAATGTTACGAGGGATAGCGTTATTAATCACCGCTTTTCATATATTTATTATCGGTTATTTGTTTGCTCGGCTGGAGCATGAGAAAGTAAGCTAGTTGTCTTTGTTTGGAGATGACCGTATTACAGTTTCCATGAATATTGAATTTTAGTTTAGTAGTAGTAGGAAACACAGTAATTATATTAGAATATCACCAAAATCAAAATGCAGGAAAAAGCAGGAACA
>ENA-UOTZ01002046-UOTZ01002046.1-compost-metagenome-genome-assembly--contig:-NODE-2046-length-11562-cov-7.779016_pt1 | contig 11562 bp, 2 predicted proteins | sample MGYA00238144_ERZ746983 | MGnify/ENA primary metagenome ERZ746983 (study PRJEB28759, sample SAMN06268863) | compost metagenome | isolation source: single cell | place: USA: California, Emeryville, Joint...
TAAACAAAAAAGAATTACCATTTCGAGTTATTGTGATCAGATAAGTGATATTCGACAAGAAGCAGATTCAAAGCTTGGAGAAGTAGATCCAGCGGCCGAAAATATTAGGTTTGTCTCTCTAACACTGACTCTAGCTCTTGCAGATTTGCGATCGAAAAATCGATGCGTGGAAACGATTCTTGATATATTAGCTTATCTTTCTCCAGATGACATCAATAAAGAGTTGCTGTTTAATATTTGGAATGAATACAACCAAGCAAGTAAGGTTGAGGATTTTTATGGGGCTTTACAGCTACTGGCTTCATACTCCCTTGTGACTATCAATCCTGCAGAGCTAATTCAGCATGAAGGTAAGGAGAATAAAAGTAAATTAGAAGAAACTAGTGTTGATATTCAAATAACAATACATCGATTGACGCAGCACGTGATAAGACTCAATCATAAAAAGAGTAGAGTATACAAAAGAAATTATGAAAATGTGTTTAACTGGGTGGTGTCTAAATTGGATTATGACAAAAAAGATATGAGAGATGTGGAAAGAGCAGGCTTGCTGGTTCCTCATGGAATGTATTTGGAGAGTCTTCAAACTACTCTTAGTGAACAGAAAATGGCTGAACTGCAAGAAAAAATTGGATTTAATCAGTTATATGGAGCTGACAAATACGAGGTTGCTCTGAAATACTATGAAAAAGTTCTACTTTTTAGAGAGAAGCACTACGGCAAAGATCATCCTGAAACTGGAGCCACACTTGGTAACCTCGGAAATGCATGGGGATCTTTAGGTTTTTATGAGAAACAGAAAGATCTTTTAACTCGAGCACTTGCAATTCAAGAAAAGCAATATGGCAAAGATCATCCTCAAACTGGCATCACACTTACCAATCTCGGAAATGCATGGGGATCTTTAGGTGGTTATGAGAAACAGAAAGATCTCTTAACTCGAGCACTTGCAATTCAAGAAAAGCAATATGGCAAAGATCATCCTGAAACTGGAGCCACACTTGGTAACCTCGGAAATGCATGGGGATCTTTAGGTGATTATGAGAAACAGAAAGATCTCTTAACTCGAGCACTTGAAATTGATGAAAAACATTATGGCAAAGATCATCCTCAAACTGGCATCATACTTAACAATCTCGGAAATGCATGGGGATCTTTAGGTGATTATGAGAAGAAGAGAGATCTCTTGACTCGAGCACTTAAAATCAATGAAAAACATTATGGCAAGGATCATCCTCAAACTGGTGCCACACTTATCAATCTCGGAAATGCATGGGGATCTTTAGGTAAATATGAGAGACAGAGAGATCTGTTAACTCAAGCACTTAAAATCAATGAAAAACATTATGGTAAAGATCATCCTCAAACTGGCATCACACTTGGCAGTCTCGGAAATGCATGGGGAGGTTTAGGTTATTATGAGAAGAAGAAAGATCTGCTAACTCGAGCACTAGAAATCAATGAAAAACATTATGGCAAAGATCATCCTCAAACTAGTATCGCACTTTATGATCTCGGAAATGCATGGGGATCTTTAGGTGATTATGAGAAGTCGACAATTCTCTTAACTCGAGCACTTGAAATCAGAGTAAAACATTATGGCAAAGATCATCCTCAAACTGGTGCCACACTTCTCAATCTCGGAATTTCATGGGGAGCTTTAGGTGATCATGAGAAGTCGACAATTCTCTTAACTCGAGCACGGAGTATCTTTCTTCGGTGTTATCCTTCAAACCACCACCAAATTCTCAACGTTAATGAAGCCTTAGACCTAGTCAGTAACATTTCTAACTCTGCAAATATCCAACAGGGTTGCTCTGGGAATCCAAAACGAATGAAGGAGAAAAATAAGAATGTAACAAGGCTTTCTTGGAACAATCTTGCAAACAATTATTTCCGGCAGATTAAATTGAAAAAATTCAATTTATTAAGCAAAACAGCCATAACTCTTCTAGTGTTAGTCGCGAACGGCTACTCTTTTTCACAAAATTATGATAAGCAATGCGAATATTTGGAGAAAGCACATCTGCTCTGTCGGGAAAGATTTGAAAAAGATCACCATATCACCGCATTAGTTCTTTTCAACAAAGGTATTGCCCCGAGAAGCATGAAAAATTATGAGGAAAAGAAGGATCTTTTTGCCCAAGCTTTGCTCATCGTAGAACAAAAATATGGAGCAAAGCATCCTCTGACTGGTGCTATACTTGCAAATCTAGGCATAGTTTGTTTGAAAATGAAAGCATCCGAAGACTCCTTTCACCATCAAAAGAGGGCTTGTGAGATATTTAGAGAACATTTTGGAGAAGCTCACAGATTTTACAAATATTCAAGACAGCAGAGTCTTAAATGTAAATAATTCATTTAGATCAAGGAGTAATTTTAATTCGATTAGCTAGAATGGGTTCGAAATGATCAGGAGTCTGTGGATAGTTGCAGCGCGAAAGATAGCAAGTGATTATGAAAATATCTTATCTTTATTGAGAAGCATCCCGATATTAATTCTGGATTCATATCAAGAGAATAGTAGGAATCAGATGCATATATAAATATATCTGGTCATTGAATAATTGAATTGTGAATCCAAGACAGACAGACAAACAAACAAAAATTCAAAACTAAGTCAGAATACAAAGATAGTGAGTGCAAATCTAGACGGCGATTGATCACCCAATATAGGTATATCAAACATTTTGGAATTAGACGTTAGCATTAAGGATTGTAGGAGTGACACTAAATGGAAAAATAAATTTTCTCAGATTATTAATTTTCATTCAAGTTTTTCGCTTTAATGAAGTTCACAGATTACTTGATAGCGTTAATCTGAATATAAATTTAATTTCGTAAAATGTACAGAGTATTTGCTATTCGAATCTTTCTTCCCAAGTACTTAATGTCCTCGTCGAAGTTAATTATTGTTTCTCCGAGGTCCTATGCACTGGGTTGATGTTTGTCCGAATAATAGAAATCTGCTCGCATTCGTAGGTGTGAATTCTTTGACTTGCCAAAGATATACTATGAAGGAAGGAGCCACTCGAAAGTTTGGGAGGCAAACAGTTCCCCAACAAGCAAGTTCAACCAGAAAAACGGTTCAAATCGCAAAAATTCATTCAAGCCCATTCTGAGGTCAGGGTCTCTTCACTCTGAAAAAGTAGCTTTGTTCTACAGAATGCGAAAAAAGCTATTACACTCTTGAGGAAATAACAATAGAAAATTCCCAAGCCCTTGATATTAATTGATGATAATAAGCTTGAGAGTCAAATAAATTGATGTTAACCAACATTTTAAGAAAATCAAAAGGGAATTTTCTATACTTTTTGTTTTGTTGAATTTACCCTCATCCCCCTTTGCACTTCATCAAAAAAATAAAAGAATAAGGATTTTTCACTCACCCATCTATTTTTTTTCCCAGAAATCAAATGCAAAGGCCCCTTGCTATCCTTTAATTGCATCAATCCAGCAGCTTGGATTATCTGCTAGGAGGTTTTTCGAGGTTCAGGCGTGATGTTCCCATTATTTGGCCAAGATTGGGCACTTTTTTCGTAATATCTTCCCTTCGCAATTTATGACAGTTGCCCAGCGTTACTTTTGATGGCCGCCCCCTTCGCAATAAAATTTAGAATTTTTAGTTTTACAAATTCGACAACCTAGCGAGATTCTTGCGAAAATAAGAGGCTTAGGGTAAATCTTTCAGTTTCAAGAAATTAAGAAACGCGAACTTTTTGGATTTTATTGGTCTCTCGATAAATCAACCATTTTTCCTGAAGAACCAGAGCTTGACTAAAATTACTTCTAATCATGACCCAGCCATGACTCAATGACATCAATTCTTCATGGAATCTCTCAACTTTCTTTTTAATGCAGCAGCAAATTATTAATCGTTTTGTACTTTCTATCAATTTTGAATATATGATTCACTATTAATTTTGCTCCCCAAATATGCAAGAAATGAAAAACTAAGATCAAGACTGTAGAATTGTTTCTAGCCTACATACTTCATAACGAGATCTTCAGATATTCTGGCTTTTCACTCTAGCATCATTCTTGAGCTAAATAAGACGATCGATAACGAAGAATCAAACATTGAGAGGTAATTTACATTTTTTTAGCATTAGAAAGTGAAACCTATAAGTAAAAAAGTTCTAAACTCTATTTTGATTGGTGCTGGGTTTCGTGGTTTGTGGTTACGCTAAATGAGATCTAACGATTTGCTCCTACAGAATTGTCATTGTCTTATCTAATTCGTCGCTTAGCCCCTTCATATTCATAAGCCAGCAAGAGTTTATGCAAAATTTGTGTAAAAATATTAAAATTCAAAAACATACACTCGTATTTCCCATCCCAATGATGTCGAAGAGAATTTGCTTCTCCTCGAGAAGAAATGGAATTTTTTTGATTCAATCTCGGTTTTCACGATTAAATTCAAAAGTTATCCCAAAAAATCATATCAGAGCTGGACTCCTTTAAAATTGATTGGCTCTTGATTTGTCTCGAAATCAAAAACATTGATATTATTCTTGCCACTGGAGCACCGAGACAAGTCGGCTCGAAGGTTTGTCTTCTATTCATAGTTAATAAGTTATTGGAAACGATTAGAGATATGCACAAAAATCATCAAATCAGTAACATGTCTTCATCTTGTCTGATCTGCAGTATTTTCATCACTTGGTCCTTTCGAAAAATTGAGATAACTAAATGAGTTTGGCATTAAATTAGGAATTTATTTGATTCAAGCAATTGATTTCACACTCAAAATGGAATCGGGTGCGTCAAAAAACAGCAAAGATTCCAGCACGATCATAAATACGAGTCAAATCAAAGCTGCCAAGCAGCCTGACTCTACTACATCCGCCTTGGAAGAATTCAAAGGACAAACCTCGAAAAAGTTCAAAAGTAATCTCATTAATATCATTATCACTGGAATTACATATCCTGCTCCTTCTGGAATAGAAGAGAAAATTTCTACGTCTCCAGCATTGCTGGCCTGGTCTTCATCTCATGACAACATCAGCGTGGTAGAACTTAAGGATAAACAGAATTATGCAAACTTCAAAGGAGCTCAACTAAGATGTCCTGGATTTAGTAATAAATTTTTTTATGCAAATCTGATTTCTTCATTCCTTAGGTGTTGATACTCATGTAAAAGATATTCCAAATCCAAAATTGCTCGTATCACTCCATTATAACACGAATGAAACAGCGATTATGGCAATATTTGATATCTCAAAGAAAGTTGCAACAAAGATATACTCTTCTGAAGAAATTTCAGGAGGTAATGTTAATTCTCACACTTCTAACCAGAAATCCAAATATTATCGTGATGGCATACAAATAAAGCTATTTCCTTTGATCACCCCTTGCGTAATTTTTATTAATTTTCTCTTCTAGGGGTTGGCGGTGGAGACATAACATTTAATGCATAAGAAATATCCTTAGTTCGATCTCTGTCGAAGGGGAAATTGCTTATCACCTACACAATATTGACTATTCTGGACAGAAAGGCAGCCCTCGCGTACAGCTGCTAAGAAAATCGAGATGGTGTGAGCAACTCAGCACTGAATCATGTAAGTGATATTTCCATGTTACTATTCTGGGTTCAAGGACTACCTTAATTCCTTTCAGACAACTTTAATTCAAGTTTTGATTTCGATCCTTCTGGCGAGTTCATAACTACTATTGACTATTATGGCAACTACTTGGTAGCAGATGTGAACACTGGCGACTACAGCTGTCATATGAATTTTATGAAAAAGGGTAAATTTAACTTTCAGTTATGTGCGCGCTCTTGCTCTCAAACCTTTTCCATCTCATACTTAATTAATTTTCCCATTTCTAATATTCATTAGATTCTTCTGGACGCTGCCGATGGAGCACCAATACTGGCGAATACCTACTCTACGTGAAGTATTTCCGTTATCAACTCAATATTTTGGATGCTGAGAAAAAAGTCCTGACTTTGAAGAGACCGTTCCCCTTTAGAGAAACTGGTATTATTAGAGGAGCTTGTCATTTGTCTTTTCATTTCTTCACTTCATAATACTGAGGTAATCTCCAATAGTTAACAGAGAAAAGCATACCTATCTTATTCCTGAAAGGAGATTATCATCATGCTAACGTATTATTTCACTTTTTATGATATTTCGCTTCCTCGTTGCTTAATTTTGTTCCTCTTAGAGAAAACTGAGTGGATTGACGTTTGTCCAAATAACGGAAATTTGCTGGCGTTAAGTGGCCAGTATATGAATATCAAAATATTTGACAAACGAAGTTCCAAGGTCACCAAAATCTTTGATAACTTTGAGTATGGTAAAATTCTTCTATTTGTTTAATGAATTATATCTGCGATCTGCTTCTTATTCTTGAGGCTGGATCAATTGTGTACGGTGGAGTCCAAGTGGTGATATGATTGCATGCGCATCGAGCAATGGCACTGTAAAACTATTAGACTTCAAAACCAGAAAGGTACTTTACACCGGTGAGACCTCAAATAAAGGTAAATTTTTTTTTTTTTGGATTTTGAAATTTCTTCACTTTACCCATTTAATTGTTAGAACCTGCTAGGTCCGTATGCTTCATTTGAGAAGAAAACCATGAAGTCAGAGAAGAATATCTTTTACTGGCAAGCTTAATCTATCTATGGCATCTTCAATCCGTCATTGTTGTATAAGAAATAATAGATAAGAAAATAATATACACACAGTATCTAAGTCGAATAAATGAGAATATTATTAAAAAGAAAGAGACCATTGAACATTTCGAGTTTATTACTCTCTGTAGTAAAGCACCGAAACCCCAAAATGTTTATATTAGCAATCGAGACACTGGAATTAGGAACTTTCTTTCTAGCGTATGGGAAATTAATCTCAAAGATTACAATAACAGAGTTAATATAAAGAAGGAGACTATTGCGCTTTTCTGGTGTATTTCGCAGAGATAATTCGTATTATATTTTGAGAAAACATCTTCTCTTGATGGAGTTAGATGGTATAGACAATTATGAAGAGTTAGTTTGGATACTTAAGTTTAAAATCTTCTGAGCTGTTTGCAGACTGTGTTTGTGCTGAAGATAGTATTTCAAAACGTAGTATTATTGTCTTGTTCATTCTTTTAACCCATTATATTGTATTTCTTCGCTCGGTATGTTCATATTCCACATTTGAAAAATATTTTTTCATTGTAATTCAGTGCAAATAATATTCGAGATACTAGCTTCCGCTATATTCTCAGGTTTTTAGTTTCAATTTTTTTCAGACTTATTCGATAGTATAAATTAATTTAAGAGAATCCATATTAGAGTGATGTGTCTCAAAATTTAAAACCTGCCTCCGCGTTTTTTGCGATTCATAAGAAAATTTCATTGAGAGTAATTTTTCTGTTTTCTTGGAAGAGTTCTAATATTCTCATATATAGTTTTTTGTTTTCTACTAGACAAAAAGATTGCATAATGAAATCTTAGTATAATGGAGAGAATAATAGCCAATCATTGTTTCAGTGATTTTTAGTAACTACTAGCTGTAATCAATTGCTGCACTTTCTTTTCATATAATGGTCGATTTTGATTCTCGCTTAAAGGAAGCAGACGGACGAACCTAATAATTGAATTGGGAGATTTTAATTTATTAACCATTCAGAAGGTACTTTCTCTTGAGGTCTTCCCAGTATAGAGCACCTTCCATGTCTTGAAGTCTAATATTTTTGCTGTTTTATCGTATGATGAGCTTGCGAGCATATCACCGTTCGAACTCCATCGGACACAGTAGATGAGTTCTGAAAATAAGGATTAGATTTTAGAGGTAATTGCCGAACGAATCAAAGAGTCTTACTTTTATGAATGCCTTCATAGGTATTAGCAATCCTCGATATTCTCTTATCAAATACCAAGATGTTCTTATCAGAACCCACTGCAAGTAGACCCATCTCTTTGGGAAACATCAATCCAGTATATGTTTGCTATATGGAACAAATGTCAGCGCAATAAGGCAGAAAATGTCATCATCAAAGGAAGGAGAAAATAGCTAACTAAGCAATCTCCTTTCCAAAAAAAAAAAGAGAAGCAAGTTTTCCCTTTCTAATGGGGAAAGTTAACGATGTATTTGTTATGAATGAAAACATAAACGAAGTGGAGATAGAACAAAGTTTCTCGAGAAATTACATTTTTGACTGAGCCACATCGATTCCTTTAAAGCCAGGGCTTTTTTCTCAGCGTCCAGGATATTGAGTTTACGATAATACCTCATGAATAGTAGGGGTTCACTAGTATTGGTACTCCATCGACAGCGTTTAAAATAATCGGAGTCTCGGGTATAAGATTTAGAGAAATTGAAATGATAAAATTAATAAGTAAGAAAAAGAAGACAATTAGAGAGATAGAAGATGTCTCGAGGTCTATTTTACGATTTAAACCTCCATCCATGTCCAGATGGTAGATGTAGCTGTCAGTGTTCACATCTGCTAGCAAGCACTTGCCATCAAAGTCGATAGTAACTACCAACTCTCCTGAAGGATTGAAATCAAAACTTGTAATATGATTATCTTGATTTGAAAGATAATAGATTTCTGAATAAGAGTATGAAAAGAACACTTACTCTCTGCAATGTTATATTGTGCATACCATTTCGATTTTCTTAACAGTTGTACATTATAGCCACCTTTCTGTCCAGAATATCCAATACTGTGTAAGTGGTAAGAGTTTTTTCCTCTGACAGGGATTGAACCAAGAATATTTCTTTCTGCATTAAATGTCACGTCTCCAAAGCCAACCACTATAGGAAAAAAGCAAATGTAAGTGGTGAATATGAGAAATAGTTTCTCAATATTAAAAGAAGAGGTTTGTGTAGGTGTAATTAATATTTAGATTTTACTGCCTGAAGTTTCTTCAAAAGAGTATATTCTTTTTGCTACTTTCTTTGAAATATCAAATATTGCCATATTTGCCGATTGATTGTATTTATGGTTAAGCGAGACCAGTAATCTCGTGTTTGGAATTTCTTTTACATGAGTAAAAATACCTGTGGATGGAGAAAATTGAATTAGCATTAAAAATATAGGAGAGATTCACCTTGTTTTATTTGAACTCCTTCAAAGTTTGCATAATTCTGTTTCGTCTCGAGTTCTATGATACCGATATTATTTGTTCCAATTAAAGACCAGGCAAGCAATGAAGGAGATGAAGTAGCCTTCTCTTCTATTCAAAGGAATGTCAATGAGTCATTAAAAGATTGCAAAATTTGTCAATTGAGAATGCAGTGAAGAGAAATAGAGTGCACATAGTAGAAATGAAAATTCGAACAAAGACTATTTCAGGTTTTTGCAGGATACCCTCTGTAGACACTTCACTATGGTCTTTCTTTTGGTTGCATGAGTTTCGGAGTGAATGATTGAAATTTGAGATCATGTTCAGATTCTTTTTTGGGCCACTTGCTAATTTAGTTTTGTGAAAACTCGAGCAGAAATTAATATTTTATTTGATTATCGAAGTTGCAGTTTATTAAGCAGTTAAGAGTTGAACTAATTAAATTATGAAAAGCACTTGAAAAAATTAATTTTGGATTCAAATACTTTCCTTCCATACGGAGTGAATGGATAGCTTTTACAAAGTGCTGCGAGTTTAATAATTCTCAATCGTTTTCTGACCTATCTCTTTTAAACATACCGAATAAAAAAGTCTGATTAGAGATGTTCTTCAGCTATATCAGAATATTGTCATTAATTCCTCCTATCTGAAAACAAAATTGTTAGCTTGGGAAAAACAAGAAAACAAAACTTAATCCCAGTGAAATTCTTTTTTCCAATCGTTAAATCACACAAATGCGGATACAATTTTCCACTGTTACGAGAGCTTATGTCTGACATTGAATTATATAAACTATCGCCCTTAGAAGAAATAAAAGAAGCATCTATTTCCAGCGTCCAGACAACCCTCGAAATAGAAGAGACCAAATCTAGTCTCAAACGGGCAAAAATTGAACTTCTACAAATGCTTTATAGGACACTCCAAAGCATATTCAGAATCTGAGAAAAACTGATATTATGAGCTGATCTCCTTAGCATTCTTCGAGAATTGCGTGAAAACTGTCTCCACATAGGAGCAAGAACAATCGAGCAGTTTTCCTTTGAAGACCAAGATACTTCAAACTACCCAGAAGAAAATTAACTTCTCGAATTGTCTATAGAGCTCTTACAGCTTGGACAGAGCTATTGGCAGAGAGAAGAGGAAATATGACCTTCTTTGAGCAACTCCAGCTTTCTTGAAAGATCGAAATCTGCCATTACCTAACTAACTCATTTAATTTTTCAATGAGAAGGATTTTGAGTTTGCTGTATGAAATCACTGTGACAATAGCAACTCCAAATTCGTAAACGATGAAACTGACAATAAAAATATATATACTTATGAGCTGTCACTCTGTGCAAATTATGAGTTAGCCTTATTCAATCTTATACTACTATATGAATGATTCTCGATCTGCTTTCTTTTCTGCTATTAAAACATTTCAAGCCTTTTTCTTTGTTTTTTAAAAGGAATTTTTTTCAATTAGAAAATCCTTCTGATTGTATTGATCTATTCAAAATTCCAGCGAGATGTTTAAATTGTGAGTTATCATTTTCGTATAAGGATGCTCTTCGCCATAAGAGTTATGGAAGATTTCAAGTGCTCGAGTTAAGAGTTCTTGCTGTTTCTCATAATCACCTAAAAATCCCCATGCATTTCCGAGGTTAATAAGTGTGGTGCCAGTTTCAGGATGATCTTTGCCATAATGCTTTTCGTTGATTTCAAGTGCTCGAGTTAAGAGATCTTTGCTTTTCTCATAATCACCTATGTGTCCCCATGCACATCCGAGTCCACAAAGTATGGTGGCAGTTTGAGGATGATTTTTTCCATAATGTTTTTCAAAGATTTCAAGTGCTCGAGTTAAGAGATCTTTCTGTTTCTCATAATCCCCAAAAGATCCCCATGCATTTCCGAGGTTACCAAGTGTGGCACCAGTACTTGGATGATCTTTCCCATAATGTTTTTCTTGAATTGCAAGTGCTTGAGTTAAGAAATCTTTCTGTTTCTCAGAGTCACCTAAAGATCCCCATGCATGTCCGAGGTTAGTAAGTGTGATGCCAGTACTCGGATGATCTTTGCCATAATGTTTTTCAAGGATTTCAAGTGCTCGAGCGAAGAGATCTTTCTGTTTCTCATAATCACCTAAACATCCCCATGCAACTCCGAGGTTACCAAGTGTGATGCCAGTTTCAGGATGATCTTTGCCATAATGTTTTTCTTGAATTGCAAGTGCTCGAGTTAAGAGATCTTTCTGTTTCTCATAGTCACCTAAAGATCCCCATGCATTTCCGAGGTTATCAAGTGTGGCACCAATACTTGGATGATCTTTGCCATAATGTTTTTCAAAGATTTCAAGTGCTTGAGTTAAGAGATCTTTCTGTTTCTCATAGTCACCTATGTGTCCCCATGCACATCCGAGTCCACCAAGTGTGATGCCAGTTTGAGGATGATCTTTGCCATAATATTTTTCAAAGATTTCAAGTGCTCGAGTTAAGAGATCTTTCTGTTTCTCA
>ENA-UOTZ01002047-UOTZ01002047.1-compost-metagenome-genome-assembly--contig:-NODE-2047-length-11557-cov-12.626307_pt1 | contig 11557 bp, 12 predicted proteins | sample MGYA00238144_ERZ746983 | MGnify/ENA primary metagenome ERZ746983 (study PRJEB28759, sample SAMN06268863) | compost metagenome | isolation source: single cell | place: USA: California, Emeryville, Joint...
AACTGGAAATAGTCCCAAGGCTCTATCCAAGCCAGCATTGGCGTCAGCGCGGTCCTCGACACGAACCAAGAACTCGTTAATAGCCTCAATATCAGGCTACCTGCGTACGATGGACAAACGAGCACGGGTGATTCTCAAAAAAATAGAGTTCTTGTCATTAAATACTTGAAAATATGCAGCCCAATCGCGAAGAAGGTAAAAAAATTATCAAACAAAAGACAGTTCTCATGAAATGATGGTTCACAGGCCAAGATAGATCTCCGCAAACCAGGAGTTAACATGGATATCAGCAATATCCGTATCGATGAAGGAGCCGAATTTGGGCAAGCTAACCTCGAAGAGCCATTTCCTAACGAAAATACCGAGAAAGGAAGGACTTTTCTTTCAATTGACAGTCCCATTACGAATATCAGCAAAACGATCAATAGCTTCTCCTCTTTCAGTCCGATGAGCTTTCTTGAAGGAAACTATTTCCAGAGGACGGCTGGACCCCTGAACAATGAGGCTTCTCAGTTTTCTCATCTAGCTTCATACGTAAATCAGCAGAATATACATGGTAATTCAGCAGTTGGGAACAAGCCTGGAGAACCCAATCAAAAAGCAAATTCTTTAATTTTTGCTTCGCAATTGGGCACTACCTCGGCTTCTCTCAACAACATTGAAGAAATTGAAAGAAGTGGCTCTGACCTCCAAACGAAGCAACCAAATTCGCTTTCATTTCTTCCGGACTATGACCAAGATGATCAAGGAGATATCTTTACAGAGCCACAGCAATTTAGGATCATGGAGCATCAAGGGAAGGTTGGAGAACTGGCTGTAACTCCTTCTGGCAGCAAGTATAGCTTATGAAGAGAAATACTAAAGACATGTTTTTTCCCTCTTAGAATGATCCAGCAATTTATTCCAAAGGCATCACAAATGGAACTTGAGGTGTTAATTAGTGAATTAATGCCTGTTCTAAAAGACATCATGCTTGATCCTTACTCGAACTATATGCTGCTGACTCTCCTTCAGCATTCATCTCCAGAGCAGAGGAATTCGCTGCTGAAAAACGTAGTTTGAACTCTTATTCGTGATATAATAATCTGCTTGTTTTTGTAGATCATCACTACCATCCCATACGTGGGCAGACATAAGAAAGGCACTCACTCCTTACAATCGATAGTTGCGATAATTAAGGGAGAAGAGGAAGAAAAGCTATTCGAGCAAGGACTACAAGACTGCCTTATGGAGCTTTCCAAGGTATGTTAACAAATCTATTGGTTTTACATCCAGCAATGTCACAGGACGCCTATGGCACTCATTTTGTGCAAAAAGTAGTCAATACGCTTTCAATGAAAAGAATTACGTTTATCTTTAATACAATCATCTGTAACTTCACAGAGATTGCCCAAAATTCACATGGGCTGTGTGTGGTATTTTCAATCCATCTCTGCTTTCTCTAATTTTATTGCTCCAGCTGAAAGCTATGATTAGTAGAACGGAGAAAGACTCTGAGAGGAAGAGGCTATTAATTCAATTAATCGCGAAAAACCTGGAAGAATTAATTCAAAACCCATACGGAAATTATGCTATTCAACATGCTTTTGAGGTACATTTGCAAGCTTCGCTGGTTATGTGACCATGAACTCTCCTATCATAGGTGTATAAAGAAGATTGCAAAGAAATATGGGACAGAATAACGGCAAAACCTGTTCAATTCTGCATCCAGAAGTTCTCTTCAAACGTGATAGAAAAATACCTCGAAACAGCCTCTTTCGTAATCTCATTGCGTTTCATAGAGATTATAATTCCTTATTTTATTATATAGGAAAACCGGAAGAAGTTCATCGAGGCAGTCGTTCGAAACGAGCGCTTTTTAGAACTAATGACAAACAAATATGGCAGTTTCGTTCTGCAGAGGGTATTTACCCTCAGTGACGACAACGAGAAGAAAATGTTTGTTTTCAATGTAAGCAAGAACATCGAAAAGATTCATTCCTCGCAACACCGAGCTCGATGGACCAATTTCCTGGAAGAATGCAAGAAGTCCGGGAAATACGATTTGGTATTTCAGAATATTTTAAAACAGCAACAAATGCAGCACCAACAGCTCCATTTACAGCACTTCCAACAACAGCAACAGCTATATCAACAACAGCAGCAACTACAATTTGTTTCGAAGGACTCACACTTTGGATACCAAAACAGCCCGATTCCCGGGCCTAACTACGGTCAAGAGCAGTTCAAGAAACAGCAGCAATACCTCTCAGAACCAGAGGAGATCAACGCTGCCGAAGAGTTTTTCAATGAGATATCTCCTGGATATGTAGCGGTTAATTCGAAGAAAGCCGCGTTGAAGAAAAATTCTCAATCCTTTACTGTCAGCTATCCTGTTCGAGAAGATGATTTGGCAAGACAGTGGCAAGCCAGTCAATACCCGATTCAGAATATCGGTTCAAACATGCAAGTCAACCGTAGTTATCAGATGCCGAGTACTACGCAACAGAACTGGAATAGTCCGTTCCCGTCATATCCGATGACTCCGTTTACCAACATGCAAAGTTATGGCACCATGCAGAATCAATTGAAAAACGATTTGCAATTCCAAGGTGGTAACTCAGTGAACACGGGAACGAACGCGTTCTCAAATTATTTTCCAGGTTTTAAATGAAAAAGGAAAATAGACTGACTCATTAAAGGGCAATAAACGATATTGAACTGCACAAGGGCTTGAAGGTTAATTTTTTTTTTTAAAAAAAAAAGGAAGATTATTGCGAAGTTATTGGAGAAAACTATTTTTCAAAGGGATCAATAAATTGCTCGTTTGTAGGCAATTTTTTTCATATTCAGTAAACTTAGCTTTCGTTCTCCAAAGTTAGTAAATGACTTATTGGTGTGTTAAATCTTGGATATTCAATACGTATATAATATACGTATATAATTTCATTTTTTCGTAAGAAATTTGTTGAAAAATATTTTAAAAAGCTTTTCTTGGAGGTCTTTTCTTAAATCGATAGACCAAGAAACTATCGTCACATAAGAAAGCATGGTAGAACTCAATCCAATTTGCTGCTCTAAAAGAAATTGCAATATTCAACATAGACGATTCTTCAAAGCTGCTAGCTTTTTTGCGAGCAACGTAACTCGATGCACATACTAACAATCCAAATAAACATACAATTTCACTATGTACTCAGATGGACCGTGAAAATAAAATCAACAAACTAACCACACACTCTTCTATTATTATCCTAAGAATACCTCTCTACTTTTTGTTTGAATCATTATTCAATTCTCGTTCCTTCTCCTCTTCTTCTTGTTGCAACTTCGCTGTAAGTTCCTAAATAACGAGTTTTAGTTAGTTGTTATGAAAATTGCTGCTCACCACTCTCCTTTCAAGGTAAATTTTCGCAGCTTCACACAATCTATCAAAATACTCGGTTTCTTGAGTTGCATCATTCGAAGTAGCTCTTATTTTATTTTTCCAAAACATCTCATCAGCTTCCCATAGGTTCTGTTGGACTTGCTTTGCTTTCTTTCCTTTTGGACCTGTTGGAGCATCATCTAATTTGTTAGCATCGTAAACGCCCAGTTTCTTGTTAAAAAGCTCAGGGAAATCCTTCTTAAGCGATTTAATCAATCTTGAGTATTCTTCAAGGGCCTACAGACATTCCCATTAAACTCCTACACCCACAATGCACTTTACTTGTTTATATTCAAAATTCATGTCTGATGGCTGCTCAAGTAACTCAAATTCTCCCTCAGACACTTCTTTATCTAATATGTTAAACCCATTGAGATGATCGAGCTCGTGCTGGAACACTCTTGCTTCAAAACCTTCAAGCTCCTCGGTAATCTCTTCCATATCTTCATTAAAATAATTCACCTTAATACGCTCGTAGCGAGGAACCAACGCGCTTATACTGAGAAAACTAGGGCAAAGCTCTTTGTCGACAGCGCGTTCCTATGGTTATTAGTTATCAAATATTGAAATTGCAAGAGGCTATTACCTTAGACACCTTGATAATTCTTGGATTCACGATGGTTTTATAATCGAACATCTCATCTGATTCCCAATCTATCCAGACTCCATCTTTAAGCTTCTTCGACATGATAAAAACTCTTTCTTCAAGAGCTACTTGATTTGCTGAAAGACTGCAAGCAGCGAATATATTGGCAGTTAATTTCATCCTTTCTATCCTCTGACGTAGACTGCGGGGAAATGAATCGATTGGTTCTGTTTCGGTATAAAGAGATTCAAGTTTTTCGTGTCCAAAGATAATTAGATCGAGAGGTTTCGTGACCGCTTTCTTTTGGAGCTTTTGACTGAGAGTCTTTGCGCCTCGTTTCATTGGAAAGTTCTGACGAGTAAGGCTGATGAAAAAGCACTTTAGAGCCCTAAATTAAATTTATTAATCGACTCTCTCGAAAATGTTGAATTTGATCATTTAACCTATTTTGATCGTTGAGGAAGATCAATGGAGCTTCATAGGATCAATGACGGCACGAATATTGAATTTTCTGAACGATTGGTATATACTTGTTTTATTAGATCTTTGAGAAGATCCGAGTTGAAAATTTAGCCATTGTTATTTTTATTCTCATTCAGTTGTTGTTTCAGCACTATCAAATCACGTAATGCAGGAGACAAACAACACCACAGGCAACTGAGATTAAATCAAAACGACACCACAAAGGGTAATTCGCTATCACAATTTCTTAAAGGCTCAATTTCATGCAATTCTATAAGACCCTGTGTTCTAAAATTTTTTTGATTTTCTGTTTTTAGAATTCTTGTGTTAATGAGCAGTAGCTCCCCCCCAACGCACATGACTTATAGGAAATAATCAGGTGCTCTCTTCACGACTTGAGGTTCATCTTTCTTCGGAGCAGGATCAAATTGTATACTACGTGAAAATTAATAACTATCAATAGCTTAACAGGGAATATACTAATTCATTTTCAATGAATCATCGACTTCCATCATCGCAGCTTGATTACCACATCTTTTTGATTTAAACTATGTAACAGATCCCAAACCATGATGCAAGATACCTGTAACAATAGTTAGGAGCCGAGAAGATTGTGACAACTCTTCCATCGTGTGTTTTTTGATATCCCTAAAAAAAGAGAGATCACCTCAGGCGCTTCATAGACTATTACATCCATAACAAGCTGATGAGCTCTTGCGATCAATTTTAATTTGTTCTTATGCAAAAATCCCTGTGAAATATCGGGTCCATATAAATATCCGGCTCCTCTAGGAGAGATACTCCAGCCTTCAAACGAATGAGAACGACAGAGATCTGAAGCATTTACCTGATTTTGTGTCTTCTGGGTCGGACCAAAGAAGATCGCACATTGGACCTTCATGAGGCACATCCTGGTATCTGTTCAAGTTTCGCACAGTATCGAGCGACTCGACGGATGGAGAGAGCCCTCCGTGGAGACAGAAGATCTATTTATGATTTAATTTCTAACTTGGATCTGAATAGAGGAGGGTACATCATTGTTAATCAGCGCGGTCAAGGGTAAATAACCGAAAACATCTGAGAAGAGCTTCCAGATCGACTCATTGCCATATTTTTTATAGCATTCGTCGTAGAATCCGTAACTTTTGTTGATTTCTTTGCTTTCGTGGTTGCCTCTTAAGATTGTCACTCTGTCCTTATATCTCACTTTCAAACATAGCATCAACGAGAAAGTCTCGACGCTATGGAAGCCTCTATCGACGTAATCTCCCATAAAGAGGTAGTTGGTGTCCTAAGCGCAGCAGATAGATGTAAGAAGACGAATGAGAACTTTTCGCATTACTGGAGGTTTTCCGCCGATTTTAAAAAGTTCAATGAGATCGTAGAATTGGCCGTGGAGGTCACCGCAGACGGTGACAGGAGCCCGGACAGCCGCGACGTTTGATTCTTGTGATAGCACTTCCTTTGCCTGGTTCAGAGAGAGATTATAAGTTTCAGCGGATTGCGTTGGAAAGACAGTACCTTCTCGCACACGAATTTGATCTCTGCCTCGGTGAGGAGCTTGCAATCTGTAATGAGTTGATCGATCAAACGATCGAGGTTAGTAACATCAGTTGCCATTTTGCTCGAGTAATAATTGAGAGCTGTTTTGTTAAATTTGCAGAAGTTCTCACTTAATTTTATTAAATATTTAACGCTGGATATTTCCTTTGGAAGAAAAAAAAACCCATCCACTTTCAGCGTAATACGCGGCAAATGAAAAATCTGTATTTCAGCAAACCTTCAGCTAAATAGTTTTGAGCATTTAGAATTTTGATAACAAATCATTAGCCCCATTGGGAGTAGAGAGATTGGAAGTGAATTTAATGCTAAAATTTCTGAGAACGATTTTATCTGTTTTATTGCCGAGATATGTCGAAGAAAAAAGACACAAGACTTTCTCAAGCGTTTCCACCAGGCTTCAAAGGAAATAATAAATATTATGCTAAAGTTCATACGTACTTGAAAGAGTTAGGACAAGAAATCGACGTTGATAAGATCGAATTTAAGGAAATAGAATATCAATGGGAAGTAGACGAACTTCAAAAACTGCATAAGGAATGGTTCCCGGTGCCCTACCCAGACGCTTTTTTCCAGGCTCTTTATGAGAAGCGATATGACACCATCCTCGCCGTTTACCGTGTCAAGCTGCCGGGTGAACGATTGGAAAAAACTCTGATACTTGGCAGCATTTCGTACGAGCTCCAACCAATCAGCAATAAAATTCTAAAATTTTCAATGAAACAGCTCTGTCGTGAGTACCAAGCGATCTATATCCAAACGTTTGGGGTGATAAACGAAGTCAGAAACAAAGGCATTGCAAGCAAACTCCTCAGTCAGGTTCTTCAAGAGGCAGATGAGGACTCGGATATTAAATATGTTTATTTGGATGTTATCCCTTACAACGAAGCAGCGATCCGATTTTACGTGAAACAAAATTTTTCTTATGCGTTTCGTCGAGAGGGTTTCTATGAGTTATTCGGCCAGACTTATGACTCACACGTTTATGTATTGTTCAGAAACGGAGGCAAAAGAGCCTGGCGCGGAGAAAGCTGTCGAAAGCTGGTCGAGAAAATTGCGCATGTAGTAAATATCCCATCACATTGTGCAGACTTATGTGTTTATTTAAGCACGAAATTAAAGAAAAACAAGAAAAAAAAAACCGATTTCATCGAGGTTTAAGCCACTACTTGTGCTTGTATGTTGTACTTAGTTTCCTTTCTCTTTTATCGTATATGCCGTTGGTTCATTTTTTCGGTTTTCATGAATAATAATTTGCATTTTTCCCATTTTGAATCGCATGACATTTGAAATAGTGCTTTTTTAAACAGCCTAAATTAATTGGAAACCATCATTCAAGAGATAAAAAATTGTTTAATAATATGTCGCAGAAGAGAAAGATAAGCTCTCCTAATCGAGACTACTCGGATTCTGCGCTTACCGATCGCAACCGGTACCCATTTGTAGGCGATTTTCAGCGCCTCGCAGTTAAATTTGAAGTTTTAAAGAAAAACTACACGGATAACTGTTCACCAATAAGTCCAGCCATGCTGCGCAAAGAAACCGGTTTAGACTCTATGGACAGGACATTTAGTAAGTACAACTCCGAGATCAAGGACTACGTGCCGGAGCCGGGAGAGGTAGACGTGAACGCCTCCAGAAGCAACAGCATCATCAGAATGAATCAGGTAGATAGCTACAACATATCTGCAACATCAAATATTGAGATGATTCCCGAGTATGAGAGCAATCAGGCGCCAACTCCTAAAGTATTTAAGCGCAGAATGACCTTTCGAAGGGGGCAAACGATATTCAACGACCCTGAAAATCAAAAATGGGCCAGGAGGTTCTGTGCGATATTAGAAAAAGCCTCAAAAGAGAACGAACAATTCAAAGGCTTGAATCGCTTTTTTGCGCGGAAACGGCTGCTCGAGGCTCTTCAAAGTAAAAAGAATCCGCTCGATCAAAATCAGCAAATGATGCTTGGAGATCAGGCAAACCCAGCGAACATATTTTATAAGAACCAGGCTGGAGAGAGTAGCACTCATGCTCTAAGGAGGAAAAATATGGTGAAGGAGTACAAAAAAACTGGCACAGCAAACAACTTAAACTCCAACAATTCCTACCTCGCGAGAGCGAAAATGCTGTCCATGCTTAAATTAGCAAAGAAAGGAAAGCTAAACCAAAATCGTTTCTTGCAGTGGTTTCATATTTTCAAACTATGGCTGACATTGGTCTGTGGGAAGTTTTTGCAGCCGCTTCATCCTGAAGGAAAAATTAAAATCATGTGGGATCTTTTATCGCTGCTTTTAATCCTGTGGGAGATGGTCGTAACGCCCTTAGGAATCTCGTTTCCGCAATCTCAAACAGAATTTATCACAAATTTTCAATATTTTATTGACGCATATTTCATCGCAGATATCTTTATCAATTTCCAGACTGGGTATTATTCAAAAGGCGTCCTCAATTTCAATAGGAGATCAATCGCTCGGAAGTACCTCAAAAGATGGTTCTGGGTAGATTTACCGGCGTCGTTTCCCTATGATTGGGTGATACCCGATCAAGATAATACCGGTACTGTTTTCTCTTCTACGCGATTGTTCAGAGTTTTACGATTGCTCAGGCTATTGAAAATCCTGCGGCTGCTGCGAGTGCTTAAGCTCACGAGGATATTCACCAGAATTGAAAGTTATTTAGATCTTTCATTAGTTCTCAACAGTATTCTCAGCTTACTCAAGCTTTCGGGACTACTTCTAATAATCGCGCATTGGTTGGCTTGTATATGGTATTTACTCGGGGTCCTTCAGACAGAATACGCTGAGACATGGCTTACCCAAGCTAATCTCCAGGACGAGACCTGGGACGTGCAGTACATCGCTTCGATTTATTGGGCAGTAACGACGATGATTACTGTAGGCTACGGAGATATCACGCCTGTGACTCCGAATGAGCGGATACTGGCGACTTGTGTGATGATAGTGGCGAGTGGAGTGTTCGCGTTTACAATGAACAGTATCAGTAGACTGTTGCAGCAGATGAATCAAGGCAAGGCTGACTACCAAGACGTGATGATTTCTCTCAACTCATATATGAAGAACAAACACATCTCCAAAGAGCTCAAAGGAAAAGTAAAAAACTTCCTCACGTACACATTGAAGTATTACAACTCGATTCGAAACAAAGAGCAAGTGATTATGAATCTGCTTTCGGACCAACTGAAAAACGAAATGATGATCGAAGTGAACGGCAGAGTCCTGAAAGCGGCGAAGCCGTTTGTTGAGATTTTTTCAAAGAAAATGGTGATGTGCCTCACGCTTATCATGACGCAAGTGATTTACAGTCCTGACGAGATCATTTTCAGAGAAGATACTGAGGATGACTGTTCTATTTATTTCTTAGACAACGGCAGTGTCCACATCCATAATTATTTCTCAAACACATTCTTCGGTACGCTATCGAGACTCGGGGAGACTTTTGGTGAGATAGCTTTCTTTACCGCACAGAAGAGGACTGCGAGCGCTCGCTCAGCAGATTTCTCAGGCCTATTTGCAATAAAAAGGGAAGACTTCCTCTTGCTGACCGAAGAGCATCCACGCGATAGAGAGCGATTCTGCATGATCAAGGACCAAATCCAGCTACAAAGCAACTATGCGGCATTGAACATCGAATGTTTTTCGTGTAAAAGCACAAAGCATACAGTCATGAAATGCCCTGATCTCCATTATGGAGTTCAAAAGCAGAAGATTATTGAGAAATATGAAAGGGAATTGAGGATGTTCGGCAAGAAATTTGAAAGGAGGAAGCGCGGAAAGGGCAACTTTACAATTCAGAAAATGCAAAAGCGGACGCAGATTTTTCAAAGGAATAATCAGGATATATTAGCTGAGGACATGCGAGAGAATGCAAAGAATACTAATGACAGTTTTCATGAGCCTGAAAAAGAAAAGAATATGCCTTATCTTCGCTCGAATTCCATTATAGGTCGAGGGCAATATTTGGAAGATTTCGCAGAGCAATTTTCTATCAAAAATAAGCGGGCGAAGTCACTGGCGCCTCAGGAATTTACTCAGCATTTTCAAGAGCAAGCGCGAATGAACCAAATGAATAATTTTGATAACAACTCCAAGGACCTCAGAACATCCGAGGATAACCCCACCTTTGATAAGATCAGAAATTTCGAAATTTATTTCCCTCATAACAATTTCTCAAAAATTTTGAAGCTTGATGTGAAAATCCGCGCCGAGCTGAACGCAAGAAGACAGTCGTTGTTCCAAAGGAGAGAGAAGACTCCCACCAGAGAGCCCAAAAACTCCTCTGATAGGAAAAAGACCTTCTTAGGAAGACTAAGGGATAGGATTTCCTCCTACATGCATATATCTGAGCCAAAGAGTCCGGAGCTCAAACCCGGTGGATCCTTCATCAAATCGCCAGCTCTCAGCGTTGAAAAAGTCGTCAATGAACCTACCGATAACAATGCCGATTTGACGACCGTAGGACTGATTAAGACTGATATTGATCAGAAAGGGCCAAAAAATAAGACGCTTAGGTTCGATGTTCAACTTGAGAAGAGCGAGAGCAAAAGCAACCCGCGCAATGAGCTGACTCCGAAATTTGACCTCAACAGTCCACAATTTAAGCAAAATGACCCAAGTTTCGGGGATGATTTACCGCAAAATGATGAAGTAGAGGGCAAGAGGAAAACCGAAAAATTGCGGCCGAGTCAGCAAGGCTGGAAAGAGGATAGGCTTGGAAAGAAACTTATTCCAGTGCCAAATTGGACATTCGCGAGGCTTAGTGCGGGTAGTCAAAAGAATGAGTTTCCAGATAATTTGAATTCGAGTCGATCTCTGGAAGAGATGAAGGAGAATGAGGCCATGGACCCTGAGAACGCGGTTGGCTTTCTGATAACGAGATTTGGAGCTGAAAGGATTGCACAGGCGATTCGTTCGCAGACGCAGCTTCAAGAGATTATTGAATGTATTAAAGATTAGATGGGGCGGATTGACAATGAGGTGGATAGAATATAAGGCATGTAAAATTGTGAATATAGAATTAAAAAAACAAAAAAAGGGTGTTTGAAAGCAATTTTTTTTTATAAATTCATGGAGCGCTCTTCTTTTATCGATTTTCAAATCTTGAGATACGTAACTATTACTGTTACAGTGTAGTGACTTTTTTTGATATCTTATCAGTTTTTGATGAACGAAAAATCTCAATTGAGGATACTTGTGCTAGACTTTCCAAATGAATTGGGTGACAGAACTAATCGATACTAATAGCAATTTGTTGTGTTGTTGTGCTGTCGTGTTGAAAAGAATAAAATAATCAACTAACAACGTTACTTTATCAGAGTACTTTAGAAGCCATAACTTCGACTATTTTTGAGTTTTCTGGGGTGTAGATTTCATTATTAAGTTCTTGGAAGCGAAAGCGTATCCAAAGTGCAGGTGCATTTGGTGAGTATTCAAAAGGGATATTCTTTTTGTTGCAACGAAATAGTTAATAGTAGTGAATGGCATCAAAATATACCCAACAAGCACCTTGTCAAAGTAATTATTACTAGC
>ENA-UOTZ01002048-UOTZ01002048.1-compost-metagenome-genome-assembly--contig:-NODE-2048-length-11537-cov-19.811780_pt1 | contig 11537 bp, 9 predicted proteins | sample MGYA00238144_ERZ746983 | MGnify/ENA primary metagenome ERZ746983 (study PRJEB28759, sample SAMN06268863) | compost metagenome | isolation source: single cell | place: USA: California, Emeryville, Joint...
ATAAACTTGCTACTTCAGAGAATCAAAATTTAATTAATTCTCCTCCTTTCAAATATCTGATGATTTGACTATATTTTCAACCCTTTTCGACTGAGAAAACCGAAGTTACGAAGGATATATAGTTAAAACTGTCTCATATCTTGCTGAGAGAAATGCTTCTCCGAATCGAAAGCAGTTTCTTTTCATGTGTGAAAGTTACGTTGTTCATGAATTTGAAAATTCCCAAAGTTCAAGGTTTTTACAGGCTTTCTTCGACTCTCTATTATTTGCCATAGAGCTAATGTATCATGCTCGGATTTACTATCGATCGTAGCATTATCACGTGCTTTCTCAGTGTTGAGATCCAGCATGTTCACGACCTTATCATCAGATGCATTTTTAAGCTTTGTTTCCAAGGGAATTTCGTCTTCGATAGATAACTTCATCCTGAATAATAATTTATTTCAAACAGTTCATCAAGTTAAGAGCACGAAGAAAGAAAGAAATTAAATAAAATAAGAAGCTGACCTTCTAATTGAAAAGTTTGACCATCTTGATTCTCGTTTACAAATTCCCTAACATTATCACTAAATTATTTTCCAGGAACATTAGCGAAGTGTCTAGACTAAGTTGTCATTTTCAAAAGTTTTAAGGTTCGAGCCATTTTCTGGTCAATTTATTTAGGCGGGTAACCTATTGTCGACTCAAATATTTGAAAATTTCCCGCGCCATAGTGATTGTTTTCCAATTGTTAGCTCAAAATAAATGCGAAAATTCACTGTAAGCCTCTGACGTACCACTAAGAATCATCACTGTGATTCCTACGTTTGTCATTTAACTTTCTCTCATCTATTCAAATTCTCACTTATTAGCATGAAATCAATTTCGATAATTAAAAATTTATTTTCATACAGTTTTTAATAAAGTGAAAAGGTAATGCTCCCAAAAACTGAGATAAATGAAAGTCAGAAACCGACTGATGCAATCCTTGAAGAGTCAGCAGCCAAAAGTGGCATGCCAGGAATTGACTTGCCTATAAATTCGATAACAACTGGTACTTGTGCTCTACTACTCCAATGAATACATAAAATTTTCTCTTTTTTTTCACTTTTTCAATTTTCTAACTTAAATAACAGAGACATCTCCTGCATCACCAACCCTACTTGCTTGGTCCTCAAGTGTGAATAATAAGATCAGTATTGTTGAACTAAAAACGAAGCAAGAGTTCGCGGAGTTCAATGGAGTTAAACTCAACACATTCAATGTCGGTAATTTTTAATTTTTCCAATTTTTTCTCTAAATCTGAGAAATATTAATCAGGTTATCAGAGCTGGACACTAGTGAAAGAGATTGCAAGCACAGGACTTTTAGTTTCTATTCACCACAGCCAAAATAGGTCTGCAAACTTAGAAGTGTTTGATGTCTCACAGAAAGGGCAAGTGAAGAAAATATATTCATTTGAGGAGGTTACTGGAGGTAAAATCATCCTTATAGTTTGTTCCTTACTTATATCCTTCTCTAGCGAATGGCGAGGGAGATGTGGTATATAATCCACGAAGAAGAATCCTTGGTGCAATTCCTGTTGGAGGGAGGATATCCTATCATCTTTTCAATTTCGCCACTTCAAAGACTGGGAATATTGTAAAACTAATCCGAAAGTCGAGATGGCACTCCCAAAATCCCTCGAGAACGGGTAATTAATAAAATCTTTACCACAGTATATTTATTAACGAATTTGCTTCTAGATAACTGCATATCTGGCGTTGACTTCAATCCTAACGGAGAGGTTGTGGCAACTATTGACCACTATGGAACTTGCTTAATATCAGATATTAGCACCAACCATTATCGCTTGCATTTGAACCTAGGGTTGGGAACTCGAGGTAAACAAAACTGTTAATATCGATGATTTTTAATGTCCTGATGCTATTATGATCAGACATATTTGCTCTTCTTTTTTCATAAAATTTTTGACAGTAATAACAAGTCTCGTATTTTTAATAGATTTTGGTGGCCGTTGTAGATGGAGCACTAATCCTGATGAGCCACTATTATTTGTCAAACATGACATGCGACTTCTCAACACCTTGGATATTGAAAAGAAAGTCCTCACTTTGAAGAGCCCGATTGAGCTCGAGTCACATTGTAAGTGCAGCTAATTTTGTTTTATCTTCTCTTCTTCTTTAACTTAATTTCTGCTTCTTTTAGATTGCACTTTCTGGATTGAAGTTTGTCCGAACAATGGAAACCTACTAGCCTCAGCAGGTATGGATGATAATGTGAAGATATTCGACAAACGAGAATCAAAGATTGTCCAAATCTTTGGTGGCATCCACAGAAGTAATACTTTTTGAATTGATTAATAAATCGTCTATAACGTCTCATGCTGATTTATAGATGTCATTACTTGTGTGAGATGGAGCCCAGGCGGCGATATGCTCGCGAGTGCTTCGCATGATAGGACAGCAGCACTATTGGACTTCAAGACTGGAAAAAAACTCTATACTGGACAGTCCTCGGATGAAAGTAACTTATTAAATTTTAATCAATCATACCTAATCTAATTTCATGAATTCTTAGATGCTGTAACGTCTGTTTGTTTCCTTTGAGCAAAAATCAAAGGTAATTACTCAGGAGAAAGAGGTCAGGAAACCAGAAGAAAAATAATTCTTCCTCACAATAACCGGTGTTTTATAATTATTCATGACAGCAATTGTGTTCTATCCACATAGATGAGAGTTTCCTATGCATTCCTCCTATGAAAACATAGTAATCTGTCAGAGAAAACCTAGAACTTAGACCAAAAAGCATAAAATTGACCTCATAGAGATTTTCATAACAACAATAATAAGTTTTATAAACTAACGATGCATAATAATAATAGTATGATCAAAGAAGTTATCTCAATACTTCAACTGGAAATTCTCTTTTCAAATTGACAGCAAAGCGATCATTGTTTGCAAATACTTTCACTTTAATCTTCAAAAAGCTTTTAGAGTAAATTCTCACAACATTTTAAATACTAACACGAAGATCAAAGAGGTAAGACAATTAAATTCCCAACTACAAACCGAGTTCTTAGTATTGTCAAATATTGTTCTTTGTTTTTGAGTCTTGGGAAGAATAAATTGATCAAGGGGCTTCTGCTTTCGTAGGTAAAAGAATACTTCCAATTACTATTTTGCTCTCTTATCTCGCTGTAAAACGATATTTTTGTAGCGGCTATTCTAAACCTTGTTTTCTAGGCATGCCTCATAAAATTGTCCAGAGTAGTGTTGTATTCAATTCTTGATTAGCGTTGAAGGCAATGGTTGAGAAGTTTATGGTAGCCAAACTCTGCTTCAATTTCCTCCTCTTCCTACTCTGTAAAATCTGGAAAGCTGCAACTTTCACGAGAATGGATGTTATTAGAGGAAAATTCTATGATATTATCGCAAAACTAAGAGAGAATATACACATTACTGTAAAGTTATTAATTTATGCGAAATTATTTCGGAAAGCAATTTTAGTTGATTATTTTCAGAAAACGAGCAACGAAATGCAATGTTACTGCTTCGTTCATTAGATTTCGTTTTGAACTAAGCAATAATCCACTCCAAAAAAATGAAATTTTAAGATAATAACTTTCTATATGTTATCGCATTAGAATTGCTATTAGAATTGTTGTATGTTCTGAGGCCTGAATACCTCAATGATACCCAAAATCGAGACATCACTTCAAATTAAAAAATTATGTTGAGTTCATTCTGCCGAATCCCAACTTTGTGTGGAGAAAGTATTCAATTCATCGAATTCAGTCAAGAGACCAAGTTGTAAATCAGAAAATCAATTACTGTAATCCTTCGAAATCGGACAAACGGATCGAAAATTTGAAGTTTAAAAAATACTGACGTCTTGACAATGCGTAGGATATATATGTTGTTAAACCCTTCTCTTTCGCACAGCCAGCGACCGAGCATTTTAGACTCTCAAGAACATTGATGGTCTTGCACAATTTCTTTCAAAAGGAAAGCTTAGTTCGCGACTTCTGGTACGAATCCTATTGAAAGTGTATTTTGAGAGAAATTTCTTTGAAGCTGAGTGAGTATCTATTCGAGCCTTTTGAAATACTTTCTTATTTAAACTAGAAGAGAGTTTTGAATAAAAATTATCGAAGAACTCAACACGAGGGCGAAGAAACTTATAAATCTGAGGCGAAGTGATTTATTCGAGATTACCTCGCATTATTAAACCAAAATTCTCTTCCGAATTCTTCTATAATTTAAGAAAACCTTCTATAATTTTATTAAAACTTCTATGCACTTATTAAGTCATTAGTTCTTTAATCATGATCGATTTTGAGAATGAAATAAAAAAAATTTTAAATCTCTTCTTTTCTGGTCTGAAAAATTGAAGAAACCATGCTACCAAATAGCGAGACAGCCAACATAAAAAGCAACTTGGATCCTATGAGCTCACAGAAGCTGGAGGATCCTCGAATCAAAGATGCTGCCAATCAAACTCTGACTGACTCTGTTGTTGAAGACTCAAAACAAGCCAAAGATGAGTTTGGAAAGCAAATATCATCTCAACTCGGTCCTGAAGAATCAAAGCAAGTCCAAAGCGAAGGACAACTATCTATTTCGCCTTCCAAGAAGAGCGTCATGACTGGTAAACTCATTTATAAGGATCAGCATTCTCATTGTTGAAATGATTCAACCTTTGTTAGAAGAGACGACTATGAGCTCTCGGTCTTTACTGGCTTGGTGTTCGAGAGTTACCAATAAGATCGAAGTTGTCGATTTCGAGGCTAAACAAAGTTATACAAGCTTTGGCGGAGCCAAAATCACTAGCTCAGGTAGAATTTAGGGCCCGGGATGCTTTTGAGGCTGATATTGTGATATAGAATCTCGTTGGACACATGTGAAGGAGATACAAGATACAAAATTACTTGTATCCCTCCCTCATAATACTGATAAATCAGCTAATATGGCAGTATTCGACATATCTCAGCAAGGAAAAGTAAATGAAATTTATTCTCTGGGTGAAGTCAAAGGGAGTATACTTAATTTTTTCTTATCTATAATTATATTTTCTTCACTAGGGACTGGTTGTGGAGATGTGACTTATAACCCACGCAGAGGCATCCTAGGCGCGATTCCTGTGAGCGAGAAAATCGCTTACCACCTTTTCAACGTCGATGTTAATGCTTCCAAGACTGAAGATGTTATCAAGCTGTACCGAAAATCCAACTGGCATTCTCAATATAGTAATACTACTGCATGCAATTGATAAATAATAAAATGTACCTTAGCACCAGATGGCGTTATTACCGGACTCGACTTCAATCCTACTGGAGAGTATATAGCTACTCTTGACAGCGAAGGCGAATGCGTAATATTGGATGTGGAAACCAACAATTTGCGTCGCTATAATAAATTTAACACTAACATTTTCGGTGGTAATTATGATAAAATGTTCTTCTAATTGCCCATGAATAAATCATTAAATTTTGCTCAATTTCAAATTCCATATTATCTTTTATCGAATTTCTTAGATACCAATGGTTGTTGCAGATGGACTACTAACGCTGACGAACCATTGCTATTCGTCAAGTACGATGGAAAGCTACTTAACATACTCGATGTTGAGAGGAACACTTTCATTTTGAAGAGTGTAGTCCACCTAGAAGATGGTGGAGGTGAAGGTAATTAAACAAAATATCTCTTTTTGAACTTCTTCGCTTTGCGCGAGGTAAATTTTTCATCCCATAAGTAGAAGAGTCTTTTCTTCAGAGGGAATTAAGACATTAATTTATTTAATTTCAATATACGCTGATGCTTATTTGATTTTTTAATATTTGTGGAATATAGACTTATTTGGGAATGATCTACACAGAGCACTCTGGATTGATGTTTGCCAAAGCGACGGAAATCTACTCGCTACTTGTGGTCAAGATAAGAACATCAAGATATTTGATAAGCGAATATCGAAAATTATTAAAATATTTGACGGGATACACAACTGTAAGAGCTTTTGATTCGCTTAATAAATTTGTTCTGATATCCATTTATTACTTTTAGACCAAATCAACTGTGTAAGATGGAGTCCAAGCGGCGATAAGCTTGCAAGTGCTTCATACGAGATGGCAAACCTATTGGACTTCAAGACTGGAAAAGTGCTCTATTCTGGAAACATAAATGAAAGTAAATGACAAAATTTTAATATTTATAACCCTCATTGAATCATCAGCTGAGGTGATGTCCGTCTGCTTCATCTAGGAAAGGTCAATTGTGAAAGGACGAGCAAGAGGAAACAACAATTACAAAATATAGCGATTGAAATATGGCGCGATGAATTTGAATTTGTCAATCCTCACCTTAGGTTTTCTCGATATACATAATTCTGAATATTTTCTTGTCCTCTTAACTGAAATAACATCAATCACTCAGAGCTGTCAAACTAGAAACAAATTAGGCAACTGCTTGAATTGTAGATGTAATGAGACTGGAAATCTTGAGATTATGGTTCATAAGAAATTGTTAGGACTTCACAGGCAAAATTCGGAGGATTTTCAAACAAAAATATTGTATTTGTAGGCTCCTCTTAGCTTTCAAAAATCAAAGGTAGATTAACCAGACGCTGGAATCACACAATATTAATCTCCTTTTTAAGTGCAATATCAGTTGTGTATTTGTATTTTATGAAGCATTGAATTTGTTCCCTTATGTTCGAAAGTAATACATTTCAACTAGTTTAAATAAAGCAATATCCCATACAGGCAACATAATCTTAAAGGAATTTCTACTCTTTGAGACTCAATGTCAGAGTTGGAATCCAAACAGGTCAACTTTCTCCGAAATCGAGTTGATAAATCAGCTCTAACTCCTCCATTATTATTTTGTTAGATCAAATCGATTGTGTGAAATGGAACCCAAACGATTATGTGATTGCGAGTGATTCATATTATCAATATAAAAGGCTGTAGAAAGGAAAGACTTCAGATGGAAGTAAACTCTCACATTTTAATTAATAATATTTAATCATATTTAAATTAGATGCGGCTATGTCTATCCGTTTCCTTTGAGGAAGCATCAAAGGTATCAGGAATGATAAGATATAATCGAGTGATGCTAAAGCATTCATTGGCTTCTTGTGATCTCTTTCTCCTCAGATGACTATTGCCGAGCAGAGTTTAACCATAATAATTAATGAAGGAAAACCGCTAATTCATCCGAAAATAACACAAACCGACTTCAGAAAAATTCCTTAGGATTGTTAACAGAAAAAGCGGGACCCACAGAGTGTAAATTTTCAGAGAAAATAAGCTCCTAATAGAATTTTTCTGAACTAACCAATAAGAAAGTTTATCTCAAAACCTCAACTTAAAATTCTCTTTGAGTATCTTTAATTTGATGAGAGAGTGACAATGATAGAAGAAACAACCCAGCTTATGAATTTCTTTAGCTTGCAGCTTTCAAAGAAAGAATTAGTTAGATTATCTATCTGTGTTGATGTTTGTTTTTTTTTAATTCATCTCGCTTTGACGAATGCATTTAATAGATTTAGAAAAACAATAGATTGAAACTCGTACCAACTCCTTGATCTTAGTGAAGATGACAAACGATCATTACTGCTCATCAGTTCGGATTATTACCAATTTATTGATAATCATTTTTTCCCTCCCTTACTCAATAACTTGGAGGTACAAAACTTTCTGATCCTAAAAATTGCCAGTTTTTAAAGATAGCCGGTATTTCTTTCGCTCAGATTGCATTGGAGGTGAAATTCAAAATGAATTTGGAAATTTCCTACGTACGTTTCCTTCACAATCTATATGAGTCTAGCCTAACTCTTTGTTACTCTAATTTATCTGAAAAGTGATTGGAACTTTACTAAAGAGCCTCTTATTCAGTAGCCTTCGAAGAGATTAAATCTGACTTAGTATAAATCTGGTTTGCTTTTATACGATAACGGAAATCTCGATCAGTAACACAAGAAAAATAAATATATTTGATAAATTTATAGTTTCTAATTTATATCGCAGAAGATTCCTTCATTCAATCCAAGCTAGTAGCAAAACAGGAGTTAAGCCTTGGCTTTTCGAGTAATATGAGTCTCATTCTTATAATAAGATTTTTTTACTCTTTCTAACAACTTAGGAGTTGAATCTTTCGCAAAATCCCCTTCAGCTTTTAGAATTAAATCGCCAGCGTCGATGTTTAAAGCTGAGCGATTTGAATTCCACCACTCTCTCAAGTCTTCAAGAAGCTGTTTGTCTTTCGCTCTTTTTTCAAAAACTGGGGCAGTAAGCTTCCCAAGAGCTGCAAACATTTTGTCATCTTCGGATGAATCTTTAATATTGATAATTGAGGAAGGTTTGCTTTTCAAACAACTCTCATTTGATCCAATCGCGTTACCTTCAAGCTTCGTCTCAGTTGCGGGTGTTAAACAAGTGTGGAGAGGCTGAGGTTCTGACAGTGCAATTGGGTGAACGCGTTTATTATTTTCTCTTAGATTTTTCAAGGATTCATAAATAGCCTTCACTAGTTGTAGAGCTTGAATTAAGCTGAGCAGTCCTCCTATGGTTGTTGATCCAATTGTCAAGAAAAGAAAGACCAGTCCTACCTCGTTCGCGGTCGTCGCACCCAAATCAACGAATCGATCAATGGTTTCAATAATAACAACGAGTGTTGTGCAGCCGTATGATAATATCTCGAGGAGCAGTATCATCAGTCTCAGCCATCTTACCTTGAGAGGTTGACAAAGGATGAAATAAAGCATAACACGGTATGTAAAATCCAAATGAGCGTTATTTGAGTAATAGGAGATAAGGCCAGAAAAGCGAGAATTGTGACGAACATGAGACTTCTCAGCATTGAGATAGGATATCTTTGCCTTTAATTCCGTAAATTTTAATAATGACTCTCAGATGAACGGGCGTAGAATCATCTGAGAATTAAATTATGATGAACATAAAATAAGACTAAATGTTCTACTTTCATTCCAGGCGGCAGTTTCTATACTAAGTGCTGTGCCACCCCCTCGAGGCTCAAGCAAACATGCTACGGCTTTGATTTCATTTCACATATGTAATAGCACGAGATTCAGAGTTCCTTGAGTGAAAAAAGTCGAATGATAAAAATGTCAATAAAAAATGTTCCAAGGATAAATACGATGACTATATGTGATTCTCGTTGCCAAATCTCCTGATACATCGCTCCTGTCCTCAGGTTGCCAGCAAATTTCCATTGCTGGGACAGACTATCATCCTCATTAAATAAAAATTGCAGGTTTTAAAAAAGAGAATTTCTGATACTTGCTCAAATCTGAGACATTAATCGAGTTTATTTGTTTCTTCATATTATTAACTTGGTTAGGTTTCACGATTGCATTAGGCTCTGAAATGAGTGAGCTAGTTCTGTTGTCGAACCGATAGATATATTTTAGTTATCAAGTCTCATTTTACGAAGAATATCAATCATTACCCGTATTGGAAAGTAAAATGAGTGCGAAATCATATGCGGTCATCACTCAAAAATTTTATTTTTTCAAGGAGAATTTCCAGACTAATTCGATTATCTAATATTAAAAAAATAGCGAATCAAATTGATTTCAGAAATTTTCTCCCAAATCAATCCCTCAAAGCATCTTGGAAAATTTTACAAGCGATTCTATCTCATCCGCATTCATGATTGGACTCAAATGGGTTTTCAAAAGTTGTACTGTCTCGCTAATGTGACAAGCAATTTATTGAGAGGACCTTTAACATTTGTCTCCCGAATCATTCGAAGGAAAAAGTGCAATCACGTCATCAAGCCTTGAAGTACAGACAGAGCTATTCAACCATGACTTTTATGATCAGGCTATAGCGAATATGTTTTATAATTTATAAAATACAGAAATTGCATCTAAGAAGGAGAGCATGCTCCAATAATTGTGCAAATATAGTGTCTATTTATCTAACATTTCACTTTTCGTAAGCGAAAAAAGAGAGCCTACTCGAATCATAATTTTGATTGAAAATCTACCTAATTTTGAAAATTTCTCATGACTCATAATTTCGGGATTTCCATTCTAGCACTATATCTGCAATTCAAATTGTTTTCTGATTTGTTTCTAGTTTCACAACTTCGAGTGATTGACATCTATTTCAGATAAGCCTATGAGAGAATATCCAGAATTATGTATGTCAAGAAAATCTAAAGTGAGAATAGGCAAATTCAAATTCATCGTCTCATATTTTATTCGTTAAATATTGTAATAATTGCTCTCTCTTTCTCGTGCACTTTACGACTCGCCTTTTCCTAGATGAAGCAGGCGGAGGATGCACCATAATGTCCTGGTAATGGATTACAAATACGAAAATTTTATCATTTACGTCCTTCGGAGGAGTATTCCGAATAGAGCACCTTTCCAGTCCTGAAGTCCAACAGTGTTGCTGCCCATCCGGCGATTGCGAGCTTATCGCCACTTGGACTCCATCTCACACAGTTGATATGAGCTAAAAGTAAGAATCAGACCGAATTTATTAAGATACCTCCTGGAACGTCACCGAGAGAATAAACTTTATTGATTTTCCCTTGTTTAGATATGTCATAAATTGCCATACTGGCTGAAGTGTTCATCCGATGAAAGAGGGACACAAGTAATTTTGTATTTAATATCTCCTTCACGTGTGTCCATCTCTCTTCTAACAATATATATTCTAGCAACATAGCTCAAAATAAGGTAACAAGATTAATTTTACCCAGATAAGAAGGGATTTCCACATTAACTCCGTTGAAGCTTGCATAACTTTGTCCAGTGTTAAAGTTGACAATGTCAATCATATTGTTTCTCCTCGAACACCACGCTAATAATGACGGAGGGCTCGTAGTTGGTACTTCTAAGAAAGTTTGGTTCATTTCAACCTTGAAAAGACAATCCTTGGAAATGAGTTTTTACCTTTAATGACGCTCTTCTTCTTAGATGAGACAGCTGGTTGTCCCTCGTTTTGGACATGTTTCACTTCTTTTTGACCGAGTTGAGATGAAACCTGCCTTCCAAACACTTCAAACACTTGTTTGGTTTGTGTTGAGTCTTTAACGACAGATTTAGCTCGAATTTGATTTCTAATACTCCTCATTCGCTGATCCTTCAGTTTCAGCAAGCTGTTAGGATTCAAGTTAACTGTTGGGTTGACTGTCTTGTTCTTTGATTCTGCACCTAGTTGAGATGAAACTTGCTTTCCAAGCACTCCAAACTCTTGCTTCGTCTGTTTTGAATCTTTAACGACAGATTTAGCTCGAATTTGATTTCTAATACTCCTCATTCGCTGATCCTTCAGTTTCAGCAAGCTGTTAGGATTCAAGTTAACTGTTGGGTTGGCTATCTTGTTCTTTGGTAACATAGTTTCTTCAAATTTCAGAACAGAAAAAGAGATTTAATTGCTTTTATTTGATTCTCAAAAACGATCTTGAGTAAATAAATAGCTGAGAACTTGATAAATACATAAAAAAGCTTTAATAAATTTATTGAAGTTTCTTAAATAACCGAAGGATTCGGAAAAGAATTTGGATTTGATAATGTGAATTAAT
>ENA-UOTZ01002050-UOTZ01002050.1-compost-metagenome-genome-assembly--contig:-NODE-2050-length-11532-cov-13.329725_pt1 | contig 11532 bp, 10 predicted proteins | sample MGYA00238144_ERZ746983 | MGnify/ENA primary metagenome ERZ746983 (study PRJEB28759, sample SAMN06268863) | compost metagenome | isolation source: single cell | place: USA: California, Emeryville, Joint...
AAATGCAGATGGAACCCTTTAGTTGAGAATCCGTTTGTTGCAGTCAGGCACGGAAGAGATAAATTCAATATAATTGACGTGGAGAAGCAGTCTCTTGTTCATTCAACGCATTATATCCCTGATCCTTCCGGATTTTGTAAGTCTAAAATGTAGAGCCATTCATCAAGTATACTCTGGGTTTCCCAGATACATTTTGGATAGAATGGAATAGAGACGGTAATCTGCTGTCATACAGCGGATACAGAAACTTAAAGATTTATGACAGAAGAATCGGGGAAAATGCCCAAACATACGATAATTTACATAAAGGTAAGGTGAATAGTGAAAATTTAAGGAGAACAATGTGATTTAATAGGTTCGATAATGTGTGCCCGATGGAGTTCTGATGGCAAGCAACTTACGACTTGCGCCGATGATTCGTTCGTTAAGATAATAGATTGCCAGACGAAAAAGTCCATCTTTGAGTACAAGTCTGAAGAAGGTAAGTTTTATGGTTACAATCAAGCTCATATTTTGTTCTCGCAGCGAACGCTCAGTCTGTGTGTTTTATTTAATAGGACCGCCTTCTGGTACTCTCAAAAATAGGGTCTATCTTAATTCGTCATGGTTACAAAATATTTCCCTTATTTCAGCTGCTATTTGAGAGAGTAATATATATCGATTGCATATTTTTCTAATTAAAGAAATCTCTTCAGAGGAAAGCTAGCTGCGAATATCTGAGCCAAAATATCAGAATTTCCGAATTTCTTTAATTTTTTTTTTACTTTTCAGCAACTATTTGTTTATTCGTCGCAAGATTAAATTCCATGAGTCCATTCTCTTTCACAGTTTTTTTTTTTTGGTTTCAGATGGCACACGCATGCCAATCTGACGTGAAGAGCTGTGAAGGAAGGGAATGCCATTATTATAGCGGTGTCTAGGACTGACTTCATTTTCGTGAAGAAGGAGAAGAAAAAAATTATTAGCGCTTTAATATTGCAGTTTTACTTGCGAAAATAATGTTAATGCATTATCCAATTTAATTTATGGGAAAATTGTTGCTGGAATTTCTTGAAGGAAATAATATCTTCGTGTGTGTTTCATGTGAAGCACATTTAACCGGCTACAAAGATCTGCTCTCAAAAGTAATCTTTCGTTTCCTTTCCTATTAAAGTGTCCCAGGGATTTAGAGGGCGAGGTGGCAAAGCTTTTCTTTTCAACGACGCGTAACGCAAGTTTCTCATTCAAAACCTGAGTAATATTAAATAGGATCAACCTCTGCACGGGACCAAAAGAAGAACGGCACCTACTCTCGGGGCTGCACATTGTCTGCGATCTTCATTGTAAAGGCTGCCATACTGTTGTAGGTTGGAAATATGTATATTCATTTTCATATATTATTTCAATAAATCCGTTTTGTTGGGCTCGCTGCTTAGGAAAAAGCTTTTGACCGCGACCAAAAATATAAAGAAGGCAAATATATCCTCGAGAAATGCCAAATAAAGAAAAAATATTGGACCTATTGAAGCCATTGAACCTACTCGCTATGAATTTCTCCAGTTTAATATAATTTTCTAATGTCATGATGAATTAATTGAGCTATATTTTTATTGAAGTTACAGAGCTCTCACTCATCCAGTTAGTCCATCAATTATTGGAGAGCATACAGCAGAGTATCTTATTCAATTCCAGGATTTATATGTGTAACGCGATGGTATTAGATATTCTGTTCCTTTATAAACTCAATGAATCTGGAGAATACAATGTAATTAAATTGCCTTTGAAAGTCCTGTTTCAAATTGAATTTCAATATAATTCGGTACAGCCTTGAAAAAAATTAATTAAGGATTATGAACCTAAGCCAAAATATCAAGTACCATCTGCTCAATCTCTTCAAACTAACCGCATTGCACTTATAAAGAGGTCCTACAGTAGTTGAAGTCACCCCAACTTATGTAGAGTTCACAGGTCCGCTGAACAGGTTGGAGTCTTCCATGTATATTCAAAACGTCACTCGCAGCACAGCCGCTTTTAAAGTACCTACTAACTGGCTTTGCAGCAATAATAACCCTCTCTTGATAGATCAAGACCACGAACCCTAAACTTTTTGAAGTTAAGCCAAACCAAGGCACCTTGACCCCTAATGAAAAAGTTCGTATTCACATGTCCATCAGAGTAGCATCGTCTCAAACCTGCTGAATCGCTAATTTTCGCTTCCCAAGGACTCTAATGCGACTAGACAAGCCATTAATGAGAAGTTTCTAATACAAGCGTGCGAGTTGCCTCGAAATTTCGATGTATATAGCTGTTGAATGGACATCTAATAGCTAATTTTCCATATTAGCTTGGAAAGTTTCAGGAAATTTGGAATAACCAAGACGCGTATACCTGGCAGACTCTGAAAATCTTTTTGGATATTCGCTCAAACGACATTGAGTTCAATAATTCTTTAGTGAGATCCCCTGATAGAAAGTCAGCGATGGGAACCAGAGCCTATGGGACACCTGACAACTATCTTGATGGCCGAGCTTCTGCTATGACTAATAATGCTAAAGGTGACAGGCGAGAGAATGGGACTCTCGGAAGAGATACCATTGAATATAAGCAGGAGCATGATAAGTTGGCAGTGAAAACCGAAGAGAACGAAGCGAAAATTGTAATGCTTTGTCGTGAAATCGCGAGTAATAAATGCTTTTGCTAGGCGAAACTACGGGCAGAGCGAGCTAAATTATTCGAGGAGATGGTATCATTGAAAATGATGCTTCCTCAAAAGGATTCTAAAGGGAAATATGCACGTAATATTCTGAATTATTAGAGCAGAGCTGACAGAGTTATTTAGGTACTTATAAACTTTGGGAGGTGCTCCTTGTTTCCATCATATCGATATTAATAGGCGCATTCCTTGCCAGTACCTAACTCCATAACAACTTATATGAAATATGAAATATTGATGGCTAATAACAAATCTCTAACTGAATCATGGTTACAATAATCTATTTTGCAGAGTTCTTAAGAAAATAAACAATAAATTAGAGTTTCGGGCAATACAACTCTGACTTTTTAAGAAAGACTAGCTGTTAAGTAATGCAGGAGAAAATTAGTTGTGACGGTCTAAGATTCTAATCCAGTAGGACTCTGGATAGAAGAGAGCGAATTAACATGTTTAACTACCACTTGTCGCCAGAATTTAATAAATGCAAGGACGCATCGCTAAAATGAGACTTGCTTACAGAGTCTCTTACAATCAATTCTATGGTACTCTGCACGCGTCAAGAAGAAGCTTAAGTTATGATTTAGTTATTCAATACGAAATCAACCGATTAGCTTTTCTTTCTCATCAGCAGAAACTGTAATGTACTGTTTGAATGAGTATTGTTTTCGATCAAATCCTAAGATTCATAGACATTTTCGTCAGTGCAGTGTCCCTTTAAGCGCTACAGATCCTTTAACTGCCTTGCAAATTATACAGTGGAGAAAGTATCTTTTCTGTTCATATGATATAGGAACTCCTTAGAGTTGCTGGCGTGACGTCGAGGGGTTTAGAATCAGAATCAAGAATATTGGTACTTTTTCGTGATAATGAAGTTAAGCATGTTCTAGGTTATGGAATCCGACAAAGAGCATAATAAATTTGCAGCCACCATTGATTTTGGGCTAGTAGTTAAATTTCTGTATCAGTAATTAAGGTGGACTAGGCAAATCCGTAGAACTTGTCAAATTTCTAGCTTAGCCAATGCCTATTTAAATCATATTGAATTTGATTTATATAATAGAAAATTCAGAGATATGGAGCAGGAAGATTTATACTTCTCTTCGCAAGGAAGCAATGAGGATCACAAAATGACGCCTAATGCTGGAGATATTGGCGAGTTTATTCTCACTCGCAGTAAGAGAAAAACTCCCGAGGAAAACAAGACATATGAAGCTAATCTTGAACAGAAAGTCAAAATACAACACAATGAGAGACAAACTCCAAACTTTAGATCAAAAGATAATGAAGCTGGAGACAACAAGCCGAATTTATGGGTTCAAAATGCTCAAAAACTAGATCGAGCTCCGATGGATAATGAAAACAGGCAGATCTCGAACGGGAGTAACCAAGCATACGAGATGAAGACAAAAGAATCAGACAAACCCATTGCTGAGAAGCATTCTAAAGGCTATACCGACGACAATAATTCGATTGATACGTACTCGAAGCGCCCTAAGGAGCAACTCAACGTTCGCTTCTATGAGAACAAGCATATGCTTTATTCAGGAGAGAGCATCGAATATATCCTTCAAAATTGGTAATCGATATGCTATTTAATCAAAGCTTTAATTATGAATTTCCATTAGGAGAAATAATTACAAACTACTCGAGAGACGTTATGACTATATTCAATGGCTATTCCCAAACTCGACCAAGTCGCAGTTTAATTACGAATCAAAGGCTCTGTCCTTCGAAGAAATGTTGGAATTTCAACGATCGCCGCAGATATCAGAAAGACTTGTTCTCGCATATAAAATGATGCTAGACTTTTATGGAATGGAGCTTTGTGACGAGAAAACTGGGGCTCTGAGACGAGCTTCTCATTGGAAAGAACGATATAATGAAGCTTTGTTACGGAATACGCATAATCACTTGAGAATCACTCGCATAATGCAATGTCTAGCAGAGACTGGGTTCTATGACTATGCCGAAAAATTAAGTGAATTCTTACTTAAAGAGGTATTTGGTGAGAAATTTGATCAACTATCGGAATATAGACCAGCTACAGGTCCTTTAAAAGAGTTGGCCAATCTCTCTTCAAGGTTGACGTTGCTTTTTTGGAGTGTATTTTCTCCAACAGGGCAGAGGCTGTTCAATAGCGATTACAGAGATAACTACGGTTTGATGATGCTCAGCAAAAAAATCGGGAACATTGACAGGAAACAAAAATCAATTTATTTGGAAGGATTCAAAGACAAAGTAGCAGTAGAGAATAGTAAGTTACAGGTAACCGCCTCAACCAAGAAGTCGATCATATTCTCTATAGTTGGAAAAGTATGGGAATCAATGAGTGCTAGATTTGAGGTTAATATTCAACCTCCTCAACAGCTCAGAAGGTTCCGCTAAAGATATATATATATCAATGGTAAACTTTCATCTTGTAACCTCAACAATACATAGGAGTCTTACAAGAGTTCCTAAGAATTAGAATGACTGTTTTCTGTTCATATAAAGCCCGTTTACCTCTCAACCATTAACTATTCTTAGCTTTTTTTTTTGCTTTTCAAGGAACAACTTCTCGTCAATTCTGTCAGTCTATATGACAGAAAAGGCTCAAAGATATCGCTGTTTCTGTAAATCCATTACTTCAATAAGAAATGATGCATAGATACAAGGTCGTGATATATACAGCTCTTTTCATCTCAGAAGAGACTTCCAGAAGTAGATATCAGTCAAATTTTCAAGAAATATTCTGACTTTGTTGCTTAAGCATCCTATCCTTTGACTAACCATCTCTCATTAATTTTTCATGCAATGTGTTTTCAATTTCCTCTGAAACGCCTAACGGTTTTCAAACTATCGGATATAAGCAAGTATTTACATAACGAATAATTTTTTCTACAATGAGACTTAAAACATCTGTTGTGCTGACATTGCTCTTTGCTCTTATCATATGCACACAAGTAAGCTGTCTTCCGCATAATAATCTTAGAGTAAACTCACACATTGATACCCTCTCACGCTTAATCTAGTCATCGTTGAAGAAATCGCTCTTCGTTGGGGATGCTCCAGCTAAGCATCCTTTGTTTACATCAGAAAAGGTACCTCTACTGGGAAAACCAGGTTTTTCAAGCACCAAGACTGAGAAATCTGCTGGATCTTATTTGGAATTAAGAGCAAAGAATCAAGATTCGAATGCAACAGTGCCAACGCCAACATCCGCAGCTGCATCTTCTGTTGTTTACCAAGTTTCTCAAACACTGTATGAAACAACCGTTGAATATATTGGTCCTTCTGTTTCAGACTACGCTGACGCAGTGAAAACAGAAGTAGAAGCAGTAAATGGGGAAATAGCCGAGGCATCAAACAAAATTCATAGTGTGATGCAAAATGAAACCAATAACATCAAAAACACCTTCGGGCAAATGCTCCAGGATTTTAGTGATCAAGTTAACGACTCAACTAGCGCCCTCACCGCTAAAATCGACGAAAACTCCGGAATGATCAGCGAGAGGATCGACAATGTAACAGATACCACAGAGTCAAGTTATGAGGCCCTTACGACTCAAGTGGATAAAAGCTTAAATGAGACTCTTAAGCTCGAAAGAACGATATTGGAGCAGGAACTTCACCAGGAAGAGGAGCTCTACCAGGAAATGGTGAGCGAAATCAATGTTTTAAAAGCAAGCGTAGGAACCGCGATATCAGCTGATTCACCTTGCAGTGTCAGGACTGATTGTACAAAATGCGTTCAGGACCCTGATTGCGGATGGTGTGTCTTCGAAAATGTTTGTGTGAAAGGAGATTCATACGGTCCACGTTACGCTATGTGCACATTTTACCAGTATCAGCTGTGTTCTGCAGTTTCAAATAAGTATTACACGTCGTCGGTTCCACCTCTAGTACTTAACGAGACTAGCGGTTTACTTTTGGTAATATCAGAAAAAGGTTCATTCAAGGTTTTAATGATGAAAATAGGAAATAGAAGAAATGGTAGAGGCGGCAGAGGAGGTGGCTGAGAGAGTTCATGCGCTTGAAGAGGAGATTGCGAGCATAGAGGTTGAAGCAGTGCCTGTTTTCGAAATACCTGTTGAAGAAGAGGCGGCAGTAATAGTCGAAGAAAATGGTGAGGGAGCACTGGTTGAGGAAGCTGGAGACGGAGTGATAGTGGCTGGAGAAGGAGTAATAGTGGTGGAAGTTGATACTGAAACATCCACGATACCATCTGCAACAGAATTTGTTCAAATTTCGACAGAGAGTTATCCTGGCATACAAAAAGTTGACTCTGAGGAGAGCACGAGAAGAGCAATATTAGACCAATAGTAAATAATTTGCTTTTGAAAAAGCTTAAATCTTCAATGCTTATTAGATTGTGAATTAAACGAGAAAAGGTTTGATTGATCGGTTTGAGATTTCACAAGGTGCTTTTTTAGGATTATAGATTTTACAGAACAGGAGTGATGTTGCAGGATTACGAGGAAAGGACTTATTTTTCATGAATGAGTCTTCGTTTATTTGTTTTTTAATAATCTTTATGGTTGTTATCAAAGAACCACCATTATTAATCAAAGTCTTCTTGAGGTAAATGAAATAAAGGAAAAATACTTCAAAAAGGTCGAGTTCTAACAACAAAAACATGTCAAAGGATTACCATGTAAAATATTATATACAAATTATCTCGAGATATATATATTTGTGATAGTACATTATTATTACTGAGATTTTCATTGATAGCAATGTATCGACTGCATGAAGCTTAATTCTCAAGAGTTCTTCATAAAATAATCTCGAATGTGTTTTACTTGCAGAAAATGAAGCTTTCCCGAGGAAAAAAAGCATTGAAGCTTCACGTGTTTCTAAGCAAATATTTAGATCTTCAAGATAGAATTCGGACCTTTCAGTATCTCAGCTTAAATAGGTAATATTCTCTCTCATCAGCAGTACTTCTATTTATTACACTCTTTGTTTAAATCAGAGTTTATGTAACGTAAGCATCGTAGCTTTGTTTTATCTTTTCTCGAATTTTGATAGAACTTTGGCTCTTTAGCTCATCTAAATTTTCTATTCAATAGATTCAGTGATCCTGCGTTATAAGCTGCATCTACTGTGAGCAATTAAATTTAATACATAAATGCCCTCTGATTAAAATGAACACACAACATTCATCCCCTCTACGCAAGCAAACCAAAGTTATCTACCAGCAAAACCCTCTCGACGAGTCAAAGAACAAAATAGCTCGGATTGTCACCAAAACTCCTACACCCAAAGCCGATCCAACTACTCCAAAACACAAATTACTCAGGCATGGTAAGCGGGACCAATCACTGGAGGAATCTCTGACTCCTAACATAAACCTACGAGGATCTGACATGTCATTTCGGTCAGGGAAAAGAACCTTTAGCAGCAACAAAATTATCGACAACATCCTTCAACATGACGAGCGCATTCGCAAAAGTCTCATGCCCGAGTCCCCAACGAACCACGTGCCACTTGGGAGACATGCTTCATATCAGCACATCAGAGCCCTTGAATCGTCCCGAAGGAATAAGCCGAAGAGTCCGAAGAAACAAGCAACAATGTATTCCACTCAGCTTTGGAGCGCCAAAAATATTCAATTACTCTCTAAAATCGGGTCCCAAAAAAAGGAAATTCCCAACCCTATTCCAGAGAGAGGAAAACTTCTCAATGACTACTATCAACAAACGCATGAGCTCCTTGAGAGATATACAAATGAAAGTCAAGATTTGCTAAAGCTGACAAAAGGAATAAATTTGGATAAAACGATCCCTTCTCGTAGAAATGAACAGCAATCTAGTCCTAGCCAGCGCGATGCTGACAAGACTCAAAGGACTAAGTTTATACTCAATAACAGCAACATCAGAGACGAGGTAATGACAATTATATATTCATTCGGAAAGGCATACTAACATGTTGCATTTACAGAGCCTTGATGACTATAAAATAATAACACTGAAAAAAGGAACCGATAATCATCGGTCTTCTCCGGAGATGATAACTTGTCGGTCTATGCAAACGAATCGTTTCTCGACTAAAACTCCGACATCGGGTTTTGATCATTTTGGGTTTTCGCAGGTGATGGATCATCATAACACAAGCAGGAGTCGCTCTCCTGAAATAGAAAGCGATAGAGCGCATTCGATCATGGCTGCTTGGAAGATTCTTGATGATTGCGCTGAGTACACTTCTGGTAACGAGGAGTTCTATAAGTAAATTTTGATTGCAATAGATTTAAATTGAAACAAAATTAGGAGTCTTGAGAATAAAACCGATGAGATGTTTTCAAGGCTTCTTCCTCGCTCGAAGAAGAAGCCGTTAAGATCTCCAATGGCTAATGAAGAGAGAAATGAGAGGGTGATCGAATTACTAAAGACAAGAGTTAATTTTAACAAAAATAATCTGCGCAACCTCAAACATCTTAGACAACAACGCTCAGGGTGTTGATGTATACAGGATGAGTCCGTCAGGCTTGTTTGTAATGACAATAATCTATTGAACTGTATAAGGTATGAATTATATGCTGAGTTTATAATTTTTTTTCCAAAATTATTTAAGTTTATGAGCATTGATAATATTTTGTTTGTTAGCAATGTGTCTAAACTAATTCTTGTTGCATCGTCAATAGTTATTTAAGATTATTATTTTATTGCAAATAAATCCTTTCAAAACAATCTACTTTCAACGCCATGTCGGGGTCAAAATGTTTCGATTGAAACTTAATTTTTTTTTTATATGTTGAGTCATGCTAGTTTTTCTGTATTAAATTGCCAATATTCTGAATCCATAAAGCATAAAGACTTTATTTTATATGCATCGCTCTATTACATTTGGATAAAATTCATGCAATCAGAAATTTCTGTCTTACTCAATCAAATTATTACACTCATATTTGATAAATAATTGTAGAATAGCTGAGAGTCCCATGCACAAATGGAAACTCTTACTCTATCTTCATATACGAGTATCACAAGCGGATTGGAGATTCATCTCCCATTAAGCGCTCTAGACAAAACATTCACATTTGCTTACTTAATAGCTATATATCAAAGCAAACCAATAAAACATCGAGAAGTCTGCACATCACTCATAATACCCAGATCATAATCTAAACGAACTTTCTGATTCAACGTCGTCCTGTTAGTCTTTGATCTCATAGTGCAAGAATAAAAGCGCTGTTAACAAAAAAATGAGCTGATGACATTTTACCCGGGTAAAAATTATTAAAATAGATATTATATCCTTTTTAAAAGAATTTGCGATATAAAAATTATCAATCACCGACACTCTGTTCAACAAGTATGAGTCTCCTTCCAGACAAGAAAACCATTTTATCAGAATACGTCAAATTCATTACAGAAACGGTTGCCACTTTCATGCAGTCCAAGAACGTCGACGTCAGCTTCCATCAGAAATTCAAGAATCTCTTAGAGATTTCGACCACTTGCAACGATAACTCTCTCCGAATTCAAGCAGAAAACGAAATCGAAGCTATTCGCCAAAGCGCGGATTCCAAAGCCCATGTTGTATCAATCCTGCAGGTCTTATTTTTGCTCGACAAAGAAGAAACCAGCGCAATGACTCACTATATCACTTACTTAAGCAGCTACATCAGAAGATTCGCTAATCACACTATCATTACCGACGAAGCGCATCTCCAAATGCTTGCCTGTATCGTCTGTGTGATAATCAATAAGGAAATCCCCTCTTCGTTAAGAGGGAACCTTTCTTACTGTTTTGAGCTACTTCTGGGAATAGAAGGGTCTCCTAAACTGGATTTGATCAAACTAAGCGTCGGCGTCTTTGTGAACAACAGTCTTCATCAGCTTGCCGGATTCCAGATGATCGGAGCTCTTTTCATTATCCGAATTCTCTTGAATAAGGTGAAGGATGAACAAGAATATTACGCTGAGAGCTCTCGAAAAGTCATTCTCATCGCAACCACTGTATTGCCAGAGGCTGAGAACCTTGACAAAGCTGATCCTGCAAAGATAGCTGAGATTTTGAAAATTTTTGGGCTGAGCGTCGATATCTGCTATAAAATCATCGTTACATATAGTGAGCTGGATGCGAACCCGAATTTAAATCCTATCGTAGACGAAATCGTCGCTCTATTCGATAAAATTCTCTTGATGGATTTCTTCAAAACGGGAAATTCGCTGATTTGTTTCCATAGCGATGAGGGAATATGCGATACAGTCAATTCAATCAAGCATAACGTCATGCGAGGGTTTTCCAAACTCGCCCAGGCGAATTATAAAAAGAAACCAGAGGAAATGCAGCTTGACATGCTGGAAAACGTCTCACCGGTTCAGAAGAAATTGCACTCTTTCTACGGGAATTTGGTGAGATATTTGCTCAAGCAGATTTATCTCGCGATGAAGATGTCTGCTGATCGAGGGATAGTACTGGCGAATGATGTAATCAATCTAATTTGTAAATAAGGCAAACTAACCTTGTGTTATAATCATCAGCATTCCTTTATAGCGAAGACCTTGACCACTTCTTTCAGTTTCTTAGCCAACCTCATAAACTACTTTGAATATTTCCTCGCATTTAGCGACAGCAAGGAAGAGTAACAATTCATTTTGCTTGACCCTATTGATGCAGCGTGATATTTGGTTTTTTTAACAAATAGGATAATGGTTGATATATTATTGATGCTACTGACGAGTTCAAAGGAAGACTATCACCTCTTTGAGCAGCATCCAGGCGAATATACCCATCTTTTTGAAGATTTAGTGAGCGGGAGAGTAATCTATTTTCGGCGATTCCTCGAGTTTATGTTTCGAAATTACAGGCTTCTGATACTTTGAAATCGACGGCTGCAAAACTACTGTTTAACT
>ENA-UOTZ01002051-UOTZ01002051.1-compost-metagenome-genome-assembly--contig:-NODE-2051-length-11530-cov-7.295468_pt1 | contig 11530 bp, 9 predicted proteins | sample MGYA00238144_ERZ746983 | MGnify/ENA primary metagenome ERZ746983 (study PRJEB28759, sample SAMN06268863) | compost metagenome | isolation source: single cell | place: USA: California, Emeryville, Joint...
TACTTCACAGAATGCGTTAGTAAATATTTCAAAGAGTATGAGAAATTTGATACAGGAAGTTCGTTCATTGGATACCTTCTTATGAATTAATTACTCAGAGTAAATTAAGTTCTAACTTTGATCTCAATATTTAATTTAAAAAAAGTTTCTATTCATTGCTCGGCTAAATGATGAGTTTAATCACACCTAAATAAAGATCAGGCCCTTGAAACAGTGTGACTGTTTTGAAGAGAGAAAAAAATTAGCTAAATTACGCTGCCATTTTGAGTTTTTCTCTCTCAGGATACTTTATTGAATGCATATTCCCTTCATAATACATCGATTATACTTTTTTGTGCTGTAATATTTCTCCCATTTTGACCTTCTTAAGATTTTGACGATACAATTAGTTTTCTTTCCATAATATCCAATCGCCTATAGATGATACACCACTTCCGCTGAAACTGAGCGTACCTCGAAAGTCTCTTCTCGATTTATAAGTCACATCTCCGCCGTCATTTGTTGGTGATGAGAACTTTGAACACAAAGGATGATTTAGAGTAAAAGGAAGTATATTGGGATTCCCTCGGATGGGAGTGCTTACAACAACTAAATAAATCTGATTAATTAGCCCTAAAGTAAACCTTTGGACGAGCCCTTTGTAGAGTGATTATAGAAAGATTAAATTTGTTGATTAGATGATGAACCAAATTTTCGAATAACTTTATTGCTTGAGATAACAATATATGATAAGCTTTGAACTAATCCTCCGTTATTTCCTATTATTCATCTTTTACTGAGTAATAAGGTTGGTAATTTTAAATCTATCCTCATATATATATTCTAAGGAAGTTTATGGCAAGCATGAACCAACACGCTCACTACTGCTAGGGCCAACGTGACGAAATAGAGAACAGCATACGTCGTCCAAAGCGTGGCGACTTTTCTCAAGGCATTCACACCGGAGAGATACTGAGTCATCACCGCGTTCAATGATGCATCCGTGAAGCATTGGCTCTTTTCTATGCTTGCGAAATCAGCCTCGTAAGGTACCACAGAGCTCTTATATTTATTTATATTCAACGGTGCCACAACAGCCATAATACTCAACCCGATTACCAGTAGAGTGAGGATAAACAATAGCGCGACAAAATTTTTCTCAGCATGCTTGGCCCAGAAGTACCCCGCTGACATAAGGACGGAAACACTAACAAGCAGCAGTGAGAAGAACGATAGATTCGCCGAAAGATTATCGGCTAAATATAAACCGTCTCCTCCAGCAGTGAAGGCTTGAAGATTGAAATTCGTACAGCCACTAGCATCTTTGAGTTGAATTCTTGGAATAGCCGTGAGATAAGCTTTTTGATTCTGCAGAGTGTCGTTAAACATAGGGAGTGAGAGGACTGGGTACGACCAATATTGGCTCTTAAACGCGTTATATGCTGTATCTTCATCGAGGATTGTAGTGCCAGCGAATTGGCCTGGAGTCAAACAGCCAATGCCTGAACGCCAAATAGCTGCGTAATTCTTCTGAATAGGTAGCTCGTAGATGTTTACACAGGGTGTCGGTGAACCCAGATCTAGTTCTAAACTGACAATCGGAGGCACTCCTTCATCCTTTCGGAAATTCAAATATTTTCCGTCTGGGAAGCTTGTGTTTAACCATCCGGCTCCATTTTCTGGAGTGCTTTGGACTTTCATCTGAGTAATAGGACAGTCAGTGCCTTCAACACAGACTCCTACGGTGCATTTGGTATATCCAGATGGACAGGTAGAGGTGTTTAGGAAGTTGACTGGTTTGATACAAGCTGAGGTCGACTTCCATACGTGGTAGAAAGAAGAGTTCTGCCCAGCGTATTTCTTACGGCATTTATTTTCTTTGAAATATGTTTGGATGATGTCGACATCATAGCAAAACGGCATAGTTCCTGGCCATTTGCCGAGAGTAGCGGCTTGGTAGCCGCTGGGACAGTCAGTAGCATTATCGGGAAAGACTATATCAGAGAAAGGAAAAGCTCCCAGGTTCTTGTAAATTCCTTCCATTGCGCCGTCGATATTCGCACCGTTGGTGAATTGTACACGGAGTACAATGAGAAAAATGAGTGAGATCAGAATCCATGTCGCGCAAAGATACGGAGCCATACGCTTGAGTTTGGGGGTTGAGGACTCATCATCATCGTCGTATGACCCAGTACTTCGACTCCTCGATGTATCATATGAAACTTCGAAAGTTGACATAGTTGTCTTGGTGTTGTGTCGCATGAAGTGAGGCAGGGAGTTAGATTAGACTTCGATGAATCTATTTTTTATTTTATTTTTTTGAGTTGGAATAAATATTTTACGCTAAATAATGAGCAATTAGGCTCAAGCAGTAATTAATGCTGAATGAGCTGTGAGCTCAAAGAGTCGAGGAATTTGTGACTTAGAATCACCTTCTACGAAATAAAAGGCCCCATGGAAAGGCAGCAGCTTTTTTGAATTAGCGTAATCATCGAGACAGCTTCTCGTGGAGTAGTTTTTTTAAGGGGCACATTTTAAGAATGAGGCCAATGCAAAGAGCAGTTTTTTCGTTTCTTGGTGCTTGAGGAGGCTTAAGAATCAGGCTTGAGGCTGGCTTTGTAATCAAGCTCAAACAAACTCGGTTTAAATGGGTGGCTATCTTGAGTATTTTCTTCATTACTGTTTATTATTCTATTTTTCTACAAACCAAAAGAAAATCAGCCTTAGAAAGGTATAGAGCTCTCAAATATAGGTTATTGCTAACCAGATAGTAAGAAAAGTCCGCGAAATGACAAGCCACCTCAAAGATTGGAAGAGATTATTCGTCTAAATATTTTTCAAGACTAATTTCGTTTTAATAAAGCTGCTCTATTTGTTGTATCTTAGGATTGTATTTTTTTGAATTGCAACTTAAATTTAAAAATACGAAAAAAGATGGAGATTTAATCTTTCCAGTTATCAAAAGGCTTGTGAGGAAAAAGAAATCCAAAAACAGCAACTAGGTGTCACTGAGGAACAGTTATTGTCAAATTATAGCACATGATGCATTTGCAAGAGATTCACTTTAATCAGTGATTTGAGATTGAGAGGATTTTTGAATTTTAGCGATTTAAATACTTGAGACCAAATACTCATGATTTTTTCGTTTCTTTCATTTCGTTGTAGAAGAGTGGGAGGAAAAAAATGTTATTGCTAACATTAACTTCATCAATATGATTAATTTTGCTCTAAAAACCTTTAGACGAGCCCTTTGTTGAGTGATTGTAGAGCGTTTAAAGTTTTCAATGAGCTAACGAGACTAATTGAAAAGAAGAGTTTCATGGCTTGAGATATCAGTAAAATCTGAACCTTGAACTAATTCTGCGTGTTTTGTTCTTCAGGAAGTTTTGAAATTTCTTCTATTTTGCTGTATTATCTGACCTGATCGCCTATTCATAGAGACAAAGATGCTTTATTAAAATTTCTGTCTTCTACTGATCAATAGAGATATTCAATGTTACTCTAACCTCATATAGATATATATATTTATTAAAATTTTTTTCCTCTATTGAATGTTATTGAAGTTTCCTTTTAATTCGCAATCTTCATTGCTCATTTGAAAGACCCATGACAAAGAAGATGATACAACATGCCAACTACTGCTGGGGCTAACGTAACGAAGAAAACAATTTGATAAATTGACCAAAGCGCGACAACTCTGCTCAAGGCACTTGCACCGGAGAGATACTGAGTCATCACCGCGTTCAATGATGTCTCCGTAAAGCATTGGCTATTTTCTATGCGTTCAATGTCTGCGACGTAAAGCGACACAGACTCTTGATTTTTCTTGATGTTCGGTGGAGCCAAAACAGCCACAACGCTCAACCCTACTACAAACAGACAAAGGGCAAGCAAAAATGGCCAATCTCTTTTCAGAACATGCTTGTGCCCAAAGAACACCCACAAACACATTATAGCGAAACCGAAAAAACCCAGTGATAGCAGTGTTAGAATCGTTGTAAGAGAATCGGCTTCAGATAAACCGTCTCCTCCAGCAGTGAGGGTGTGAAGATTGAAATCCGTGCAGCCACTAACATCTTTGAGTTGAATTCTTGGAATAGCCATGAGATACGCTTTCTGATCCTGAAGAGTCTCGTTAAATCTAGGGAGCGAGAGGACGGAACTTGCCCAACTTTGACTTTTAAACGCGTTATATGCTGTATCTTCATCGAGAGTTGTAGCCCCAGCGAATTGGCCTGGAGTCGAACAGCCATATCCTGAAATCAAAATGGCTTCGTAATTCTTCTGAATAGGTAACTCGTTGACATTGACACAGGGTGTCGGTGAACCCAGATCTAGTTCTAAACTGACAATCGGAGGCACTCCTTCATCCTTTCGGAAATTCAAATATTTTCCGTCTGGGAAGCTTGTGTTTAACCATCCGGCTCCATTTTCTGGAGTGCTTTGGACTTTCATCTGAGTAATAGGACAGTCAGTGCCTTCAACACAGACTCCTACGGTGCATTTGGTATATCCAGATGGACAGGTAGAGGTGTTTAGGAAGTTGACTGGTTTGATACAAGCTGAGGTCGACTTCCATACGTGATAGAAAGCGGATCCTTTCGCAGAGATTTTCTTTTTACATTTATTTTTGTTGCTGCCAGTTTTCTTTTCGCTGTTGAGAATCGGATCATCGCAAAATGATTCCGTCCCTGGTAGGCTAGCGGCTTGATAGCCCGCTCGGACAGTTCGTCGAATTATTGGGAAAGACAATATCAGAGAACGGCAAAGCTCTCAGGTTATTGGAAATTCCATCTATTGCACCGTCGATAGCGCACCGCTCTTTCCGAAGCGGAATTGCACCAGAAGGACAATGAGCTGAATGAATGAGATCAAAATCCATGTCGCGCAGAGATACGGAGCCACGCGCCTAAATTTTGAACGAGAAGAGGTAGACTCGTGATCGCAGGTCCCGGTAATTGGATTCCTCGCTGTATCGTATGAGATATCGAAACTCGACATAGTTGTCTGGATGGGTTTAACATCTGGATTGTGATCTTGCGGGTATTGATTAAACCCTTGATTGGAGTAGATTCCTTGAGAAAATTGGTTAACCCCTTGAATGTGAGTGGGATTATCAGTTGAGCCCGAAAATCCCGGGCCGTTTAATCCTTGACTATTGTGTTCATTGTTGCTGTACGCTTGGGTAGGACACTGATTGTGGGCATAATAGCTATTTGTGCTGTCTTGCATGAGAGGAGGGAGGGATATGTTAAACTTTGAATGGATCTCTTTTAATTTTCTTATCTTATATATAAGTATTTTGTTCTAAATAATGAGCGTTTGGCTCAAGCAGAAATTAATGCTGAGTCAGCATTGTAAACTCAATGAGCCTTGAGAGTGTGTCTTAGAATCATTTCCTGAGGAGTTAAAATTTCTCGTGAAGAAGAAGCATCAGTTGTCGGATTAAAGAAATAAAGTAATCCTTGAGACAGCTGACGCGTGGAGTAGCGATATTTCTAAAATGCAATTTCAGAGTGATGCTATCAAAATAGAGCAATGTCTTCGATTTTTGGTGTTTGGGTTAGCCTCAATAAAGCATTTTGGCTGACTCCGAAATCAAATTCAAATAAACCTGATTTGAATGGGTGGCAATCGTGATGATTACCATACCATCATTCTCGTATCTTATCATCATTTTCTAAAGAAACCCAAAAAAAAAACATACAGGAAGTGGAGAGCAACAAGAACAAAGTGTTTGTCTCAACTAACAGATGGCATGCAAGAAAAATCAGCTAAGCTGAAGCTAACTCAATCGTTAAATATACTATCACTCGTTAAATATACTATCAGTGAAAATTTTTTAATCCTAATTTGGTTTCCAGAAAAGCTGCTGTATTTGTATCTTAACGTTGTATTTTTTTGAATTGCAACTCAAATTTAAAAATACAAAAGATGGAGATTAAATCTCGCCAGTTATCCGGAGTTCTCCCTTACAACAACACTGAATCTGAAAACGCAAACAGATTCGTTGATTTCGAAGCTCAGGACCCTCTTCATAGTGACTACTCAGTACGAGAAAGAGAAAACGACTCCAAGCCAGACACCTCCAAAAAGCATCTCAAAACATATCAAGAGAAAGAATCAAATAACCAATACGAAAACCAAAAGCTGGAATCGATTCCTCTTGACGCATATTTAGAAGCGCGTAGGCTCAGTAACCCTAGGTTCCACTTGAGCCTTGGCGCATCCATGGGAATCGACGGCAATCAAGTCCTCACGAACATAACAAATATCTCCGAGGGAGCTTTTCTCTCGAAAGACGAGTTCGCGGAGCTCCGAAGCAGGAACTACGGAGAAAACTTCAACGAGTCGCTAAATTCCGGCTGTAACTCGCCATTTGGGTTCCTTTCTCCATATTTGCTAAAAAAAGCTGCGAGGACTGCGACAAAAGAGCTTGAGGTAGTCCACACATCATCCAATGACAGCATAGATAAACTCGTGAAAATAAGCGATGTTCTGAAACAACGCGGAGAGGAGCCTCGGAATAACACTCTCAAGCCAAACACTACAAAGCATTCCGAGGACCAAGGCCTTGCTATCGCTGAGTTAACGAGGAAAAGGAAACCGAACTCACATTCCCAATCGGATTTCGGGCTGATTAATCTCGCGAATCTCCTTTCTCCGACTCAATCAAAGAGTTCACAGGCGAAAAAATCGCGTTTCAGCAAAAGGCCTACGAGCATCACCTGCCATGAAGACAAGGAAAATCAGCCGCTGGGACTCAAGGATGAGAATCACAACTTTAGCTGTCGCCAATTTCCTTTGAGTAAGAGTAAAGACTCGAAGAAATCAGATCATTTTAATTATACGACTGAGAAAAGATCCGATACGCTCCCCAAATCGGCTCATGGTACTCGCAGCGTGAGAAATGTCACTCCTGAGGAACAGAGAAAAGGCAGTGCGTTTTTCACTTTTGATCAAAAGAACGATAAAGTAACTCACCTCGAGGAGAGAGCTTTGGGAAAAAATGCGAGTATGGATAATTTGCAGTATTTTAATGATAAACTTCTAAAATTTTTGAATGAAAACCTCGAATCGCAAAACAAAGTTAGAAGAGAACATGAAAATAAGCTCGCGAGTCTAAAAGAATTAGTCGTGACTCTTCAAGCCGCCAATAAAGAGCTCGAAAAGGAAAATACTGGCTTAAAAATTGAGGTGAATCACATCAGAAACGAGCTAAAGGAAAATCTGAACGCTTTAGCCGAGATGAAAAAAGAAAGGGACGATCTGCTCGCACAGAAAGAAAAACTACTAGTTCATTTCAAGGACTATTCGAAAGAGTTTGAGATGCAGTTGTCTCAGGTCAGAAAAGAAAATTCAAAACTGTTAGACGCCTTTCATTCTTTCGCTACTCACAAAAGTTGCAAATCCAACGAATCTACCGAAATGAAAAAAGCCAGCTCTGAAACTCATCGCTATAAGAGGACTGCTAGCAGAGAACACATTAAGCATCACGAGCTTGCGGATGAGCTGTCGGTTGGGAGGAATTCTGCACCAAGGGAAAGAGAGTTGGCTGAATTGCTTCATTATAAAAAAAATACACAGAAGTTCGTTGATTCGATCACTGAGATGGTGATGGAGTGCTCGCCGAAAGAGTATTGGAAGGCGAAACCGAGCTTGAAGCAGATTTGGAAATGGTTGAAGAATATCATTACTGATTATATTGATCTAAAAAGGAAGGTGCTAGATGGTCCAGAGGACTCGGATCTGTTGAAAGCCTGCATGGATTTCTTAATGGTGAAGTCAAAAGATGACTTGGTGCCATTTTTGCATGAAGTGCTGGTGGATAATACGAAAATGGCTCAGATAATTTCGAAAATCAAGATTTCGTACGGGTTGAGTGCTTTCAACACTCTTGATGAACTCGATGCGTTTTTGGATAAACAGAAAGGAGGGAAATAATTAGCAGACAACCAATTCCAGTTGTGATGGTGTTAACAAAAATAACTAAAGAATAATTATACTTTTCTAACGTTTCTGTAAAGAACCCGCTGTTTTTTACGAGTTGTTATTTATAGACGCTCACCTCCAAAGCCATTGGAGCATTGGCGTCTGTTATTAATGTGATTATGTCATAATCGCAAAATTTTATTGTCTTGCTTTCAGAGATAACCCAAAAAAATGCATTGCTTCTTTTGAGGAAAATAGATCTCTATGAATAACAAATAAGCGGATCATGACAATAATCTTTATTATTTCAGTTCAACTGAAGCTTTAGCTCACACACTGGATTTGAGCTATGGATATTCAGTATAAATAAAAAACCATAAAAATAAGACAGGCGATTTTATTTTAGACTTAGTGAACCAGAAAATGCAAACCGTAAGCACATGGAAACCAGACCTAGGCTCTTTGGAACAGTTGAGCCAGCTGCTGAATCAATCTTCTATGGCTGATAATAAAACACAGCAAGAAATCTATCACGTAACACTTTTTCGCTTTCGATGTTCCATTTTCAGCTGCTTATTCAATTTCATTAGAAAATCGAGGAGCTGACAAAGAATCCAGAGTTCTACAACTATTTAGTCTGCATTGTCGCGATCAACGATAACCCTAACATCACCCAACTCAGATATATAGCCGGTAATTCTCCAACCAGCATCTCCTCTCACAATCAACTAGCTCTCACGCTTAAGTCGACTCTCCAAAGGAATTTCGAAAACATTCCTGAAGAAAATTTGACCTACGTTAAATCGCAATTGCTCAATACCTTTAACGACCCTCAATTACTCATTCGACGTGCTGTGGCTCTCGTCGTCACGGCAATTGTTTTCCGGACCGGGTTCCAGGACTGGCCCGAGGTGCTTGCGCTCATGACAAATAACCTAGACTCACAGGACGTGGGCATTGTTGCAAACACAGTCGACTGTTTCTCCAAGATCGTTGAAGAGTTCCACATGAATTCTAACAGCTACGACTTCCTCCTTTCAGAAAAAATGGGCCAGCCTCTGAATCAGCTACTCCCTAAGCTTCTCCTTATGTGCGATCCGAAGCTGCCAGCTGAGATCCGAACTGCCGCTTTTCTAACACTAAATCATTTCGTCTATGCGATGCCTACGGCGTTTTTGCCGATGATTCAGACCTATGTCTCTTTATTATATGATGGCTGTAAGGACGCTGATCCTGTTGTGAGACAAAAGTCGTGTCAAGGGATTGTCGCGCTATTAGAAACTAGAAAGGATCTTATTCTGCCGCATTTGGATAAAATAGTCGAGAGAATGGCTGAACGCAGTGGGGACCCTGAATATGAGGTCGCGAGGAATGCAGTGCTATTCTTTGAGGAGTTTTTGGAGAAAGATTCAAATGAGTCAATGGAGAGGATATATTGCCTGAGGAAACATTTTGATCGGTATGCATTCAACTCTTCCCTTAAAAGCTATTTAATTTGGGGCGTTCCCATATATCAGGTTACTGCCTTGTCTGTTAGAGGGATTAAAGTATACTGATCTTGATCGAGCGAATCAAGATGAGGGCGAGTCTTCTGAGCAGAAGACTGAAGGATGTAAATTTAGATAATCTGATGCTTTGATTTGAGTTTTTCTGTGAAGTGAATTTGATTGGAAAGGAGGAAGAAAAAGACACCGTGTTTCAGGAGAGTAACGAAGAGAAGACGAACTTTTTTGATAAAGGAATGAACACGCTTCGGAAGATCTGCGGACAAACTTTTGAAAGACTGGCCGCTATTTTCAAGGATGAGATCTTCGAGAAACTGCAAGATAAATTAGTCTTTTGTCTCTCCTCTACTGACTGGAAGATCAAGTAAACTAGTTTTTTGGAGGAATTGTTTTTAAGCAAATACCACCTGCGTAGAGAGATTGGAATCGTTTGTATCGGAGCTCTTTCAAACGGATGCCGTGAGAGCATTGAGAAACACTTAAAGGACCTCATCCCTTATTTCACGCAAAATCTTGAGTCGAATAACAAGCTGATCCGTGGAAATGCGCTATGGACTTTATCGAGGTAAAGAAATCAAAAACACGCGCGAGTGGCTTTAATGAACTTCTCTCAACAGGTTTACCGACTGGCTGCTGAGCCAATCAACCACTCAGCCTCAAATACTCCAAGATTACATAAAGCTGATTCTGAAATTAGTGTTGGACCCTGAGAGGTTCGTTCAGGAGTCAGCATGCACATCCTTCGCGATTTTAGTGAGCAAAGACAAAGGCTCCCTTGAAAGCTATCTACTCGACATTTTCCAGGTATGCTTTGAATCGATTGTCTACATCTAACATGCTTTCCTTCATTTTACCCTTAGTTTTTGAAGCCGATTTTCGCGCTCTACTCTGGACGTAGCCTGAAAGTCCTCTATGACACAGTGGGCTTGATAGCGGAAAAGCTACCGAATAAAATCAAAGAGCCTCAAATCCAAGAAGTCCTTCTCCCTTTAGTTATAGAAAAATGGAAAATTACAACATCCGAGGATAATACTCTCATCGCATTATTTGGTAATATCTTCCCTCGAGTTTCTGCGAAGATCCTAAACATGAATCCTCTTGTATTTAGAATGTGTGACAAGCATTCTGAAGGCTCTGGGAGCTGACGCCAAGCCATATTTAGAGATATTCGCTGCAAAAGACATTCAAATGATAGCAGAATATTTCGACTACATTCGAAACAAGGGCACGAAACAAGAAGATCAGAAGCGAGAGTTATGCATCAGAGCGATTGATATGCTCATGACCATCCTCTCGATCCTTCAAAGAGATTTTGAGCTCATCCTGAAGAATTCGAAACTTCTCGATCTAATCGGAGAATGCTTGCAAGTAAAGCCGAATTTCTGGAATTTATCGTGATTTTGTTAATTAGAGTGAGGACCAAGAGGTGAAGAAATTTAGTTTTACTTTTGTCGGCCAGCTGTGCATGTCATGTCCAGTCGCTTTTACTGGTAAAGCCGAAGTCGTCCTGCAAGTCCTTGCGAAAAATTTGGTGCTTGTGCCTACTGGGCAGGACGCTGGTAACTATTTTTTGATTCTCTGCAATAATGCGACATGGGCAATCTCTGAACTGATCAATGCTCATCCAACCGAAATTGCTGGATATTTTGGTGAGCTTGCGCTGAAATTCGCAGAGCTCTTGCTCTCTAAAGGAGTAATTTTCTTATAATTATAATTCTGGCAAGTGTCTTAATAATAATATATAGTTGAACAGAACTCTTGCTTATAATCTGTCCACAGCAATCGGTAGAATCGCAGTCTATCAGCCAAAGGTAGTCGCACCATACCTGCCGAAAATCACAAAACATTGGTCCGTCGCAATGACGAATACAATGAATGATTTGCCGAAGCTTCAGGCCTTCAAGTAAAAATGATATCTGTTTAGAGCAGAGGACTTATATGATGATAACCAGGGGTTTCTTCCTTGCGATTAATGAAAACCCCGAAGGAATCGTCCAAGATTTTCCTTTCTTGTGCAAGGCATTAGTGATGTTTAAGCACAACGATGAAGAGCTCGAACAAGCTTCAAGGACACTGATTAACAATTTCAAGAAGTTATCTGGCAACGATTGGCC
>ENA-UOTZ01002052-UOTZ01002052.1-compost-metagenome-genome-assembly--contig:-NODE-2052-length-11524-cov-26.254739_pt1 | contig 11524 bp, 10 predicted proteins | sample MGYA00238144_ERZ746983 | MGnify/ENA primary metagenome ERZ746983 (study PRJEB28759, sample SAMN06268863) | compost metagenome | isolation source: single cell | place: USA: California, Emeryville, Joint...
AGGTTAAATTAATGTATGATCATAGTATGAGAGTCACGGACTGAAAGGTCTGCCTGAACCAACCATGGCAAATAGTCTAGCGAAGCCAAAGGGTAAGTAATAGGATGCTCATAGGTACTGACCATTAAATAGAAAAACCGAAAGAAAAAAAAGTGGAAGGAGATTTTGCTTTAGGGGTTGGTGGCCTCAAATCGAGTGCATTGAAAAGCAAGGTCCCACCACTAAGTGAAACCTTGGAAATAGAAGAACAGAAAAAGAAGAAAGCTGAGGAAGAGGCTCTTAAGAAAAAGCAGGAGGAAGAAGAAGAAGCTTTAGCTGCTGCAAAAAGGAAGCAAGAAGAGGAAGAGGCAGCGGCCAAAAAGAAAAAAGAAGAGGAGGAAGTGGCTGCAGCTCTTAAGAAAAAGCAAGAGGAGGAAGAAGCTGCTGCCAAAAAGAAACAAGAGGAGGAAGAAGCAGCCGCTAAGAAGAAGAAAGAAGAGGAAGAGGCTGCAGCTGCTGCTAAGAAGAAGCAAGAGGAAGAAGAGGCGGCCGCGAAAAAGAAAAAGGAAGAAGAGGAGGGATCAGGTGCGAAGAAAGAAGATGAAGAAGCAGCCGCCAAAAGAAAGAAAGAGGAAGAAGAGGCTGCAGCTCTTAAGAAAAAGCAAGAGGAGGAAGCTGCTGCTGCGAAGAAAAAGCAAGAAGAGGAAGAAGCAGCAGCTAGGAAGAAGAAAGAAGAGGAAGAGGCTGCTGCTGCAAAAAAGAAACAAGAAGAGGAAGAAGCAGCTGCGAAAAAGAAGAAAGAGGAGGAAGAAGCCGCTGCTGCCGCTAAGAAGAAACAAGAGGAAGAGGAGGCAGCAGCTCTGAAGAAAAAGCAAGAAGAAGAGGCCGCTGCTGCTGCAAAGAAGAAGCAAGAAGAGGAAGAAGCCGCTGCTGCTGCCAAGAAGAAGCAAGAGGAAGAAGAGGCTGCGGCCCTTAAGAAAAAGCAAGAGGAGGAGGCTGCTAAAAAGAAACAAGAAGAGGAAGAAGCCGCTGCAAAGAAGAAACAAGAAGAGGAAGAAGCAGCTACGAAAAAGAAGAAAGAAGAAGAGGAAGCTGCTGCTGCAGCGAAAAAGAAGCAAGAGGAGGAAGAAGCTGCTAAAAAGAAACAAGAAGAGGAGGAAGCCGCTGCAAAGAAGAAACAAGAAGAGGAAGAAGCTGCCAAAAAGAAAGAAGAGGAGAAAAAGCAAGAAGAGGACCTAAAGACACGAAGCACCACCCCTCCAAAATTTTCTGGAGCAAAATTCACTCCTCCAACAAAGAAACGAGAAGCCACTCCCGAAAAAACTCAGGACCAGGCAAGCACTGAAAGCAAGCCATCGACGACCACGACTGAAACCACTACCAATCAGCAGCCTCCAACTCAGACCCAAACTGAACAGCCTCAAACAGAAGCTAATAAAGAACCTCCTAAAGAAGAGCAGCAGTCATCTGAGGCAGATTCCAAAGGCCAGCCCGCTTCGGAAAGTAAAGACGCTGGAGCACAGGAACAACCTAAAGCAGGAGCTGGACTTGCGAAATTTAAAGCTCCAAAGTTCGCTCTAGCTATGAAGAAGAAAAATGAACTTGAAGCTGCAGCCCAAGCAAACCAGCAGGAAGAGAAGAAAGAGGAGCCTCCAAAGCAAGAAGAACCTCAAAAGGAAGAGCCCAAGAAAGAGGAGGAACCCAAAAAAGAAGAAGAGCCTAAAAAAGATGATGCTGCTGCTACAGGAACTACCACTACTACCACTACTAAGCCCAAATTTACTGCACCTAAATTCAAACCTCCAACTAAAAAGTAGAAAAATAAAAACTTTAGCTCTAAATATTCAACATGTTATCTAGATTACTCGCTATAGTTATCATTCACAACAAATATAGTTTTTTCCTCGTCTACACTTTATGGAAATAATTGTTGATTCTTAGGAAATCAATTGCTAAGAAATTATCTGTTAATGCATCTATGCTATTTGTAATAGCTAACTGAAAGTAATGAAATTCGCTTCTACGAGGCAACAAGCCCAGTTGGCATCAAAGATGTTGCTGATTTAATAGTTTGGAATCCGAGTTCTTCATTTGGAATCCCAAGCTCTGTGAGTTTTGACTCATAGACTCTGATGGAGTCATTGTAAGCCTATCATTAAGGAAAGTATAACATCTGGAAGCGCAAGCATTAGACTACTTTTGTTGCAAGGTGAATCGAATATTTCAAAGTTCTGATTATCATATTCTTGGAGGCGATCGAGTCTTCTATATTGTTGAGGAGTTGGTCAACAGCACCAGAATCAATAACGACTTTTTTAAGTAGTTCTTGAAGGCGATGTTCCTACAATTCGAGAGGTGTTCAACCGAGTCAACGAAAATATATATAATAATACTTTCTGCTCAAGTTGGCTTTGTAACAATACCACATGCTCATTAAGAATTACATTCTTAATTTCGTTGTGCTTCTTGACTTCTTGTGTGATACTATTAAATTTCGCCTCGAGTAGATCTTTCTCTCGTTTGCCCTGTAAGATTGTCAAGTTCTCATAAAACCGAGAACACTTACTTGTTCAAAACGTTTGGAAAGATTATCTCGTTCATTTTTGGCTTTGCTGATTTTAGCATTCAGCGCAATGTATCTATTTCTCAACTCAGGAAGCAACATTTTATCCTTTTCGTGCTGATTCAATTCTGCTTTCAATTTATCTCTCTTCTTTCTGACTTCTTCCACAGCAGGTTGAAGAGTTCGATTTTCCGATTTGATTGTTTCAATCAATTTTTTCTGTCTTACAAGAGACGCTTGAACTCCGTCTATTTCGCTCTTCTGGGCCTGGATTAGTTTTAGATTCTCTGTCGTGATTTCATTGTAATATGATTTCAACTCAGAAAAGGCTTTTTCGTGGCTCGCCATCAATTCATTAAGATGCAAATTCTTATTTTCTTCAACTTGATGGATGTCAACTTTCATTTTCAATTCAAGATCTTCCTTCGCCTTTGCAAATTTGTTCTCTTGCTCTTTAATGAAATCTTCTAGTTTTTGATGGTAATTTTCTCGAGTTTTATCCAGTCTTTTCTGGTCTGCGCTCATTTTTCTTTTCACGTCCAATTGCTGACGTTGCTCATCTTTGAGGATATCTTGCGTAAGCTCCTGCTTTTTACTTTTGAAAGTTTCGCGCCAACTCTGCTGATAGGCTTCCTCTTCAGAAATTGACGTTTTTTCTTTGTTCTTAATTTCGCGGACAAAAATTTTCCGATCATACTCCAATTTAGCGTTCTGCAAATGTGTTTTAACTTTGGCTCTGTAATTGATCTCAGATTTTTCTGCTGCTGAGTCTAAGTTAGATATCTTCATTGTTAGTTCGTTGATCTCTTTTTGAGTATTCTGGTAGAAGGTTTCAATCATATCCCTATCATTTTGAATGTAGTTTCTCTTTGAACGGACTTCCGATAGTTTATCTCTCATTTGTAGAAGAAGCTCCTGAAGCATAATGCTATCCAGATTTGTAAACCCATCCTTCGGCTCTTGCTAGTACAAACAAATTTTCAGAATTAGCTATCAGGTTTTTTGTACATTTTTAGGTCTCACGTTCATGGGTTCTTATTTTTGATTTGATCCTGATAATGCGATACACGGGTTTTAAGGGCTGCCAATCAGATTGAAATTCTGTTGTTGCGAGTTTTTATTATTTGAGCGTTAGCATCATCTACACCAGAATTAAAAGGAGAATTTATTTCAATGAAAGAACAATTTAGAATGAGTGTTGGTAAGTTCATAAAATATCAGAAAAGAAATGCTAATCGTTTGGCGATGTCAAAGATCGGTGTACAAGCTTGCAGATCAATTTTGTGTTTGAAAATTTATCAACCGAGCTTTATCCAGTATTTGTAGTTAGGAAGCTGTTCATTGTCTTGTAAATGCTGAATTTGAAAAAATTTTACTCAGATGGGACTTAGATGAATTTAATCTGCAGTAATTATTTTCTCTTGATAAGTGTGTAAATTAACTCAACATTAGTTTAGTCCGGTACTGACAAAAAGTGAGATCTTTAATTTATTGTTCTTTTAGAGTTGATTAATAAAAGTTGGATTTCCCAGTGCTAAAGGGAGCTATTTTGTACCCCTACCCATTTGCTACAGGATATTTTTCCCTATCATTTAGAGCGATATTTTCTCACAATAAGAGAATCCTAAATTCTGCCTTCACTTTATAAGTCAGACAAACTAACAGCTTATTCCTGTCGGGTAAATAATGCTGCCGGATTCTCTTCATTGATAGTAGTGCTTAAATGACAAGTTTATTTATTTTTGAAATTTTATTGATTATTAAGTCATTTGATTCATTTACTTAGTATTCTAAAGAATCTAAAGAATCTAAAGATTCATTTACTTTTGATTCTCCTTATGTTACCTAACCATTCAAAGCCTATTAGCTACTGTTTAATTTGGACTGCTAGTAAAAATCATGAAATTAAATGCCCCTTCAAATAGTGATATCGAGTAATTTGGTTGTTCAAGGTGAGAGAAGAAAGTAATTTATCCTATTCAATCTCACAATTTTATTCAGCCAGGGTGCATGTTAAGTATATTTTTTTCAACTCAAGTATTTAAATTAGTAATTGTAGAGACAAATTATTGATAGAGGTTTTCAAAGTGAATAAGTATCAAGTTGAGCAGTCTCTTTCTGAGAAAAACAACTCAGTCATTAGTTTCGATGAATGTATCATGATTGGAGGATTAGGATTTTCTATGCGGAAAGGTTGTTCGGCATCGGCAAAAGCTTCATATCTATCGTCAATGATATAGGGATGAATTGAAAAATCATTAGTCATTCTTGTGGTCTCATTTTATTGAGAAAAGGGCAGGTTGTTTAAGATTATTACACCATAAATTCTCAGTTTCATTCATAAAGGAAGGCAGAAATTGGACAGGGATGTTCTTATTTAATTATTTTGGTAAAAAGAAGCAAGTGACTGCTAAAGTTACTTTAGGCTGCTTTCAATTTATTAAGTAATGTCTCTGTTTCTAAGCTGGAACGTTGAAATTTGTAAACTCCAAGTTAAAGTCTGCTTGCTTTATAACTATTTGGCTATCAACCTACTCAAACTTTATGCAGTTGTGCTGCTGGTCATTGTATTTGCTATCTAGAGTCTACAACCTAAAATTTGGAAGCAAGAATGAAATCTGCCTATGGTGATGAACAAGTCGACCCTGTGGTATGAAATAATCCAATGATTCTATTGAATCAATCAACATCACCTTCAGAATTAAAAATTTGTTTTAAATTTTATTGCATTTTCCATTCTTCCGTTAGTAAGGATATAATCAAGATTTAGATCAGGAAAGTATCACAAGGATCTTTAACTCTATAGAACTTGTACGTGATCGCACTTTTGTGATGTCAATTACAGTCGCTTATCTATACGAACAAGATACAAAGAAAAAACCCCACTCGACCTCTCGACGCAATTCTATAACACCAGCACCTCAGCAAGACCCTAAATTATCGAATCAACACCAAACACATTACCAAAAATATCTAGCAAACGCTTCTATCATTGCCTCTCGGCAAAGATTTACCTCCGAAGAAGATCGTACAGATGATACCATCAAAATGAACAGAAGAGTTTCTCTCCAAAGCAATAAATCCGCGCTACCACATAAACAAGATGTGCATTACAATACTCTCGACTCGCTACTAGGTGATACATCGCACGCGAATTGCAATTCCACGATTGAAAAACCACCGATCCAAGAGCACGTGTCTCGATCAGATTTATCTCATCAGATTGACACAAAATTAAGGAGATTTTCTAATGCAAATTACGAAGCTCATCAACAGCCGTACTTCACAGGTCCTAACTTTTGGACAACTTTTCATGTGCCAAAACAATCAAATAAAGAAAATTTTGTGATGAAAAGTGCAGTATCGAAGCAAAAGCATGTCTTCTCCAGTCCAGAGACTATTCTATCACTGAAAGGAAAAGATGTCACAACAATTTTTGCTCAGCATGAGCATTCTAGTGAAAATAAAGATGACTCTCTGCCTCCTGTCTGTGAGAAAAAACCTCCGCAGAAAGTATCGAACGAAAGAAGAGCAAAAACTCCTTTCTATAGTAGTAATTCAGGAGTATATGACTGTGATGATTCACTTATGACGCTGGAGGAAAGATTTCGAGTTTTAGTAAATGGAGGCAAATTTAACCAAAGTCACAGAGCAAGGACACCTCTGTTAGGGAATGAGCCTCTTTATAATCTAGAGGCTTTGAGCAAAAGAGGAAGAGCACCGAGGGAGCTTCAAAAATTGCCACCGAAGATCGTTAAAGTATCATATTTAACTGATAATAGAGTCGAAGGTGAGAAGAAGGATTTGAAACCGAAGGCAAAAGACCGCATCCAGGCGGTCTCAGAAGCAACTCAAGCAACGGAAGGGGAGATTTTAAAAGCGATGAATGTAAATGAAGAAACTGCGAAAAAACCTCAGCGAAGGGAAAGCAGTCCAGTGAATACTCCAAAAGAAGATAACAGTGAAACTTCGTCTGCTGTGATCGAAGAAATTCCGATGAAAAATGTTAGGGTCAAAAAATATACAAAGTTTCAGAGGTATTTGAAAGAAAGCAGCCAAAATCAGCAGGAACCAAACGAAGATCGGCCAGCTGAAAATAGAAAACATCCGTCAGTTCAAGCGAATAATGCATTCACAGACAAAGAAAACCAAATGGGGCCTAAAACAGTTGTCCCGATGTTAGGTGATTCAGATCGCAGGAGGCTTCGTGAAGGGGGTAGCCATTATAATCAGAATTCGATCTCGCGTGACTCTACTCAGCCACTTGGCGAAATAGGGAAAAATCGTGATTTGGCCTCTGAAATTTTTATGAAAAATGTACATAATTCAGAATTAAATGGTTGGGAGAGCGACTCTCCTCAGAAAATGCGAGTTAGACGATTCTAGCTGAGTCAGCTCTCGATTGAATAATTTGCGATTTTGAATTGAGCTGACACTCATAAAATGCAAAGCCATTTAATTTTTATTTAATAGTAATTTTGTTCTGCCTTAATTTATAGGGTGCTTGCTTTAGTCCAAAATTACAAAATAATGGAATATATATATAAATAGAGTCAATTTCCGTGTTCACACTCATCAAAGTAGGTTTTGTGAAGTTGCATAAAGAAATAAACTCGCGTCTATCACGTCACTTCATTTAATCAGAAGAATATAATGCTAAATTTCCTTTCGCACCCAATTAATTTGTGAATTGTACATTATCCCATTAAGTCGCCCAACAATATTAATAGAAGCAATAATTCTTGTTAAATTTTAAATACTTGAGGCTGAGCAGCAATAAAAAACTTTTTGTTAGAAATGAAGAGTAACCTCTCTCCCCCCGTCAGCAAACTCGATTTAAAACAAACCCGAACGAAAGCAACTCTTTCAGTTTCACCTAGTATGAGTCAGAACTCTGGTATCTTTCATTCAGTGACGAGCAGAGAATTGCTTCCTAGTTACAAAAACACCACCTTCGGCTCAACAAAGAGGATGTACATGCCTGAATCTCATAAATCCGAGTTTTCAGATCCAGGAACCACGCTTGATACCAGGTTCGGAGTTCTCCCAAAAACCCTAAGAAAAGAGCTAACCGATTACGGCCGTGATTCTCCCTCACCAGCAAAATATGACGCATTGTAAAATTTGTTAAAGCAGAAAAGATAATCAAATCGTTTCTTCTGTCATTAGGAGCGCCATGGAAGCCCTTAGATCAAAGAAAGGGAAGTATTCATTTGGTAAATCTAAACCGAGCTTAAATATAGTGGATGCTGAAGTCAACATTTCTAACCAAACTCCAATCTCAATATCCCCCGGTCCTGGTGCTTATAATCCCAAACTTGTTGAAATGGGAAAAGATGGACACGTTTATTCAATAGACAAGCAAAAAGCTGGATACTCTTATCTTCCAAACGGTAATTCTGTGCTCTTCTGAAACTGTTGCTAAGCAAATCTATTTTAATAGTGATGAATTATCCAGCCGTGACAAAGTATGACCCGAAACCATCTTATCTCAAAAAAAACTTCATTAAAGATGGACTTGGCGTCCTGAGATCCCCGAGAGCTTATTCTTATATCAATGACCAAAAGACTCCTGGGCCGGGCGGATATAACCTCACGAAAGATGACTCGTATTTGCCCAATAGGTATGTCGCTGGGAAAATAGATCGTGCACCTCGAGATAGCTCTATCAAGCCCAGGCTGGCAGCTCCAGGTCCGGGAAGTTATGACCTGGTAAAACCTCAGGGTAAATTTGACTGGGAGGATAAAAGATCCAAGGCAGAAATGTACAGAGAAATGAGGAGGCCACCTTATTTAAGGAACTGCTAATGAAATTAGCAAAAATTTTGATCCTGACCGGTACCATCATAATAGCGATTTTGGTCGAATAAATCCTGGATAAGTACTGTAGTCCTTGATAATTACTAAAGCAAATCTCTTTTTTTTCGTTCGACAGTCCATTATATTCAATTATAAATGGAAGTCTTTATCTATCTATATTTATTATTCCCGGTGAAAAAAAATCACGTGCCTTTTATTATTCCAAATTTCCTTATAAAAAAATTTACAATATTGCTGTCATCATGAAGAAATTGAAAGCTCGCTCATCATGAATTGAGTACTTTGGGATGAATGATTGAGATAATGGTCAAAGATTTTGAATTAAGTTTTATTTAAAGACCAAAAATATAAATCTCGATGATATAGCTAGGTCCATTGAGCTTTTTGTTACAAGTAATAGATATATATTTAGAGGAGGGATTATCGGTGTTCTTTATGCTTTATGGCTGTAATTGTCTGCATAGCCTGCATTAAATTGTAAAAGCAGAACGGTTCGGAACCTTCAATATCTCAATGACTTGATATTCGAAAATTGCTCCAAACAAGATCTAATCAATCGATATTTTATTACATATATGTTGTTAAATTAGCAATGAGATACTTTTATCAGCAGTTGGAAGTATGTGAGAACAATATTGAATTTTTTTGGTCCATTGAGCAATCCATCAGAGCCGTTTTTTCGCACCCTGTCGATGATATCATTTCCTGTCCAGTTCTAATGAAAATATTTAGATTCAAGAGACATTTCGCGGATAATTACTCCTTGATAAATGGCCAAAAACATAATGTCAAATAGAATAGACGCGAGTACAATATATGGCAGCGCTCTTAGAAGCAAATTCATTTTTTGGATTGGCTTGTGAGCTGACGATCTGGCAAATATCAGGCAGATTAGGAGAGTCAAGAGTGTGAGCTGAGATATGAGTTAGACAATGCCTTTGTGGTCAATTTATTACATCAAGGAATTCTGAGCGCATGAACGATAGAAGGACCGTAAAGAGAAGATAAACCGCTGTAACAGCTATACTTCCCATATTTAGATACCTTTGGAGGTTTGGAATTTTTGCATTAACGAGGTTAACAAAGCTGATTTCAAAATTTTGTATCGGCAGATCGCTGTAGTCACTGTCATCTTTGATATATCCTGCGCATAAATTTAAGCTCAATCAATTCCCAAAAGAGGATTTACTTGGTAAATTTCCTAATACTTCCAGAGAGTAGAGGTTCTTTTCTCGTAGAGGGTCTGAAAAAAATAAATAAATAGCATTAATTAGTGAAAATTGGAATTGGGCGAAAATACCTTCAGTTGGTTGGAAGAAAACTTGAACAGGCTCTGGTTGCTTTTTTGCAAAAGGATCAACAAAATGTTCACCCTCCAACAGGTTAATCACGTCTTTGCTCTTGAGATTTACTGGTTGCTTTTCAGGTGTTTCAATAACTTTTGGTTTCTTTTCTTTAATGACAACCTCTTCTTTGAAGCGCATATCCTCGAATCTAGTGTTTTTCATGTCCTCAGCAACTTTTCCATAGTCAAATATTTCCAGATTATCTCTATCGTCTCTAATAAACTCATCATAATATTCCGTGTCAGCAGACTTATTAATTGCGTCTTCGAGATCATCCAAATATGTGGTTTCAGCATAAGGCATGCGAGCAAATTTTGTCATTTCATCGACTGGGAGGATGGTCCCTTTGAAGCTCGATTTCGTCGCAAAAACATATTGCCCGCCATTCAAGCATTTGTACATAACCAAAGCATCACGTTGAGGAAGGACAGTCACTTCGAATTGGTCGTTGTTTGAGAAAGGAGGAGTTATTCTTAAATTTTCCCTCTGAGTCAAGGTGACAGTTTCCACTAAAGTCTTGCCGCTGTTCGAATTGTTTTGGTAATAGAAGTACGCAATGCCGTAATTGGAACCAGTATATTTCCTGATATCTGGCTCTTTTATTCCTCTGTAGTCTTTGACCTTGGCTTGAGGATCTGAAAGTATCATAGATTTAATGATGTTTCTTTGGACCTGATTTATATCCGCTCGGGATATCTCTTCAAAATCAACTGGATATTGTGAGTACGCACCTATTTTGTCATATTTTTATCGTTAGCTGCCTTTGGTATGGGATATCAAAGGTTTACTCAGATTGAATTGACGATGGAAGTCCTGTTCCCACATTATCTCAATGGTGATGACGTAGATTCCGGGGTTTAATGTTTGCTCAATTACAATATTTCGATCATTATAGAAAATGCCATCTATGAATCTGAGCCCAAAGGGTTCAACCTTAGCGAGCAACATTCGCGCGATAGAGAAGGTATAAGGATCTCCTTTTCTACCAATAAACTTTCTCTCGTCCGCTTGATTCAGCGAGAGGAATATATGACTCTTTTTATCTACTTTGAGTCTGACCATTGAGTAATTCGGATTTTCATATGGAATGTTTGCATCGTCTTTTGCAAAATATTCCCTTGGCATTGGCTTGTTGTGTTTGAAATTCATCGATCGATAGTAGTAATCTTCATGCAGTTTGCAAACTCCAACCTAATAACCATAATATTATTTACAAGTCTTTGCAAGCTATCTATTACTCCTTCATAATACTTTGCAAAGTCATTAACGCTCATCCAAAACGTTCCATCGTCTGCCCTTGTGAAGTTTTCAACTTGTTTAATCACATCCGGGGTCCATTTGCTTGAGTGATCACTCCAATCTCCCTTCCATTCAAACCTCCTAAAAAGAACATATTATTTGTATCCGTTACGATTCATGAGTCAATTACCCCCACGGATTTCGGATTTGAATGATTCTCTCGGTTCCTTCAATCGTATGCACTTCTTTTGCGTCCAATATCGAATATGCATGACCTGAAACAATACCGAGCGGATTTCTCTCTTCTCTAGTTTGGGCGTTTTTAGTATAGCAAGTAATAAGGTATTTGCGATCGTCGCTCTCCTTAATAAAATTCCAGAGCTCCTGAGGGTCATTGGATTCTAAAAAGTCATAAGGAGCGCCTGTGAGATCACGTAGAGCATATGGAGGGACTCCTCCTTCAATAACATCATATCCTCCATATATTTTTGCATAAGCTTTCTCAAGTAATAGCACCCAGAGCTCAGGACCGTTGGTTTTCGTAAACGCTGGGCCACCATGCGGAGTACAAGGAAAG
>ENA-UOTZ01002053-UOTZ01002053.1-compost-metagenome-genome-assembly--contig:-NODE-2053-length-11521-cov-7.355820_pt1 | contig 11521 bp, 7 predicted proteins | sample MGYA00238144_ERZ746983 | MGnify/ENA primary metagenome ERZ746983 (study PRJEB28759, sample SAMN06268863) | compost metagenome | isolation source: single cell | place: USA: California, Emeryville, Joint...
TGCTATTTTGCTTGGGTTGTTCATCTCTTTTGCGGTCACAAGGAGCCTTACAGAAACCGACGTACCCAGCAAATTACTTATATCTCTCGACGTATTGGTAGGAGTAATGTTTGCGTGTGAACTCATGCAAATAGGAGCTAATTATTCGAATTACTTGGGAGATGTCTGGAATTATATCGACATGTCATTGGTTTGGGTACTGATTATAATCTCAAAGCTTTTCTGGAGGGATCCAGAAGAACACGTTACCTCTCTAACCTTTTTCATCTCAGTCGGAGTCATCATGTTCTTTACCAAAATGCTGCTTGCTCTTCGAGTCATTGACCAGATGAGACACCTTATTAGAATGATCATTTGAGGTTCTCAAGGATATGGTGAGTTTTATGGTGGTAATTATCGCCTACCTAGTCGCTTTCTCAATAATCTTCTACCAAACAAGAAGAGCATTACAAGAAGTGAATGCATCGAAAATTGAGCTAATAGGAAATTTCTTGCTTGTGGTAGAGGAATTAGAAGAAAAAACAGCGCTCACCACGACAATTGAAGATCTTGCGCAGCGAATGACTGCCATAGAATCTCAGCTCTCAATGGATACAAATTCGATAATGACAAAAATGACCGCAATGGAGACTGAAATGACAAATATATTGAAAGGCATGCGCCAGGAAATGACCTCCATGAAAGCTGAACTCAGCAAAAGCGAAAAGTAAGCTATATATTAAACCTTAATAAGAGATACATAAGATTGTTGTTCTATTTGATCATTTGCTATATGAGATCTGAAATGATCACTCGTAGAGATATATTTCAGCTCAATCAAGGTTGAATTGAAAGTCATAAGTCGTTGAAGAGTTTGTGAAATTGGAAAATAATCTCTAATGGCAATAACAAGAGATGCCGGAAATAGCAGCCATAGTTGGGAGTAAATCCGATCTGATTTACCCACTCTGACTCATTGAATAAAAAGGATGTAGGGTCTCGCTGAAGAATGGCTTCGTTGAAAACTTTAATCACAAGATTTCGTCGATATTGGTATCTGTCGATAGTCTCAAAGATGTAAAACTAATTGTTGCAATGATTTTGCTGGCATTTTGAGATCAACTTGGTATTTACTGGCATCAGATTGGATCACTTTTTGGAAGAGAAAATCGAGTTCACAGGGAATAGTAATTAATTCTTTCTTTCTTCAGGTAGGCTTATGCATTTTTTATATCTTTTACAAAAAAGTTTACACAAATCACAATAAAATATGAGAGGGTCATCTTTCGGTGATTTGTTTTAGGTGCTTTTCTATATAGCTGCCATTTCCCTAATAGTTTTGGTTTATGGCTTGCTTTTCAGTGCTGCCTGCTTCTAGCATTCTGTTGAATCTTTGAGTTGCAAACGACTAGCTGGGCAAGTTTGGTCTTGGAAGACAGCAAGGACAGATGCTTTACGGCAGCCTATACACGAATTAGTCTTTTCCATTTTGCAAGCTCCATTAGTTTTGCATACACAAGATGGGTATTTAGTCGAGCTGCATTTTGTTTTACTCTTTTCAAGAGGTGGACATAGTTTAGGATAACGTTTAGGGCAGCCGTTCCCTTCAACAACAGCAAATATATCTGGATTTGTGCAATCGATGCATCTATTTACCATGCCTTCAATGCATGTGCCATTATTGTAGCATGTACAGCCTTGAGCGAGATGTTTAGTACACATTTTGTTCTTGCATCTGTCTTGAGCTGTGCAAATTGCCTTAAGGTAAGGATCCTCCGATTTTTCGTTTTGAAATTCGGTTTGGACTGGCAGTTTTGAGTCATCGATTCTAATGCCGTACGAGGCACACAAGAAGAGAGAGAGTAAAACTAGCTGGATAATAAAGGCTTTCTGAAACAATGCCATGAAAACTTGAGAGGAAGTAAAGTGGACTGAATTAGTGATGATTATATCAAATTTGAGCTTGATATATATATAGGAGCAACATCGCTACTGGCCTTTACGGAAATTGGAATTTTCAGTTTTCCCGATGAGTAAACAATCAGATCCAGTAAGGAAACTTGAGAGAGGTTAGTATTCGTAATTACGATTTCTGGGTCAGAAAGATCCAATTTTCCAGAATTTTAAAAGACTGTTACTCGATAGCCAGTTAAGAAAATTCTGGACTTCATCAGAAGAATAGTTGGGAGTTTTAGCATGAGTTCTCTTGCGGTTAGTTGGTGTGGAGCTTCTATTTTGTTTCTATCTTTTCAATTTGGCATCGTTGAATATTTGTCACTCATGCTTTTCATGATGATGGTAGAAAAAGTTATGAAAAGTCATCATCAAGAATCTTAAAGCGTATAGACACAAAGTCAGTGAGGAAACGTTTTGCTATTTGAAAAAATAACAGGGCATTATCTCATGGATTCCTTTTTTTTTTTTAAAGAGTTCAGGTCACTTTTTATTTTACTTTGCTAAGAGACTTCTAAAAGGAGATTTTATGGCCAGTAGGACCTTCTCTTGAGTCTTTAAACAGTACAATGAAGAGTATCCCTCTTCAAGTATGGCATTATTAGGGAAAATATATCTGAACTTCATCAGGTTGCGAATGAAAATTTTCTAATTAAAACCCAACTTCCTTTCATACTTTAGAATCATTATTGTCTTTTTTTTTTGCTGTAGAATTGCGTTGCGTTCATAAGTTTCTATTTTCCTCCTTGATTGATTAAGTAATGTTTGTGTAATCCTCGTAAGATACATGTGTATAATTTTCATTAAATGAATAAAAAAAAATTTTTTCAATTAGAATATTCAAATTCAGTTTGCAAAACTGAGCTGTATTTTTTGAGTTCTTAATTGCTCCAACGCCATTCAAGGCTCCAACTATCCCGATTCTGACTTAATTATTTCTGTAGTGCGTTCTACTTGCAGATTCCATCTTTTTTGTAAAATGGTAATTTTGCCAAATATAACTACAAATCGAATTAACTCCAAACCATTCTCATTGGTATGCTTAAGAGAATTTAGAGTCAAATAAATTAACATTATCTCACTGTCGATGTGGATATACCTTTAATAATACTAAGGGTTGCTTTCATTTACTATCTCAATTCCACAAAAGAATTGCATGCATCAATACACTCTACAGCAGTAATTCTCAACAGAGTGAGCCACAATAGCCTGTTCTCTCGAGGGAGATCGATTGACAAACTCTTTCTATAGATTGTGATAGTGTTTCACCATACTTAACCATAGTAAAGAAAAACTATTTTTAATTTTGATACTACTGAGATGAGCTTCCCTCAAGAAAAAAAAGGTAATATTTTCTAACTAAATTTGAGTAATGAGACGCTAACTTTGCTATATCCAGGAATGAAGATGTGGCAAAATAATATAGGCATGAAAAAGCGATATATAGAGAGTTGCCCCTCTTACCTTTATAAAAGCAGCATGATTTAATGATGGTTTGAAACAGACAGAAGAAATTGAAGCGAATCAGAGAGCATAGGATGAAGAAAACTTAACAATTATTCCCGAAATTGGCGCAAATATTCACCTGATGAACCCTGGTTTATTTATGAGAGCATTGTTCTAAATAAAGCGTATCACGTCCGGGAGTGGGTGCCAAATCATAAAATTGTTTTTCAGGCATGCTTTCTCGATTTTTAGAACAAAATATAACTCTAAATTCAAGTTTTAATTGCGCTCATCATGGGGACCCATCTGCAAGCAAACTAGTAGACACCCTCATTTTTCTGGCACTCTCATAATATCCACGCTGCCACATTTTCTAGTTGCACCCTATTTGCAAAGTGCACTTCGTTTGCTAGAGCTACTCAGTATAGGCCTATCCCGTGGTTGCATTCGTTTCCTCCGTATTTAGCGTGGTTGGCATTCAAGATTAAAAATTATACTTAGCATTCTCTACTGGCACCTTTGACGGTGTGGTGGTGCTGTTCACCAGACCTGTTTGTATATTTATTGCTCAATAAGGCGGCCGACAACTTCCACGACTCCAAGTCGGCGCATATGGCTTAGCACCTCTTTTCATGCACTAAGTTGCTGTTCGTGGCACATTTAATAATTCTCAAGACTGTCTGACACTCTTGTTAAGAGAGAAGTCATCGAAAGAAATGTATAAACATTCCATGTTCCAGAATTTCACGAAAAAATTAATCCTGTGTATTTACTTATAATACGAACCAATTAAGAGTTTCATTAATACTGACACAACCTCTTGCAATGGAATAATTCATTTTCCATTACATTTTAGTTTTTTTAGCCAAATTTTCAAAAATTTTGCCTTTCTCATGGTCTTCTAGCGATTTAAAAAGTCGAGAAATATTTCGATAAACCTTCCCCACCCTTGCATTATCAGCCCCAAATTGTTTCTTATTCACTTCCAACAGCAACATTTGGTTTTCTAGCGCGTTGTGATAATCACCGAGATATTCATATGTCGTTGCTATGAAATCTAAATACCTCAGCGCATTTATATTATATGTCTGTTCGTTCTCTTTCTTGAGAAGTTGGTGCGCCCTTAAATGATAATACAATCCTTTCTGAAAATCTCCGAGTTTCACGTAGACTCTTCCAGTATTCGATAGCAGAGAATGCTGCACATGGGGAATATTTCTCAAAAACTTTTCTCTCAGATTCATGCACTTTAGAAAACAACGCAAAGAATTCGTATAATCTTTCAACTCAAAGTATGTTTGCGCAGTATAGTTGAGACAGTTCGCGATCATTAAACGGTCACAGTAATTGATCACTTCAGTGTCGATGATTTTATATAGTGCTCTTTCGAAGCACACTAACGCTGGGCGTAGACGCTCTTCCTTCTTGTGAGTAAGTCCCTGTTCTATCAATAATTTGGCAGCTTTCTGTTCCTGGGTTAAGGGCTCTTCGCTATCCTTTTTGGGTGGAAATGATTGAATAAAAGTTTCTTGGATCAACTTTAAGCATTTTCCAGAGGACCAGCGTTCTTCGGGAATCACTTTTAACATGCCTTCTAACACAAAAGCTATAGTAGAACTCGTCTTTGCGACTTCTGCGATCAAAGGGAGCAATGATTTCCTTTCATTTGCGCTGAAACTATCCTTCAGGAGACTCAGTTTGAGGAGCGCGATACCAGCAGCGTAGACGTCTGCTTTCAACCAGTCGATTTGGTTGCCGTTTTCTTGACGACTGCATTCTGGGGCTAGATAGGCAAGAGTTTTCATATTCATGCACTGAGGATGATGTCCATGAACTTCGAAGTCTCCTAACTTCAGACTGTCTGAGTTTGAGCAATAGAAAATATTTTCATCTTTGATGTTAGAATGAAAAACACCGTTTTTGTGAGCGCAAGCAAGACCATTGAGAAGAGTAAACATGAATTTCATCAGTTGTTTCTCATTCAAACCAGTTTTTGCAGCTTTTTTCTCATTAATAAGAACGGCAAGATTTTTGTCTACATACTCCATGACGATGGCGCATTTATGCTTCAACGCGAAATTGTTTTCAACCTCAATGAACTCACATAGGTAGGTATGGACAACACATTTGTTGTTCCATGTATTCATTTTGCACATTCTGCGCGCTTTGATAAATGCATAATGATAGTCTGGGTCCTCTCGGTTGGCGTATTCAAGGATCTTTACGGCGCAGCGAGTTTTGGTTTTTGTGTTGAATGCTTCCAGGACATAACCTTTCGGTCCTTTGCCGACTTCTCTTTTGTTTTGAAGGTTTTCTGCCTTCCAATGTTTTTCATTGGTTAAGTCGGCTGGACCAGGTGTCTTTTTAGCATTTGACGGGCTTTGTCCCATAGGATGCAAGTGTAGTTACGATGATTTGAATGGAGTGTTGAGCCTGGTAAGAAGTATTTGTCCAGCCTTAATTTTAATAAGTTTAAAGATCAAAACATATCAGAGAATTGACTCAGGAAAGAGAGCTATTTACAACAATTCCTTTGTTTTTTTTTCTCTTATGCCAAAGTAAGAGAGAGTGAGAGGTTTATTTCTATAATACATTTGAAGTTTAGTCATTATTTAGTTTAAGTGTTGGAGGAAATTTGCTTCAAATATGCAAGGATAGGTTTAATATTCTGAAAATATTTTCGAAGCAACTCATGTTATTAATTTCCTTTTTCTCGGAAATATTCTTCCTTTTTCCCTCTTTCCTTCTTTCATTCTGTTTTCCTATGTCTCCCTCTAGTTTTCGTAAAGAAACTTGAGTAAGCTTATCTTTTTAAAGTTATAAATTTCGTAAGTTTGTGATTCATCAAACGAAAAAAGATATATATCAATTATATACAAAAAACTTTACATAGTAATAATTATCATCATATTCATTCTCATATTCAACAAAAAAACCTTATCTCAACTCAGTCGCATTAAGTAGCAGCGAAGACGGCTTGCTTTTCTTTTCTTCGGGAAACACTTTCCAGAATTTTAGTGTTTCATCACTTGCTCCAGTCACAATAGTTTGACCATCAGGTGAGTCTGATAGGTACAAAACTCTCTCGGAATGACTTGCTGGCCCGCTTATCACACATTTTTTCTCCATCGTATCAAAATTCCAGACCACTATCTCGTTTCCCATCAGTCCATGTGTGCTTACAAAATCATTGGAGTTACGAGAAAACAACAGGTTGCAGACCTGTGAGCCAGCATCTACTTCGTGGACCATGCTCATTGAAATCGTGTTCCAAACACTAATCTTTTTATCTGTATAACCTCCTCCAGCAAGAAGAAGATGTTGCTGATGCGGTGACCACGTCAACGCTTTTACTGCTGAATGGTGATGGGTAATTATCAGCTCAGGTGTCTGCTTCCTCGCATTCCAAACAAACACGCGGTTATCGTTTCCACCAGACGCTAACATGAACCCTGAAGGCGACCACTTCAGCCCACAGACCTCATCAGTATGTCCTTGATATATTGCAACAGGTGATGGCTTGGCACGAGTGTCAAAAGTCAAGATCGCCTTATCTTTGCCTCCTGTGGCGAACACGCATGGATGGGTCCAAGCAATGCAGTCTATGCGGTTTGTAGTGTAGTTGCTTGTGTAAGTGCATTTCCCGCTGGGATAATCCCAAAGCTCAAGAGTTCCATCGCTTGATCCCGCTGCCAAAGTGTCTCCTTCAGGATTCCATTGCACAGCTGTATAGTCAACCAGAGGCGCGTTCTCTCTGTAACTGAATTTTGTAACCTCTCCGCAGTTGCCATCCCATATCCACACGTTCTGACTCAAAGAAACTGCTAGTTGGTTCTGACTGGACCAATGGATGAGGGTAAGGTAGAAATCGTCGATTAAACTTGGAGCGTCCAGAATTTTCGAAGGTGTTTTTTGGATATTCCATTCCGCTTTTTTAGATTTCATTGGCTCCGATTCATCTTCAATGTCCATGAAATTACTGATAGGCACAGTGTTAACACGAGTCTTGCTTTTCTTTGGGGTTTTATATTGCAAAACTTTGGCCTTTGGTGTCCCGTTGCTTGAGGCATTCCTTGGAGTGGAAGATGAGGCTTTAACCAGAGAATTCTTTATTTTGGGAGTTATAAATTTGTCAAAGAGATCAGGCTGCTTGATGTCTAATACCTGCGATCCGAGAAGGAAGTTATAATCGCTGTTTGTAGCAGATTCAGGCTTGGTGCTATGCGAGTCTCTTTGGTTGAGTTCGAAGAGATTTTTTGTGGAGGTTGTGATTCGAAAGGGGATGCAGCGATCACTGAGAAGGGTTGATTGAGATGATTGGGTTGATAGACTTGAGGTCGGACTTTTAAAAGTTTTTTGAGGAGAGAAGAAGTCGAGAGGAGAATCGCGTTTGAATAACTGAGGAGTGCTTAAGGGAAGTTTGCTCTTAAACAAACGAGAGTCTGGTGTTAGGAATGATTCAGGTTGTGGCGATTCGAACAACTTGACGTCACACCGATTCATGGTCACCGAACGGAAATGGGTTGTGTCAAATTTCGTAAAATCGTTATATTAGAAGCTTGAGTCATGATTTGCGCACTTATAAATCCGCCGCTCGTACCAAAATGTTTGAAATTAAAAATCCCTCTTTCGCGCAATTATTCGGTTTTTAACTATTAGATTTTGGAATGAATATAATACAATGCGAAGCAATAGTTGCTCAATATGGAATTAACTTATTTTGTTGGGGTGCTCTGTTTGAAGAAAGTTCAAAGCAACCTAGAGAGAACTTTACACCAAAAAGATTTGGTCATTTGAAAGATATTTAGCATATATATTATTCATAAGCGATGATCAAGTAATAAATTATCTCGTCCTAATTCTACAATAAGAGCATCGCTTCCTACTTCATGTGAAAGACGATGCTTCAGTTCTGCAATTCGTGAGAAATTGGCAATGAGGGTAATAGCCTTTGAATCGAGTCTTAAAATTTTCACTATCTATTTGCTTACAATTATCAGAGCTCCTGTATCTCCCTTTATCTCCGATGAGAAAGATGAAAATGAGGAAAAGATTAAATTCAGTGAATTCAAGATCCAAAGGAGGCAGAACTGCAAAATGATCTCTAACAGTTAATCCCGTAGATTATGATGTGAATTTACAAGATCAAATTGAAAGTTAGAATTATCCTCAAGAGCAGACACGCGCGATATTTGAATATAATTTCTGTGGCAATGCATCCTTTATCATCTACAATTTTCTTTGCACAGGCATCGTCAACCCAAGCTTTGAAGGCTAATGACTTATTATTCTCAATATGCACTCAAGACAGAGGCAATGTGCAAACTTTCGCAATCTACAAATTTGCATTTCCTAAAAAAAAAAATAATGCCAGTGTTCCAGTGGCAAACTCAAAAAAAAACATTACTTACAGAATTCAAAACAACTTTGGATTAATTTGAGCTGTAAGGCTTTTACCTGTGACTTAAATTATCAACAATCTTTTGAAACTTTTCAATCAAACTCAAAATGCAGCTGAAAACTGCCAGTATCCTCACCACCTCCATTGCCTTGCTTTATATAATTGTCAACCTATTCACCGAAAAGGAGCAGTTCAAAGCAAGCATTCACCTTGCAATATGGATGCAATCTCACAGTTCTTCAATCCTCGACTTTTTTATGGCATTCTGTTCATTCCTTGGATATCCATTTCTTGTCATTGTACTCGCAATCTACACCTTCGTCGAACCCAACAAATTTCTCGCCTATAAAATAACTTTCTTCTGCGTAAGTTCTGGATTCTTGAATGGAGTCCTTAAACTACTCTACGCTTCTCCTCGCCCATGGTACGCAGACGAGAAAGTCTTGGTTATGGAGTGCTTGGAAACTGATTTTGGAAGACCATCTGGCCATTCAATGTTCAGCATTTACGTTGGCATAATGTTCTATCGATCTTATATATACAAATCCGAAGAAGAATTGCTACCCGAGGTCGACGCAGAGGCATTCACCTTAACACCTAGGACTTCTAACAAGGACATCTTTGGTGCTAGCGACAACAAGAAGAGGTTTATTTTCATTTTGTACGTCATTGCTGTTATTCTTGTGGGTGCTTCTAGAGTATACAGAGGAGCTCATAGCTTCGATCAAGTCCTACTAGGATGGTCCTATGGGATCTTATGCTTCCATTTAACAGTCTACTATCTAGAAAAACCTGTGGAGAAGCTATTTAGCTCGTATTACGATAACTGGGATACAAATTTCAAAAGGCATTTGTTGATTCTACTGCTGACATTTTTCGTATGTCTTCTCTTACCGATAGGAATCTTCGTGATGAAGGACGGATCTTTAGACTTGCAACCTTGGGCAGAACTAATAAAATCGAAATGCGGGGTGTCCGACAAGAACCAAATGCTCGTTGCGTATTCACTTTACTCGACGGCATTCGGAGCGCTTTCTTTTGGAATACTATTTGGGATACTGTTTGGAACAAGAAACGTGTTAAGCCGAAGGAGCGTTGAGAGTCATAGTTGTAAAAAGATCGGAATCAAAATCATGATAGCTTTCTTCATAGTGGGACTGTTTGGTTTGGCTGGTTATATGATTCCTGTTGCAGATAACCCTTATGTGATTTATATGCTGAAAGGATCCTTGCTGTTGTTTGTTGTGGGTTTTTTCATGCTAGCGGTGCTGCCTCGGATTTATCAAAGGTTTCAGCTGGAAATGGAGGAATTAGAAATAGGATCAGCGCGTACGAATATTGAACAGAACGAGTCTGAATTAGCGATCTGAGCAAGAGAAATAAAGCAGGTTTTTTGAATGAGAAATTTAATTTTTCGTTTATTAGCTTGTTGCTATGGAGATTGAGATTATGCTCGGGTACATTAGTTGAATAATAATGCATGTGATAATTATGCTGTACACAAAACAGAACAGAACAAGCAAAATTTATAGTTTCTTCATGTTAAAGTGAACTCATATTTTCCCGAAAACGCATGAAACGGTTTTTAGCAAAAACTGATGTAAAACTGATGTGGCCTTCTTCTGGCAAAAAGAATCTGTAGTAGATATCTTTTATCTCACTTACGCGAAAAAAACGACAATTGAGATTACGGTTTTTCTGTTAGTTTCATATTTAGTTCAGTTGCCAATAACTTCATTTTTTTTTAATGCAACGGCTAAAAAGGTGGTTTCCTAATAATAAAATAATCTTAACTCTCTGATAAAATGAGAGCCATTGCGAAACAAATAAGAGATCTTTTTCCCTTTTTCATCTGAAGCTTTAACCATGCACAGTACAGTTTGAGTCATATAATCATATAGGACTTCTTGCAAGGCCAAAATGCTACTTAAGGTAAAAATTTAAAGGATATTTCTCCAGATCTAACAACTATTACGAAGGTTTCGAAGTTTGCTTCTCGCTGCTTACTCTGACTTGCTTCGGCCTGAAAGGGCTGCTGGGAAGAGAGCCTTTTTCTATAAAACCATAAAAAACACCTATCAAATAACACTCGGAAACAGCTACCAGATTTAATTAAAATGATTAGCTCGATAAAAAAAACGAATAAAAAATTGGCTTAAAGCAATAAATACTAAAAAACGGGTTAAGGAGAATTATATTTTTGTTAGACCAAAATAATCAAGACTGCATTTCTTTCAGATGCGCCTTCTGTTCTCATACACCCTTATTTTCGTGTTAATAGTCTTCATTTTACCAAATGAAGGCTATTCCGTTCGAAATATAATCAAAACTGGTCTTGATATTCCATTGACTTCTAAAGACATCCTATTCAACATCAAAAACGACGAAGACACACTTTTTCTCGCCAACGATGAAGATGTTGGGGTCACATCCATTCAAACCGAAGAGCCACTCGCTTTTGTAAAATAATTTGGAAAACTGATTTATTCATTCATTCTTGATTAGGTGCAACTAAAAGACCACGGAAACACGACTGATGGCCGGCTCAGACATACAAGAATAAAATCAACGAAAAAAACAAAACCTACATACGAAATATCAAATAAGACTCAACAACATTATTCACAACCTGAACTGGCATTGACCGATGTAACTTCTAAACTCTCGGCTTTTTTCGGCATTCTTATGTAATTGTTTCCCTATGCCTTGAAGAGAACGTTTTTGATCAGTTTTTTTGGTCCT
>ENA-UOTZ01002056-UOTZ01002056.1-compost-metagenome-genome-assembly--contig:-NODE-2056-length-11487-cov-4.391674_pt1 | contig 11487 bp, 6 predicted proteins | sample MGYA00238144_ERZ746983 | MGnify/ENA primary metagenome ERZ746983 (study PRJEB28759, sample SAMN06268863) | compost metagenome | isolation source: single cell | place: USA: California, Emeryville, Joint...
TTCGATAGCATGCCACGGAGCTTTGTTTATAGAAAGTTTGTATAAGCTATGCCAGCGTGTTTTGATTTGATCAATCTTCTTGCCTGGGTAAATGCTAGCAATATATTTCCATGATTCCTCGCTCTGCAACCAAAAAAAAAAGAAATAAATTAGATAACGCTTCGAAATGAGTTATATATTACCAAATTCGCGTAGTCCTCATTCTGAAGTACACAGTAGTAGGCAATTATAGAAATCAGCAGTGTTGTCTCTTCTTCGCTCCAGTTCTTGCGAGCTTGTTTCGGATGCTTCGCTAATTTGAAAAGTTGGCGCTCGAAATAATCCGCGAGAGACTGATGGTCCAAAATTTTCGGTATTTTGAATGTCAAGTTCTTTTTAAGCTCTGAAAAGATCGAGTCGGTGTATCCAGACACACTTTCTGCGGCCTTGTGGAAACAATAGAAATTCTTTCGAACTTCGGTGACTAGAAAAGTAAATTCCCTTTCGCTTTGTGATTTTCCTTCGATTTCATTCCCGTTGAGGTATACTCCGTCTTCTCTTTCATATGGATACTCAATTTTCGATTGGAAAGACTGGTTTTCCGAACTATATGATGACTCATGAGGAAATTCGGGGCCATCAAGCCTTACTAATCAGGAAAAAAAAGGGTAAAAGGCTGTTTTTTTGTGAGATTGTTACTTTCTTTTCGTTGCGGATCTTCATAGACAAACTCGGCGCAGTTGAAATAATTTATTCTGGGGCGTTTGTCCACCAAATTCATCATTATCAGTAGTGTGTTTTTTTCAAAAAAATAATTAACTAATCTGAAAGGTTCTAAGCAGAATTATTTAATTAATTTCTGATAAAATCGGAATTCGGAAGACACTATCAGTAACAAAAGCGGACGATAATTTTAGGTGAATTATGAATCACGTTTTTTTTTTTTAACGAGATTAAGGAGAGGTTCGTTTCGAAAAATTGATTGGCTCGTGAGTTTAATTCAAGGCAGCGACTTTCTGGATTCAGCAAAATGCCAGATTCAATTGAGATTTTACGCTTAAAATGAGAGTAAAATCTTGCAGAAAAAAAAAAAAGCCTGAGATTATCGGAAATGAAGGCTTTATAATAGAGGGTATTGTCATAAAATCCGATTTCGTAAGCCTAGGCTAATAATTGAGTGATTTTGTTCACCTAATTACTAAAAATAGTGAAAAATCTTCTTTGAAATTATTATAACATATCGGTTGTACACGTGTCAAGGAGGAGAGATGTTATCTGAGAGTTACTCAAGGCGAGTCAACAAACGTGCTTAGAAATTAAAAAGACAACTAAACAGAAAACCCGCAACTAAATTTTAGAATAGAAATAAACCTCTACAAAAACTGTTAAATTCGGGTAAATATTTTTTTCTGAGGTGAATCCCCCAAACCCAAATTTCTTTTCAGTACATGGGTGTATCATTATATATATATCTAGAATAGTTTGATTGAGGGATTCTGACTACTAACTCGCCAGCCACAAACTTTTTGATGGCACGAAGGCCATATTATCTTTAGCCATACTTATTGTGAGCTGCCACAATTTCTCGTTCCTTTGTTGATTTTGTTTGAAATTGTTAGTTTTGTAAGTTACGATGGATTTGTTTTTATTTGGCTCACTCTTGAGCGATAAAGTATCCTTTGCTGAAAAAAATTGCCAAGAAAGAAGATAAATTATTTTCATCTTTATTGCAAGGAACAGCAAAGATTTTCTCATCTGACGCTTCTAATTCGACAAAATTGGTGATCGAGCGAATTTTTTTCTCTTCAGTTGAGTATCCAACATTACATCGTAAAGATATTATTGACAGATATTACTTGCACATAATTCATGTATTTTAAAAGGTCATTAAAACTTGACGAGACAACTCCTACAATGTTTGCAAGCTTACTTTATCACCTGTTTGGTAATTCTCTCTTAGAATTGCCTAAAATTGGTGTATAACACTGAGAAAATTAGTTTTTTGGAATATTTTTCGTCTCTCAAATCTGAAAGTGAATGATTGTCAAATCAACTGCTCTACTAGCTATTCAGTGTAAAATTGCGAATTCTAAACAGGAGCATCTTTGTTTGACTTGAGAGCAAATAATATTCATTCATAAATTAGAGAGCATACTTTTCACGGCTTTCTTTATGGTTAATAATATGAAATATAGAACCAGTTCTCATCAAATCTGTAATCCAAATTCGACAGAGAGGTTGTCGGCAGCAGAATTCCCGATCCAAAAATACAGAACGTACCTGGAAGGGCTGCCAATGCTCCTTTAAGGTAATACTCAAGAATCGCTGTCTGTGAAGGTGATAACGTCTGTCCCACAACAGTGGCCGTACCAGCAACATAACTTCCTGACCCCAATACGAAATTCAGCGTTCCCGTGGATTCTATGCTCGGAACGACTCCTACATTCGCAGTGAATGTGATATTAGCTAAACTCGTTGCAGAATCAACAACATTGACACCACAATTAGTTTGAATATTCAAATTAACCATATTCAAATTTGCGTCAAAGGTCGTGGTCAATGGACTTGTTGGTGTGCACGTGAACTCGACAAAAGAGCCAAAAGGCGCTTTGGAGGCAAGATCAGGAATCACATTACTTAGATCACCGATAGAGTAATCAAACGTAGTTAAAGGGAAGAGGCCCTTGTCAAAGTTCCACACGAAGTAGCCATTATCGTACCCAAATTGAATGAAATTCTGGAATCCTTGCAACGAATAGGCAATCTGATGTGGCTTTCCGCCCTTGATAATATTCACGGTGCTAGTGTCAGAGGTATTGGTGTATCCGTTTACTTCGATACTTCCATTGATCGTGGCGAGGGTAGAAAAGTCCGTTGCGTTAAAATTGGAAAGAGTGTATGAGTTGTTCCAGTTGAAGGAGCGTCTTAGTGTATACTCATAGCTCATAACAGTTGGCCAAGCGCTATCATTGTTAGCATAGGCTGTGTTAGCTGCGGCTATCACTCCTTCGATGATTGGCGCATTGATAGCACCAGTAACATTGGTGTTAAAGGCGGTTGTGATGTTTTGGTTGACAGGTTCGCTGGAATTTGGTGAGAAAGAGGTTGAAACAGTGAATGAATCCCATGTAATTTGAAAGTCTGTGACAACGTGTTGAGGCTTTCCGTCACTAGAACCGATATAAGTTGAATAGCTAGAATTAGTTGCAGTGATCGCGGCTTGTCCAACTCCTGCGGCTTGAGTGTTACCCGCGTTGCTAAACATAAATCCAAAGTTTGCAATGAACTTTGTGTGAACGATAACTACCACAGAGGAATTTGAAGCATTGATGACGTAGTTGTATGAAGGTGAGGTGACTCCAAAAGATGCCATGGTGATGTTAGTTATGTTTAAGGTACCGTCTTGCTGGAAGAGCTGATCTTGTAATTGGATGGTGCTACATTGTTGGCTGAATGTTGCAGCGGCATTTAAGAAAGTAGTGGCTATATTAAGAGTAGATTGATCTCCGTAGATAACGATGTTTCCGGAATCGGCTCTGAGGAGAGCTGCTGTACAGCTCAATATGAAAATCGCGAAAAATGCTTTCATTGTTTTCGTTTTCGAATAAAATCTTGAATTCGAATGCTTTTAATATCTTCCTTAGCGATTAATTTTCATTTATTGACAACAAAATTTTGATAGAAAAATTGACTCTTGAATTATTTTGGTAAGTGGTTCTATAATGGGGCACCTCTGGTCATCAGTAGAAAATGAATTGTTTTTTGTATTAAAACAAAAACTTCGTGACTTTTGGTAAAATCAGATTGAATGCCCATGTTCTAAATTCTTGAGGATAGCTCTTTTAAACGTTATTTTCCAAAGGCAATCAAGGATTCAATTACCATATTTCACTTGGTTCGCTCAGCAAGGTAGCAATTTTCACGATAAGTAATTCGAGAGAAAACAAAACGAAGATGCGTAAATTTTATCGTTAGTACACATAAATCAATAAAATTACCAACGGCATTTATTTTTTATTGATGCAGAGACACAAAAGCGAAAGGTAACTCTTTGTTCAATTCAAAGGCTCATCCAATGATCTTCTAGTGATATTAAAAAGGGATTGAGTACCCAACGATCAAGCTCACGTTCGGACTTACACAGCAAACCTTTGGAATGCTCCCTAAATCTTCAGGTACCACATCAGATAATATTTAGTATCAGTTATTCTCCTATATAAATAGCGATGCAATGACCGCACAAAGACAGGTGACGCAAGTTTCGGTAATATCGGAAGAGTGCAAGAACCCGAAACGCCTAGACTTACCTACCGAAGGATATCGCATGATTCTGATCGAAGAGATACTCAAGATGGCGAGGATCTCACAGAAAGGCTTGATAAATGCCTGTCTGAGTCTCGAAAATCTGCCAACTTGCTTCAGAAATTACTTTCGGAACGAGATGGCCGTCTTTCACTTGGCACCCATAGTGACAGGCATTCCAAAGCGCAGGTGATGACGACTATAGCTTCAGAGACGCCATGCTCAAAGGAGAATTCTCACTTGTCCTTTGTCCTAAGGAACACTGATCACAGCCAGCGTTTCGGGAATAAAGAAAACCAGCATCGCGTCATGCTTCTGGATATGAGCAATACTCCTACGACTAAAAATCCGAAGAGCCATACTGGGACGCCAGCTCCGCTGCGAAACAATCAAGCTTCTTCCATATCAAGTATCTCGCAGTACAACTCTATCAATTCGAACCCTCAAGCCGAATTGCCTCCAAAAGAACACGCTTACGGTAAGACTCAGAAATTTTATTTTCCTCACACTTTGATAAAAAAAGACGCGTTGGGTGCGTTTGGTGCAACGACAAGCCATCACCTACATCGTAACAGATCAAATGAAACCAGTGGCTATGATCTGAAGGATCAAACGAATCAAAATAATGACAACCTTAATGTTTCTAAGATGTAACACCTTCTGTGTGCATTTCAATGCTAAATTATCTGAAAAAGCTTTTCAGAGAAAATGAAGAGAGAGCTAGAAAATTATCGACGGTCTAAATCTGTTGAATGGACATCAAGTCTTCCGCTACAGCAAAGAAATAGTTTCTACGCTCCCTCAAGACAGCTGGAAAATAATCCTAAACATCAAGAGTAAGAAACAAAATATTCCAGGCTCAATCTAAAAATGAATTTATAATATAGATATAATCTTTTGAAGAGAAGGAGCCTAGAAAATGGGTTCCATAGCAAGCGGTTTGACTATCAGTATGACGAAGTAGAAAAGTAAAACGTTAATGTACCCCTTCAGAAACCTTACCTATTTGTGGTATAAAGGGAAAAAATAAGAAAGGATCAGTTGGCATTAGAGGAGGCTAAACTCGCCTCTAAAAGAGGCTCGTTGGCAAAATCGAAGAGCGTTGGGAGTTTTCGGCCTGAAATTTTTATAAGCGATAGAAGCACTTGTGGAGGACATGAACTGAGCAATTCAAACGTCGAACTGGGAAAGAATAAGAAACAAATCGGTGGGGAAACAGAAAGGAAATCCAACCGCACCTATTCCTCAAGTAATCTAATGAAAACAAGTTCTAAATATCTTTCTCAATTCACATAGATGAAGCTAAAGCTCAAAATTTTATGGAAAGGATGCTCAAAGACTTAAATCGAAGAAAAAGAGCCTCAGAATGTGCTCAAAAAGTCAAAGAGCAAGAAGAAAAGGATGAGGTACTCTCGGCTCTTCTTTCATTTGCTAATCCACGATGTAAAGATTGTAAATAATAAGACCCACTTGTACAAAGCATTCCCAGAGAAAGGAGAGAAAGGGCTTAGCAACAGAACCAGACCTTCATCTCAATCACCAGCCAAACCTTGCCAAATGGACATCAGCGAGCGTTCTAGTCCCCGACGAGCTACTTTAAATCCCTCTTCGAATACTAGCAGATATTCTCCTCATATTCGAGAAAAGCTATCTCACAATATCCCTAAAGTTCTCAGCCCAGATATTGATTATCCTGATTCTGACGAAGAAATAGAAAAACCAGTTACACCGCCTAAACCGACGATTCAGCTGGAGCAGTTCACAGAATTGCTTACAAATTTTTTGAAGGCAAAAGAGAATGAAGAAACGAGGACGACGAGGAGAGAATCTGGAGGGACCACGGCAAAATCAACGAGAGAGAGCACCAAAAGAGTGACTCCGATGAAGGTTGCTCCTCCTAAGACTCCATTGAAAGGAAGTTTGACACCGGCGAAATTGAATCTAACGAACTATCGCACTTCTGTAAAAGAAAGCAAACCAATATTAACTAAAGCTACTGGGATGCAGAATAACCATAACCAAGGCCAGAGAACATCGGTTGGCAATAGTCTCGCAGTGAAAACTACGCTTAAAGCTCCAATTAGCAAGAAGTCTTCAAATCTAAAGGAAAATTTGACGAAAAGTCTAAGCTATTCGAAGGTTTTTATGAGGAAATAGACATTATTCTAGGAGTGCATATACATATATATCTCTAGGCATATAAGTGGGAGAGTGTTTAGAAAGTGTATTTCTCTCCCTTCATTTTTTTGTTGGGGATATACGAGCTGGTTTGGTTGTAATTATAGCTGTTTTACTTAAAATGTTTCAAAACATTGAATAAATATAAACCGTCAGACAAGAGACTAGTAATTTTCTCATGAATGACATAGCCAACACTCGTTAAAGGAATTCAATAATTTCTTTGAATGTGATATCTACGAGCTATCAAATTCCTGAGCGAAATCTCTCATAATTTCTATAATGAATTAGTATAGAAGAAACTCCTTAGTATCACAACATCAATTGCTGTTCAGGAAAGTTAAAAGCAGTGCTCAAATTTTTCATTTGGACTATTTCATGAGTTTGTGTGATCTTAATGTCATAAGGTAAATGCTAACTTATACAGCAATGAGACGTAATTCGATTAAGCTGTGCTGCATAAGCGGCTCTTTATCAGCGGCTTTAGTGGATAAAATCAATTCTCAAAATAAGAGCCACTTAATAAATCAAGTAATTCGGTACTAAGTTTTCCAACCTTCGAATCTTCTGGACCTGATAGCATTTTTATCGTCGCTGTATTTCCTTGATGATAGAAACTTACAAAAGGATTCAGTTTTCCTTTCAAGTCTCTTGCTTCTGCTTTGAACGCATCCCCAGTGATGATTAAATGCCCTATTTCAGCGTCATATTCACAGAGGAACGTTTGACCATTAAAATTTTGGATGCTGCCGTAGCAGTTGACCATTCTTAAGAGGTGATTATTATAGTATCCTGCGCTAGTTAATGCGTAGCATTCTACGAGGTTAGGAGTACCAAAATCAACAACTTCATACTTTTCCTTATCAATCAGACCAAATTCAATCCAGTCTCCATTTTCTCGTGTAATTCCTCCCAAAGTAACTTCCCATGTATAAGTCGCTTTCTCAAAAGGGATATTCCCATAAACGATTGCATGGCCAGTTCCAGAGGCTTTAGTTGCCGTGAGATAGTCATTAGAAAGTTTTATTGACCTATCCTTCGCCTCAGGATCGAGGTACCAAGGACTTGTTGACCCAAAACTCATGGCCTGAGTGATTTCTTTCTCGAATAGACGTTTAAACTTCTTGTAGACTTGTCGAATTTCCGACCTTTTTGTTTCGAGGGATTGAAGAATAGATGTTATTTCCATACTAGAATGGCCTTTGTAGCTTTTTATTCTTTCTGATAACCCTTCCCAGTAATTCTCAAAAAATTGGTTAATTCTGCCAGTTTTTGCATCAGAATTATAATTCTTCTCCTCGCTTTCTATCTCGAGTAGTAGCTTCTTGATCTCCTGTCGATTTATGATATCACTGAGTACCTTGTTTTTTAATGAGACTGAGCTTTCAATGGTTTTGAGCTGTTTTTCAAGGGCTTGCTTTACTTTGGCCTGGCAATCATTCAAAAATGCCTCGAAAGAAGTTTTTATTGAAGCAAACTCTTCATTGAGTAACGCATCCAATTCTGTGAGTAGTATAGTTTTATCTTCGGATTTTGCGTTTGGTTTCATCTGTTCTAAGCCTAATGCTTTTACTTCTTTGAAGCAAGGGATAGACAATAATTGAGAGCTGTCACATGATAGAAATTCTTCAAGGAGAAGAATGTTCTGTGAGCAGGATTTGTGGGTGTAGATGAGGCATTTCATGCAGAGGAGCTTTTGATCCTTGCATTTGTGATTAGTGCAAATACCTACAATCGATGACTGATGGTGTTCTGGTATCAGACACTTCCAAGCCCATATCTTATTTACGGGTTTGCTACTTTTCTGTACATCTCTAGGTTGTTGCACTGGGATTTTCTTTCTTGCCACAATTGTTGGCTGCGCTTTTTCCATCTCTATTTAAATAGTATTCAATAATAATGATATCAGAGTTAACTTAATCGACTTGAGTCAAAAAATAATTAACTCAGAAAATAATGACTGCAATAATTAAAAGCACAGCGCGGTATACTTTTGAAAAAGATTAGTCTCAAGATGGTGTCCGGAAATCAGAACCAATGGAGGGATGTTTAAAAGGAAGATAATAGTGTTAATTTTAATTCATATATCATATGTTTACTTTGTGAAAGAACTTCTTTCTTACATCGCTCTTCAGTTTTTATGTTTAAAGCAAATTTTCTAGAGTCTGTTTTCTCACAGCAAGCAATTTTCCTTTTTGTGTAAATTCTGATGAACATATTTTATGCCACAAAAGGCAAGAAAACCAAAGGATATTGCATTAAATTCAGTATTTGCCAGCTAAATTTGTACAAGGATATCAAACTAGCGCTTTTCTTCCTGGCTAGACCAAGCAAACCAGTAAAACACTGCAAATATGCATACGAACCAACAATCAAATATATCCACATTGTTTATCTGCATCAGCCCGCATTTACTCATATTAAATCTAAGTTTTAGTTAATATCGTAATTCCGTAAACTCTGCATTTTACGTAATCGCGATAATAATTCCGCTGGAAATTTTTAGAGCGCTACTCCAATAAGAATATACCATGCCTTAGTGTAGTTCGATCCAAAGCCCTCGTCTCATTGGATGTAAATTAGCTGCAAGGATCATAAAATATCACTTTGGAAATCTCTCATGAAAACAATATCTCTAAATCACTTCCTATTCTTTTAGAAAACAGTAAAGATGTTCAAATATCAGACGAGATGTATCAAAATACAATTGGATTTGTTAATCGCGTGATTCTCAATTGAAAGGTATCAAAGACTCGTTTTATTCTGTTCAAACTAGCTCCCAAATTTACAAATTTTGGCGACTGGTCAGTAAACTTATAAACTTATCCGGCTACGAAGATTTTTATCCTGTTAAACAGTATTAACATATATATAATTTTGTCCTTCTTTCTATCAAATTTTAATAAAAGGAACGCTTTCTCTTTAATTTTATCCCTTTCACCCATCATTAATTGCGCTGGAACAAATTAAGAGCTAATAATTAACGTATATACAAGCCTTATAGATAAAAAAATAATTCTCAGACAAAATCATTCCCGTCTGTTTAACATGCTCATGAATAAACATCCATCCAAAGCGGTGGCCTCCTCTGCAAAACTAATCAATATTGAAGGAAATGACAGAATGAGATCGAAGCACGTTTGGGAAAAGAATCTCTTTCCAGTCAGCATCAACGCTCGATCTCGCATCAACTGGACCAACGGACGTATGCTCGCAATAGGCGCAAAATCTCTAAGCCTCAGCACGGATCTGAGAGAAATTAACTCAAATTTCAAGCTACAGAGACTCCTACAAAAAGAGAGCAGACTCCAGAAACTGCAACTCAGCGACCATGATCTCGGCTGCAAAGGCCGTGGCACTACAGATAAACTGCTTCCAGTGACATCAAATTTACAAGAGCTTGACCTCGAATTGTTTGATTTTCATAAAGACGAGAACAGTTTTGCAAAACTCATATATCGGCTGAAATATTGCGCTTCTACTCTAAAATCTCTGCAACTCGTCTTGAACATTGAGACTTTGCCCTTGGACTCAGTCAGAATTTTGGCACATAGACTACGTCAAATGTCAAATTTGGAAAAGCTTTCTTTAGCGATATATACTACAGATCTCACACCCAAAAAGTTTAGAATTGTATTGGCGGCTATCACTTCTCTAAAGAAACTCAAGGCGTTGACGATGAAAATGAAGAATTTACCCACGGTTTCTGCTACTGCAATTGTACTTACTCTCAGTAATGGTCTCGAAAATCTTTCGAGGTTGGAAAGTCTGAGTTTATCTTTCAAATGCTGCCAGTACTGGTCAGACTCCCCATTTAGCTTGCTCACGACTGCAATCTCAGAACAATTACCATTGCTTAAATGCCTAAGTTTCGAACTAGCAAGTCTTCGTTTCGAGATGGCCGGGACTGAGTCCTATCTCAAGCCTCTTCGGCAATTAAACCAATTAAAGGGTTTGAGACTAGCACTATGCAATCTCAAAAACTTCTCAAACCGCGAAATGAAGCACATCGCATCAATAATCCAAGCTCAAGCGTTCCTTCGAGACCTAAGCCTTGAGTTATCGCAGTTACCATTGATTCCAGCCGCCTCATGGGGTATGATCGTTTCGAGCCTCGAAGCTTTGGCTAGTCCTCGGATGCTTAATTTGAACTTCGATCTTGTTCCCAAAGGCCGGATAAAGTCCTTCAATGATTTAGACATCGAGCAACTAACGAAAATCATCATCAAGCAAGGGTGGACCAATCTCGAATATCTCCGATTGAACTATAGGAACGATCATAACAATCGCCCTCAGCTAATTGATAGCATTACCACAGTGTTAAGATTCCTACCATATCTGAAGGAGTTATGCCTTGAATTTCCAGCTCCCAGATATTTACACCGATGAAAGTCTCGTTAGTTTATCCAACGCGATTGACGAACTTGAAAATTTGCAAGAGTTAGAGTTTACTCTACCGAAGAGTCGGAATATCTCTCATGAGGGGTTGGCCAAAATGGCAGTTACCATTGGCAAGAAGATTAGGCTGAAGGCATTGCATTTAAATCTAACAAACCCAAGCAGATCGTGTGAAAACGAGAAATTCTTTGATGTTCTCGGCGACAGTCTTGTGGGACTGCCGCATTTACAAAATTTGAGTTTGCTCTTGACGAGAATATCGATAAACGATGATTCTTGTTCTCGGTTCAGCAAAGCGCTTTCTCAGTTGAAAAACCTCGAAAGTTTCCTCTGGAGTCTGACGTATGGTGGAGGTCCATAGGACATTTGTATTGCCTTTCTTTCTGATGTTAATAAAATCAATAATAAATAGCTTTCAGACAGGAGCATTGAACATTTTTTTGATGCTCAATGAAGTAAAATTATAAGTGCTCAATATTTGGTTTTTTCTATGATTTATATATACTATTTGGACCATTTACATTATTACAAACATATATATATGGTTCTGCAGATCTAAGTATTATTCCTCTCATACACAAACCGGTATTTGAGAGTACATCCAGAATTAGCACTTATCTACAGAGGATC
>ENA-UOTZ01002057-UOTZ01002057.1-compost-metagenome-genome-assembly--contig:-NODE-2057-length-11475-cov-10.657045_pt1 | contig 11475 bp, 7 predicted proteins | sample MGYA00238144_ERZ746983 | MGnify/ENA primary metagenome ERZ746983 (study PRJEB28759, sample SAMN06268863) | compost metagenome | isolation source: single cell | place: USA: California, Emeryville, Joint...
TTACCTTTCAACTCTGAATTCAGAAATTTTCATTTGAAGAGTTAGTTGATCCTTTTTCATAAAATCGTATTTGAAGTTTTCGTTTTTCCTTTATGAACTTATCGAGGATAACTAAAGAATTGCTCACATCTTCATCAATAAACTATCTCCCTCTACTGTGTTCAAAACAACAGAAATTTGATCTCAGTTCTTGATACTATGTTTGATTATTTAAATTAATTTGTATTTCTCATTTTTTTCGGTGTGAACAAATTTTTTGAAATGATGAACAGATCCAATTCAATCCAAGACTCCCAGATGCAGTCAACAATGATCACGATGAAATACAAGCTGGTCTTTCTTGGAGACATGTCAGTGGGAAAAACTTCCATCATTAACCGATTTATTTTCGATACTTTTGATGGAAAGGACAATGTAACCGACATTTTACTTTTACTTGTTCTCCACCTTTAGATTTATCCTCCTCTTACTTGAAATAGTTCGCTAACCTTTCCTCCTAGCCAACTGTGGGAATAGATTTCATCTCTAAAACACTTTATTATGATGATCGTGCCGTTAAACTGCAACTTTGGGACACGGCTGGCCAGGAGCGATTTAGGAGCCTCATCCCGAGTTATATTAGAGACTGCTCTGCTGCAATTGTGATTTTTGATTGCACAAGTACATAGATTACCTAGTACTGTTGATATCTGAACGGTTTTCTTAACAGGTACATCGTCCTTTAGCAGCATGACGAAATGGGTTGAAGATATCCGTTCCGAAAGAGGAAATGACGTAATACTTGTGATAGTCGCGAATAAAATCGATCTTGCAACTTCGAGGTAAAATCCTCATTCTCTGATGTTGAAATTCTGAAGCGTTATATTTTTTGCATAACGTAGAGTTATAAGCCGAGAAGAGGGCGAAGAAAAAGCGAGAGAGCTTGATACTTTTTACATTGAAGTTTCAGCTAAAACTGGGCATAATGTTAATCAACTGTTCGAAATGGTCGCAAACCATCTCCCTGGAAATGAAAATAATAAAATATTCACTTCTAATGCAGGTAATTAGGCAACCTTTGCTGATCAATGAATTTAATGTCTGGTTAGAAAACACATCAAATGCGAATATCAAATTGGACAGAGTCAATCAGACGGATGATGACCTGATAAATATATCGGATAAAAAGTGTAGTTGCTAAGGAGCTAACATTACATGTGGACATGGTTTTTTTAAGAGTGTCGAATACGCATGAAAATAGTGGTGATAATGATGATTATGTCCAGCTCTGTTTGGGTTTTCGTTCCATTTCTTTTTGTTTTAGTTGTTGATGGAGTGGATTGATCACTAATTGATGAATAATTTACAAAGGCATTTAAAGTATAAATTCTTCAGAGTCAAAACATTGCCAAAAATATGGAGAAGCAAATAATCGAAGTACAGCAGATCTTATAATGTGATATATATGTGTGATAATATTAACAACGTTGAAAAATACGGGCAATCCATTATAATATCAAGACAAGAGGGATCATCTCATCAAATTTCTCATTTTATTTCCACAATTTCGAGATTTCTATCGACTAGATATGTCCTCACTGATGTAAAAAAACTCAAATATCACCACTCTTGAGCACTAATGCTTTGATTACTGAGCTTTGTTGGGTTCAAATAGATTTATTTGCTATCACTGCGTGTAACAATCATCGGACAACTAGAGAGAAACGTGGTTTATATGAATGTAAATAATAGTAAAATTCGCAATAAACTTTAAGCGCAACTTAATTAACGATAACTTGTCTGACAATACCCAGCAATTTTTCACTTCGATGTGTAATCCTCGCTTGCTAAAACAACTTGCAGAATTTTTTGTAACTCTTACCACTACCGAGTCTACTATTGAAGCTCAGCGTCTCAAGCTTGCGCAGATTGAAGATTTTGACCTGCATTCAGCTTTTCAAAGGATTGACAAAGAAAGCTATGGCTCTATAACAAGTCACCAACTCTTCAATTTTCTCAGCAAATACTGTTCTCAGCTCTCAGAAACAGACACCCTTGCATTTTATGATATTTTCAATTCAGATGCTGATCAAAAATTATCTTTATCTGATTTCATTGAAGCTGTTCTTCCGAGTACCAATCTAATACTTAGACAAAGTGTTGTCCGTCGCCATACTTACCACACTACAGTCTCGAAAGTACGACTCAATGACTTAGATCGCGAACTTGCGTACTTTCTCAGAGCCGCAATCTCGCTCTATAGTCGAATTTGCCTGGCGAAGCAAACTTTAATTCATGATCCTGAATGGAATGAATTTGAAGCATTCAATGCAATTGATATAGGAAGAGTTGGATATCTCGACCGGTACTGTCTCTTTGCATTTATGAAAAATCATACGAAAGCGATTCTAAGTTTAGACGCACTTCTTCCACTCTTTAGAAGACTCGATAAAGATCATGATGGGATGCTTAGCTTCTTAGAATTTCAGGCAATTTTCGCAAGACGCTCACTTGAGAGCAAAGAACCGCGAGCCACCGGCCAAAAATATGACGGGTCAAATCTTGAGAGCAACCTCGAGAATATGTACTCTACTCCTTTGAAATCAAAGAAGACCGGGAGTTTTCAAAAGGAATCTTCGCCTCATTCAAGTCAACCTTTAAAAGGAGATATAAACCAAGCTGGATATCTATATCTTCCAAGGCAATTAAACAGCTCATCCTCGATCTCTGGGGACAAATCTTCAAATGATCATCTGGATAATTTGTTACATTCTGCTCTAAAACGTTCGCAAGAGAAGAGGACGAGATCAGTTCCGAAATCGAGGGACGCACCTTGGATTGGAGATGAGGTGGCTCTAACCAAGCCAAAAGAGATTCTTCGCTCCACACCAAAAAAATCGCTTCGGTTTCAAGAAGAATCCCCAGATTTGAAAAATCGCTACAGCAAAATCTCTTTTCAGCCGACCCTCTCATTTCCTGGGAATAATGCTTATGCAGATTTACCTTCACACTCCAAGACTCTTCATCATCATCAAAATCAAAACAGCTTCTTCAGATTTGCTCATGAACAAATTTCCAGTGGCTCTATTATGAAAAACTCCATAAAATATCCGTCTCCTTCACTGGAAAAGAATCCAAAGACAATCTCTCAAGTATATTTGGATCAAAGAAGCGTAGAAGTATTTCCGTCTACCTCACTCATACCCGCCAACGACAACGAGCGAAAGAGATTGGTTGAGAGCATTGTAATGAAATACGCCAATTTACCTTTATCCCACAGAGAAACATCCTCTCACCCTCTCGGAAACAACGCAGATACTCATTCAATTTTGCAAAATAAGCTCGGAACTCCATCAAAGCAAGAAATAAAACTTAAGGTAACTCAAAAATTGAGAAGCACAACCCCTGACCCTCAATCTCGTTCCAGCGAGTACAAAAACGATCACCTCAAATCGAATCGTTCTAGAACTAATCATGGTTGGAGTATATCTCCGAGGAGAATCAAAAACCTTCAAACTAACGACCATGAACTGCTGGCAAAAGCTTTGAAAGAAATTGCTGATTTAGACAATCAGCTCGATTCGGTCCGACAGGTGCTTGCGTATCATTCAGATTTTACAATTCCAGCAGCTTATCGCCTAGTATTTGATAAAACTGGCGCGAATACATGCAAGTTGGGGAAGTTTACAGAAATTTTAAAGAACAGAGGGATTCAATTAGATTTTCAGGAGACCAAGCTCATTTTTGAGCGATTTGATAAAGACAGAGACGGCAATATTAGCCTTGAAGATTTCGAGAAATTAATAATCCCAAGAGATCCAGGGGCTGCAGAAGTATTGGAGGGGAGAAAATCTGAGTATATACATAAGAACGAGACACAGAACCTAATCAACAAATTTATTGAAATGGTCGTCGGTTTTGAATTAAGCGTTCAATGCGTTCTTCAAAAGCTGAGCAAGAACCCAAAGTTCAACTTGAAAACAGCACTCCATGCAATGGATTTTTATGGAGAAGGATTTATCACTATTGAAGTATTAAGAGAGCTTGCAGAAATGAATGTGGTAAATTTGAGGGATAAAGACTTAGAGATGCTGATGGCCAGGTATGATTTAGATAAAGATGGGAAGATTCAGATATCGCAGCTGATCGAAGAACTGACTCCAAAACGAAGTGAATGAAACATGTATAAATGATACCACCTTACATAAGCAATTGAAATATTTAGAAAGGCTAGCCGAGGATTTTTTAAAAAATATTTTGATCTTTCAGACAATATTCAAGGCAAAAAGGTTTTTTGATGCTTGAGAGAGTAACAACTGAAATACGCTGTTTATAAGTCCACATTATTTAAGATAAGCAACAAAGAAGCTGTGGCTCAGTTGGAAGAGCGTGGCATTTTGACGGCCGAGGTCGCGAGGTTCGAATCCCGCCAGCTTCTATTTTATTTTATTTTTTAATTTACTCTTTTTTCATATTCTTTCAATAACCAAATTTAATCCAACAGCTCGAACTTCAAGTTACTGATTGATGCAGTTTAGCACAAACGATCTGCTACTTCTAAAAAAGGGTGTCACAGCAACAGAAACGAATTACTACGATGCATACCGGTAAGTGTTCTGGTATATTTTACTCGAGGGTTTCTCTCACTCAGAATGAGCCTTAATAAATAAATAAGTTATAAATCATTTCTGATTAATCATTCAAACCAGATGGTTTCCAAGCAAGCCAAAGAAATCACTCCTACCACGAAGGGTGGACCATTCCATTCAACTCGCAGGTATGGTAACACGCACGGCGACACAGTTCGCTTTGATACGGCTAAAATTTTAAGTGAAAAGTGGCCTGGAGTTGATCCTCTTGCCATACATTTAACAAAGATCAAATATCACTACGGCTATCTAGTCCCTGGCGGCGTTCTAAATGGCCTTCAGTTCACTTTCCGCAATTGCAACACGAACGAAGAGTACACTACTGCTGATTTCTATGGAGATCATCAGTATGGGGGAAATAAGACTTATACACTCTCACCTGGAGAGTTTATCTGCGATGCGGTGGTGCATCCCGGTGAAATAATGGATGGAATTTTCTTAAAAACAACAAGAGAAAATCAGCTGAACATGGGTGGAAAAGGTGGAAATCGAACTGTGGTTGAATTCCAATGCCCGAAACCGGTGGTTATTGGATTTTTTGGAGGATATGGAGGTCATATTCACAATATTGGATTTCATTATGCAAGTTTGAAAGACGTGGTGTTTCATCGACGGAGACTATACTTGCTCCTTGCCCAGAGACTAAAGAGCAATAGTGATGTGGCTGAACAGCTTCGAGAAAGCATCAAAAAGGATGCTAAATTAAAAGGAAAGGGTGCTGAATATGCCTTTTTGATTCTCTCGATTGACATGAGTAAAGTGATCTTTGCTAGAACTTTACAATATATTTGTTAACGTTCATATTCAAATTTCGACGTTATCTGCGAGTTCACTTATAACCCTGGCATTTCAAAAAATCTCTGAAATAACATATTTCTGGTAGTTTTCCTGACGACTGAAATTAGGTTCGCTAATGAATCAGAGGGTTACTGATTCTCAGAAAATAAATCACTGACTAATTGCTGTAGAAGAAATTTGCTTCAAGAAAGGTGTCAAGAGGGAGAAGACAGTGGACCTTGAGTTATTAAATGACATTATATTTTTTTTAAAGCCTTGTCTCTATAAAACAGCCTTGACAATAAGATTTTGCGACTTGATTATCTCCGATCAGCTCAATTTTTCCAAAATAAAATTTGCGAAAATGACTAATATACCAGAAGACATTGCCTCTATAGCTTTTCGCAAGGCACTCAAAATAGATGTATCTGAATGCACCTACTCTCCATCAGAAACCAAGCTTGGCCAGCAAGATTTAATCCATTTTTGCCAAAGATTAAGTAATCATTTGCAAAGACAAATAATTACGGAGCGTGTTGCTTTGATTTTACTCATTTTGGCACTTATTTCATTATTGGCGTATGAAGCAATCACAAACTTTCCAGTAAATCAAGTGACGGCAATCCTCATAGGAGGAAATGGGTTTTGCTTCCTAATCTTGCTATCTAATCAAATCAAAATTAAGCGGAGACTCGTTGCTTTTATAAGGACCGAAAATCTAGAGGTTTGGAACACGAAGAATCTCTATTGCAAGTTCGCAAAACGGAGGGGAGTTTTTTGTATTGTGTTTAAAACAATATTTCACGATCTAAATCACATACCTGATGAATACTTGGAAAAACAAGATGATGGTAACTTATGCATGAAATTTCATTGTCTGAGATTTATTCGAAACAATAGGCGAGCTAAAAATTTCTTTGACAGCCGCTGAGAAGCAATCTCATCCAAATTGGCTTTATTACGAAAACGAAATGAGCCACCAAGTGATGTGCGATTTCGAATACATTTAGAAATTAATATGAGAAAAGATTGTATGGTTGCACTAATCTATCCGAAATTAACCCACTAACGAGTCCTGAATGACGTGTTTTGTATCTGTCTCAGTTAGTTAAATTAAAATTCTCTTTTTTCCTATGTTTTTCTATGGAAATATCATTACCACTTTCATTTATCCATGATCATTGTGTAGAAAACAGCCTGCATCTACCACTCATAGTATGAAAGAGGATTCTCTGGATTTATGGATGAAATCTGCTTTGAATGCTCGACTTGAAGGTTGCGCCGCCTGAAAATGAGAAAATAAACATTACTATTTGGATTTCCATTCATTGGGACATATCTTTGGATATGATAAGTATTATCTGAAAATCATTCAAAAACTTAATTAATCTATTAACATTCCAAAAGGCTATTCGTCTTGGTACCAAGATAAATATATATAAGGATGAATTATTCATAATTCTTTTTGTATGAATATATTATTATATGTACCCACTTAGAACTCAACTCCTTTGCTTCAGCTGTCTCAACCTACTTTTATATCTTTCTCTCAAACGCAGCCGAGCCTTGCAATACCTGATTCCATACCAGAGCAGGTAAAAAGGAAGAAAGGGTAATACAAGAACGTTTACAATGAATCCGAATACTATTGCCGGTCCAAGCAATGCAGCAGCCAAGCTATAATCATCCGATCCCTTTTTTAGTAATTCTTTGGATAGCCACCATGGGATATAAAAAAGCAGAATGAAAGGAAGCCCTAGTATTATTAGAAGCCGTCGTGAGTAGCGTTTCCATCGTGTCCACTCTTTTTTCGCTCCATTTTGAAGACCCCCGCATCCTAAAGGGTTAGAAAAATGATACGGTGTATATCCTGTATTGCAGAGCCAGCACCACTCATACAAACAAACCCTGATTTTCATTGAAAAGCGGTTAGCAATTGAAGAACGAAGAAAATCAATTTACGGGCACGTCATGTGATTGCAACCCGCATTTTTCTCTACTATCATCTTGCATTTTGGGCACTTTGCAGAATCACGTTCAAGTTTCCATTTCTTTAATTCTTTTATCATGGCCTACAAATTTTTTGTATATTGCTGGCATTGGTCAGCGAAAAAATTTACGTTTTCGCAGCTAGTTCTCTCGTGGTATCGTTGTCCACATTTCCCGCATATTTCAAGCTGACAGTGCTTGCATGTCGCCTTTTCGGCATTTTCTTTTTCTAGAACGATCACTTCGGAGCATGCTTGGTTAGGACACCATTTGCAGAGAGGGTCAGTATTCACTTTGATATTATTCAGAAACTTTTTATATTTCTGAAAAAGCTCATTAGGAATAATCCCACGGATGGTGTTTTCGTCGAGTTCTTCAGAGCAATGTGGACAGATTATTTTCGTCACCTATCGCCACCGTCAAAAACTACGATGAATTTTGTTGTTGTGGGTTCAAAAAAGATACCTTGTTGTTAGAGATTTGAGTTTTGAGATACTCAACAAAACATGGCTCGCAGATGTCATGTGGAACATCATTATAACTGAGGATGTTTGCTCGTTCTACTGTTTCATAGCAAACTGAGCATGTTACAGGATCTTGTATTGCTTGTCGTGGAGGACTCTCTTCTTGAATTTTCTGGATGTTTGCCGAGTTATTTCGAGAATTTACAGGTGGTTCGAGCTTGTTCTCTAAATTATCTATGAGTTTAATAATTAAAATATCATCCAAGCACATTCGTTACTTAGTTTTTGGGCATCTTCGAGAGCTTTGGGGTCATCGCTTGTGTCATGTTTACTTTGGACATCATCGCAAATAATGCAACGTTGGACGTCATTTCCTATTTCGAGAAACGGATGTGTGTATCTTCCTTCATCATTAGCCAGAGCAAATTGCATGAGAGTATCAATATCGTCTGACTTTGCAATTTGAACGCAGAGGAGCGAGGCTCTTAACGAAAAACCCATCTGTAGCAGCATATTTATGGAATTTTTATATGTTTTGTAGAGTTCATATTCCTCAATTTCGCATTGCTTCTGGTTTTCTGATGGGTTAGCTGTTATCTGTATCGTAATTCCTTCGTTCATGAACAGATGATATCAAAACAACAATATTTATAACTTAATTAGAGTAAATTTTTGTATAGAAAGTTATGATTCTTAGAACGAATTCACAGCTTTTTTACACTAAATGAGAATTCACAACCATAGTCTCTCCGTTAGAAGTGAAAAGAAGTTTTTCAAGAAGTGGAGTCTTTCAACTTACAGCTTCTCCAGAGAACTGATAGAGTATAAATCCGACAATATAGTCCTCTTTGTCGCGCCATTAATTAGATAAATATTTCTGATAGCGTCAGAATTCCAAATTTTAATTTTCACACGATATGCCGGTAATTTAATTTTCAACGAGAGCCGGTTTGGTTCGATTAGTTTTTGTGCAAGCAACGCTCTGACCGTTACTTCAATGCTAATTGCTGCTCTATTATGAGTGCTTCTCGAGAAAAAGAGAGGAGACCGGAATTTTGTTGATCTCAATTTAACCTGCTCAAAATCTCAAACAAAAAAGGCGATTCTCATTAATGCTCGACTCGAATGAGGTCTTGAGTGATTTTTTTCACAATTTGCTTTCAGTTTTTCAATTTTGTTATGAGGAAAAAGCTGCAAATTAGTAACCTAACCCTAATTATATTTTTAATGAAATTGAGAGCGGAAAATAAGTACCCGAAGCTCAATGAAAATTCTTAGACAAAAGTGTGACATAACGTTACACCACTGAATTCTCCAGCAAGAATATAATTTGCAGGATAGTTGATATATAAATTAATAGCATACACTTTTCTTGAGCAAAAAGGTAGAAATACCTTTTTCTGGAATTCAAATTAGATTGCCTGTAGTATAAAATTATAGAAGAGAGAATGGATTACTTTTTGATGATAAAATGATAGAACCTACAGAATCCGTTCCTCTTCAGGTTCCAAAGAATTGCATATAAAATTTAAAATACATCACAAGAAGAAAAAAAAATAGGTAAGAAATGAAGAATGACAGCTTTGAAAGTCACGCTGATTCAAGTACCAATGGATTAGCGCTGACAACCTTAATTTTTTTGAGCAATTCAGAATTAGGAGTGACAGTAATGAAAGGATGGAGAAAAAAAAAATTAAACAAGTTCAAAATAAAAAAAAAAAATCCTGTAGATTCGGAATCTATTTTAGAAAGGCAAGTCTAATTTAATAAACAATAATAATTGACGTTTTAAACATGCTTTTGCCCAATTTGAAAATTCCAGAACTGACCTTTCAGTGTGGAAAGCACAACCAGAAGGCTATTTCATACTGCAAAGCCAAATTTTGTAACGAAAGACTGATATGTGGACAATGCAACCATCCGCATCTTGAAGTTGAATCAGTTGGTTCGCTGTTTGATTTTACAGCCGTCCTAAAAAATCTTCCTCTACAAGATACATGCAACAATGCGCTATTTGTTGAGCAATTTTTAATGTCACTTGGTGAAACATTTCAATCGATCAAAATGATAGAAGAAAATTTGATCTGGCTTCATCAAATGTTGCTGTCTTCCAGCGAGATATTCCGTCAGTCAAAGGCATCAATGCAGTCGTTGCAGCTGCTTATGGTTCAGATTTTGAACTACATCAGTCAATTTCGAGACTCTGGCCAAGTCACAGATTCCAAACAATTGAGCGAGTGTATTCAATGGTTCCTGACTCTCCGAGCTGCTTCAAGTTCGAAACTGCTTTTTGGAGATCGAGATTGCGAAATGATGAGGGCAGCGAACATCGAAGTCTCGAGTTTATCTCACTTGCTATCTGAAAAAGTTGGAGCTCTTGCAAAACAATTCCACTCGATGAAAGAAGTAGGCTCCTTACCAAAACCAGAAGCAACTCTTCCACAACAAATTCAAGTGAGCAAACCTCAAAAGAACTCAACCCTGACCATGCAAGATCCTCTTCCTGTATCTCACCACAAGGCCTCTGAAATTTCAACGAACCAAAAAACTAAGGATATTTCAAAAGAAACAGCCCCAACTAAAATTTTACGACCAGAAGTACAGAAAAAACCACCTAAGGTCAAAGAACAAAAGGACACTACTTCAAAAACAACGAGAGCGCCAACACGAGGCAGATCCGACTTTTTGGAAGACACGCAGATCAAGGAAGAAACACACATCAAGGAGGAAACAAAAGAAAACAACATTCGCATCGAAGAAGAACCCAAAACGGAGCCTTTGGAAATGAAAACGGTTATAGATACGACTCCCAAAGAAAAATTGGAAGCTCTACAACAATCTTTGCAGAAATTGCAAGAGACGCCTGATTCAAACCCTGAGACCGAACTCGAAATCCAAAAACTGAAAGAAGAGATTGAAAATGCTCAGGAATTGAAAAAGATCGCAATAACATTAATTGGGAAGCCAGAATCGCCTCTTGTGAGAGATGTGAAGAGGGAACTGTCTCGGGTCTTGCAAGAGTTCAAAAAGAACACTGATAAAGAGAAACCTCCAGAGTACTTCCGAAAAGCGGCTTTGCAACTATTAGAAGAGAAAAAACAAGAAGTCATACAAGATTTCAAAGAGAGACTTAGCGAAGAAGGTACTCGAGACTTGATCAGCAAAATGAAGGAAAGTCGCGTTGACTTCAAGAATGAAATCAATAAACTGATTGAAATGTGCTTGGAGTATCAGTTGAGATGGGGGAAAGTCCAACCAGAGATAGTCACTCTGGAAACCGAACCCATAGATTTCCGTACCTATCAAAACACACTAGAGAAGTATTTTAGATTGAGGCTCTTACCGCCAAATTACGAATATTTTCTGAATCAATACTTCGAGTTCAAGGAGTGCCAAGTCAATCTTGAGCATTTCATGATACGGCTTCGGAAGATGGATCTGGCTACGTCCATTCAGAGAGCGTTTTCTCATGACACCAATGAGGTAGAAGCGCAACTTATTTTACAAGGTCTTGAGGAGATTTCATTGAACAAAGCCAAAAGTATTCGAGACGAGATAACCCGAGTCTTTCAAGGAAAATATTCTCTAGGAGATCAAACTGAAGAGCTCGAAGAGAT